>Ga0131853_10025460_pt1 | contig 10663 bp, 11 predicted proteins | sample TergutLab28metaG_FD_92764 | JGI IMG/M metagenome (GOLD analysis project Ga0131853, IMG submission 92764) | Labiotermes labralis P1 segment gut microbial communities from Petit-Saut dam, French Guiana - Lab288 P1 (version 2) (version 2) | ecosystem: Host-associated > Arthropoda: Insects >... | reverse complement strand
GTTTTATTTCATGCCTCTACATGTTTCGAGCACATGTGCTCGAAACATGTAGAGGCATGAAATAAAACTTATTGTGAAACAAATTTTGTGCATCGAGTTGGTTAAATACTGAGATAAATATACCAAAATATGTTGAAGAGGAGGTAGACTCCAGTTGAAATGTGATGGCACACGGCGACGCACGGGAGGGGAAGTGAAGGGGAACTCGCGAACGCAGTGGGTAGCCAGTACCCTTCACACTACCTCGGAACATGGTGTACCCTGCATTACTACCGCTGATGTGCACACCTCGGCTGCCAGTAGTCGACTGAACTGACGCCCCCGCCGATTTAAATGGACTCATCCGTTTCGCCGAAAGACGAAATCTGGTTTCTGCGCGTGTGCCACCACATTTCAACTGGCCTCTAACTGAACTGCATTACATATTGTAACCTTCGTGTGACATTTCGCCCTTAAAAAGCTAATTTTTTAATGCAGCAGGACTTCAATAGACATGCGATAAAAATAATTTCAACTTCCAGCAGCAAAGTAGGCAAACACCAAAATTAAATTCACTGGGAAATTTTTAGTTCAGGATCCCACCTCGCGATAACAAATTCACTGAACGGGCTCGACAGAGTTCATTCCGTTGTGCTTCCATAATATACAAAATTATATAATACTGTCAGTCTTACACAACTACATTTTCTTTAATAGCTACGCGTTTCGGCACACAGATCGACTAACCTCAGGCTAGATACGTATTGGTTAAAAATGTAAAGTAACAATGAATACATCATCATGTTTTTTTTTTGTGTTTCTGGGCCACAAGTCTGGTGCTTTACAACACCTGATATTTTTAGAGATTACTTTGCTACAACACTCCCCCCAAACTCGGTGTGAAACCTACGAATTATCTAATTACCTACATTTGCAACTAATAAAACTCCGTCTATTTTAATATTAACAAATATAATATCTATTAACCAAGTTATTTTTAAGAAATGCAAAATGATACCTCAGTAACTTCGTACACACCTTCTAGCTGCTAGCGATCGAAAACAAATTTTACCGTTTTTATTCTAAATAACAGTTAAAAATGTGGGATCCCAAAAAACAAAAACATAACAGTGTATCATTCATTGCACTTTTACCTGTCTTTTAATGACTGTATACCTAGCCTGATGGTGGTCGATCTCTGGACCGTAACAAGTAGTTACTGAAAACAACACAAGTGTGTTAGACTGACCATTTTATGTGGTTTGAATTTTTTTCCCCCTTGTGGCACTTCGGCCCGATTACGGATCATGCTTCCCCCTTACGGGGCTGCGCGATCACACTCAGACACACCACACTCGGCAGGACTCGTGTGGACGAGTGATCAGCCCGACGCACACAGACCACTACCTGACAACACGCAACACGACACACAGACGTGCCGGCGGGTTTCGAAGCCATAATCCCAGCAAGCGAGCGGCCGTAAACCAACGCTTTAGCCCGCGCGGTCATTGAGATCGGCCGATTTGTTTATTGCTGAACGGAACCTGAAGGTCCAAAACAATAAACGGGTTATACTGAATTAATCAGCGGTCAATTCAAGACCATACAGCGTTCAGAGATTTAATGAGAGTTCATGGTACACTCTGCAGATGGGGAAGGAAGAGGTAGTTACCAAATTTAAGGACCCAACCCGGCATCTGAGTTCAGGAACTGAGGAAAACCGACGCGAACCTCAAGGCTATGCCCTGCTAGAGATTTGAACCAGGGACCTCCCAAACACAATTCAGAAGTCCTTGTAAATAACCAACTTGACGCACAATTTTTTATATATGTTTATTTCCGTTCTCTAAATGTTTCGGGCAGCCATGTGCCCACCATCAGGAGAATTACTCCATCAATGCGACATTTGGTTTATGTCCCTCTGTGTAGATAATCGTCTGGTATGCGCGGGTTATGTATACCAGACGGCCATCTACAGAGTGACATAAACCAAGTGTCGCATTGATACAGTAATTCTCCTGATGATGGGCACATGGCCGCCCGAAACATTTACAGAACAGAAATAAACATATATGAAAAACTGTGCGTCAAGTTGGTTATTTACACGGATCATACCAGGATGCACGGTCAACAAAACATGCAAATTCAGAAGTGTTTCCAATCGCGTATGGTCACAAAACAATGTTCATCCTTCACTGTGTGTACATGTGCCTGCATGCTGGGGGCCAGTTAAAAACTGAACCGATGACACCAGAACCCACACAAATGCTGCACTCCTTGCAGACTTGGTAATGTCACTGTGCGGCGGGAACAGAATGTGCGGGCAGCTACCTCGCTGCTAGCTGAGTGCTTTCCGGTGTTAGCGAGGCACACAGCTAATGGCAAACCACCCGGCTGTGAAGCGTGATGTATACCTCGGGTGACGACAGTTGTTTCCTTGGCGATCACCACCTTTCACCGAACACTGTTGCTTTGCAGTATTCAGACTAAATATAAAAAGCGCTGGCATTATCTTGACGCGATCCATATGCAATTTATTATGTAACAGTCTAGTGAACATGGCAGGCACACCCTCGCCCAGATTACAGGACACCCACACACGTAATTAGCATGCACCATCTTTATTTCAGGCAGGGAACGCACTGGAAGGAACAGCATGTCAAACCCACAACAGCACACGTAACTACCTTCACATTTCCGTCGTGAGACAAGCAATATGCATCTTCTCCCACCTCGATATCCAACCCCGTCTTATCACGGTATGCACAATCCGTTCTCTTATACGAGACTCCGTCAACCGAAATATGACACTAGAGAAATTATATTCCTAGCTACAGCAAAACTCCAGTACGAAATTCCAAACATGCGAGTACTAAATGGTCTTCGTTCTTCTGTAATGCAAGGCGAAGCAGGTTGACAGTTGGTTACCGACGTTTCGGGACATCGGTCCGGTCCGGTCCGGTCCTGTCCACATGTGTCGTAACCAGCTACAAAAACCACGGTTGCACAACATCACAGGAGAACAAAGGCCCCAACTAAACCGCAGTGGAAGCCTCAAAATCTCGCATGTAAGTACTAGTTTGTTATAAAGCGTTTCTCTGCAGGTAACATTACCTTACTTTAGCTCCGCAGGAATATAGATGCTCCCTGCCATCTTCATCGCACTCCTGCACAAGTATGGATCTTTCATGGATGAACTACGTTTGCGTTCGTACAGGCCTTCACAGATGGATGTGGACCGGGAAAGGGTCCTCGGTATAGCGATTCGCTTAGGGTTGGACGGTCTGGGGATCGAATCCCGATGAGGGCGAGATTTTCCGCACCCAAGGCCAAACCGAGCCTCGTGCATAATGGTAACCGGGTCTCTTTCCGGAGCGGGGGGGGAGGCGGCGGCCGGGGCGTCGTGTTGACCACCCACCTCCTTCTTGCGCCGAGGGTAAAGTAACAGAACTGCTAAACCTCTACTCCCCCCCCCCCCAGGGGCTCCATGGCCTGTTGCAGGGCGAAATTCATCACAGATTGATTCGTATGTTTCCCTTGACAATCCAAGTCACGATCACTTAAACCCACATAATACTGACTAGCCGTAAGCAAAACACAGAAAATAAAAGGTTTACTTATCTGCTGGCTCCGAAACATCAGGTGATAGGCGTATTCTGTAAGGTTCGAATTTCTTTAATGAGTTATCAGTATAATGATCAGCAGCGTTTCGTATGACCACGTTGTACGGAGCCAACAGATTCTTCCGAAACGTCCGTACACATCCGCCGAACTACACGGCATCATATTCCACACAACCGCAACATTAACTGCCATTCCAGTTCAGATCCGTTAGCCATTTTGCTATATAACACACAATATCTCTCTCGCACATTCACCGAGCATGTTAACACCTTCTGTACACCCGGGTATATCATTCTGACGGTCTGCTACATCTCGTTACAACTTATCAACCATTTCATTTCCTGAACGTGGCTGTCACAAACACTTCGCTTCTTAAGCCAATTTTCGCCTCCCTATAAAGCGTAAAAACGGCCACAACTCTGTGAAATTCCAGCTATTTCCGTACCTCTTCTGATTTACTGTTTATCTTGCCACAGATAACCTGACACCGATATACATATTTTATAATTTACGCAACCACAGCTTGGCTTCATACGAGACACCCCTTCCTACGTGAACACAGGAATGACACGAAAATGAAATATGTCTTGTCAGTTCTGTCGCCCCGACTTATGTGCTTAATCTCGCCCCCCCCCCCCCTCTTGTTTCCAGAAACTGCAACGCCCTGTTCCACAGTTCAATTTCACTCCGATATACAGGTTCGCGTGGCCTTGTCATATCGGTGTCAGCCGGCGTAAATATAGCTCCCGGTAACAAAGGAGTCCACAACAGATTACAAATTATTTTACTCGTTCAATAACAAATTCTGAATTTTACATAATTCTCACAGATTAACCGTCCTTCCTACAAAATTACTCTGTGCTTTACATCCGGCCATGGCGTAAATATATGCGAAATGGGACTGCCGCTTGGTTGTCATGACAGTCTGCATATCCTGCTAACAAAATGGATGCGACTGTGCCCTTGAATTGACATTGAACTGAGAATTCAATCATCATCAAATGCAGGATGTTTATATCAGCAACAGCCGCCATACCATACGCAGGAATTAAAACAGAAGAAAAAAACTATACAAGGTAACACGTACTGAAAATTATTCAATTCGTTAAGGGATAGCAAAACAAATACTTACGTACAGACCAGGAGGAGAAGTCACAACGGATGGATGGATTAATATTGGGTTCGAGCCCTTACGGTACCGATGCACCTAGGTCTTCTAGACAGGCCCTCCTTTGTGCCCCATAATCTGGTATCAACTCAGGAGGGCCATGTTCCTTTACTACAGTTTCAGATGGCATACAGACAAAATCTTAATGTCCTCTGGGTCCAAGAAAGGAACCCAGACATACTTTTTCTTTTCTCTCAAAAATACTGGCGAACGAACTCCTTCCAAGTTCCCCAACAAGGTCCCTATGGAAAGAGATACCCATTTACAGGGCATCTGCATCTCTCTCGAAAACCTCATATAAATTCCTCTAAAGGCGGCCCTAAGAAAGAAGTGCACCTCCATGTTCCCAAAAGCGGGGCCCTTATGGAAGCAGACGCCCATTTCCGAGTCTTGCTTAACATATCTTTTGCGGTCCCCAGTAAAGGAGCCCTCCCTCAAGCTCCCCTTCATGGAATCCCCTCGCAGAGGGATGAACACCACACAAAGCCCATGATTGTATCGCCTACAGCACAGGACATACATTCACGGCCGACCAAGTCCAATTCTGCAATTTGTTACTGCTCCCACCACAGACAAAACTAAATTTAAAATCTTGTCGCACGTGACCGTCCGTAGGAACCCAACCCCAACTGAAATGCACAGGAATGTGGAATGTCCCTGTACAGCTGAGTGACTAACTCAATGAAATTAACTCCGTCAGTATTCCGTTCAGAAACTCGAGTGTCTTCACAGTGTTGTGCATAATGCCAGTAAGCGACAGCCTAGGGACTGCCTGCAGTTCCGTTAACAACAGGAGCGTTGCGATTGCTATGCTATGTTGCCGCCTTCAGGACTACACTGTAACAGAAACTGTCCTGGGAGTAAATATGAAATGAGCGTCAACCTACATACAGACACCCGCATGAATGAGAAACTGTTACTTCAGTCATGTTCGGATGTTTGGGCATAAAATACCGTAAATTTAACACTAACTCAGAAACACTGGAGACCAAATTGCAGGAATTACACTAACAGATATGCTTCGTACACTCTCAGAACTACATCGGCAGGCATACTACCTGCGGGTATTATCGGAGCCTGCATGCGGAACGAAACTAAAGGGGCTAGTACATACCGGTTAATATCGCAGTCTGCAGAACAAAGCTGGTAATATCACAGTGTGCAGAATTACAGTAACAGTGGTGCTACTTAGAGGAGTGTTTCTGAACGTCTGTGAGACCGCGGCCCGGTAAATTCTTTTTGCATAAGACGAAGGCCCGGTTCCAACAAATCTACTCGTAAATACCTTTCCATTTTTTTTTAAGTTCATACATTAAACTAACATAAGTATTAATACTTAATTATGGCATAATCATAAAGAGTATTAGCAAACTTATGTATACGGTGTGGCATGTTGACAAATATAAAATTACATTTAAATTAGTTATGAATCACTGGACAAATAAAATCTTGTAGCATATTGTAGTTTCCTCAGGCCAACATCTGGGTCTGAGTTTTTCGACACATTCACGAATATTTTTCTCCTCAGAATATTTCCACCATTTATTCATGAGAATTGCTTAGAAAAATTAAATAACAAATTCCATGAGAACCTCTCGCGGCCCGGTATAATTGATGGCAGGGCCCGGTATCGGGCCGCGGCCCGGCGGTTGGAAAACACTGGCTTAGTGTTACTATAACACCCTGCAGGACTAGCGTACAAGGCACGCTACTTGCAAGTTAATGCCACACAACCTGCGGAAATCAAGCTATCTGCAGGTAACGTCACGGCGTCCAGAACCAATAATGCGGAACTTCGGTTCACACAATCATCAATGGAAGATCACACCTGCACCAGAAGCACTTTGCAAGATCGGATTGACAGGCACGTGCTGTAAATCGAGCCCCTAGGGGCACGGTGGCACGTCAGCTCCCCCAATTCAGCAACAGCCTACATCAGCAAACCAAGCTTCCATGTACCACTAACCACATGCTAGGAAACCACAGCACATGAACGATACTGTACCTCTGTTAATTCACTTATTCTATTCAACTGGAAGAGCAACATCTGCATTCATAGCCACGGGAGCTGCAGACGTGTACAAATGCCACAAATTACATCGTGCACTGTCGAATCAACGTAGATGAAATGGTCGGCCTGTGTTGCACGCACGGAGAAGACGTGAATTGCATACACGATAAATGGAGAACCCCAAAGGTAAGAGACTACGCAGATTTGAGGATAATATTAAAATGAGTCTTTGCCAAGGCGCCAGAATGTGAGCTGCATAATCGGTACATACAAACACCAATGGCGAGCTCCTGAACCATCACAATCGATGACGGGCGGAAACACACCGACCAAACGAACTACTGACCTCGGTTGGAAATTTACCAACTGAAGATCAAATTTATAAGTATGGAACTATCATTAGACTCCAGCACCGCGGGCCCACCCGATCCGAACCTAATCATGCGCCCCAGACAGCATGCACTGCTGGCTCTACGGAGTACTGTCCTTCGGCGGAAACTAGCAGCAAATCTGCCAAGAAATTCCTAGTATTTGTGTAAGCCGCGGACCGTGCCACTGATCTCCGTAACGACAGTCAAGGTCCTCCAATCCTACTTCTTTAAGATCCTCCTTATATGATCCACCTAAGTCTCTGGCTTCCAAACGGTCTCCATCGTACGTACCCAATGCCCAGCCCTTCTCATTCTTGATTCGATCACCCTATTATTTGGCGGGGAGAAGAAATCATGAAGTTCCGCATTATGCAGTTTTCTACATCCTCACGTTAAACAAAAAAAGGTAAATTGCACCTTTGCACAAGCACTGAGGCTCTGTACAGGCCGTATGGCCCATAGAGGGAGTAGAGGCATAGCTCCATTCTTTCTTGACCACGGAACTACCGGGGTGCTGATAAGTCCTTGGCCTGACCAGGAAGGAAACAAGCTCGGAAGCATGTCAAGGACGGGCGCGATTTCAACAACATCGAGACGCGAGCTGTCATCAAGTCCCCCCCCTTGCAAGGCAAGGTGCCGAAGGAAATTCACGTCATTCTGACAGAAACATTAGCTTGTTTCCTTCCTGGCCGGGCTAAGGACTTATCAGCACCCCTGTAGAAGGGGGTGAGGGGTCAGCGTCACGCCCCGGCCGCTCTTTACCCCCGAGAAAGACCCGGTGCCCATTGTACAGGAACATCCTCACGTTACTTCACCCATTTTAGGTCCGAATATTCTCCTCGCCATCCCATTCTCGAACACCGCGGGCATCTACGTACTTCCCACGTGGCAGGCCACGTATCTCGCCCATGCAAAACAAGACACAAAACTATAGTTTTGACTATTTTAATCCTTACGTTTGTACACGTAGAGAGCAAACGGGAAAATAAAAGACTAATGGTTGACTGGAATTTAATCTGCTCTCGACTTCTTCGTGAATGCAACGATTTGTGAGTGCCATTCCCAAATACCTGAATTTGCCATGTTTTCAGAAGTTTGACTGCCTACCTTTACGCTGCGATTTTGTTCTGTATTGTGTTCTTGAGACGTGAAACATGTGCTTAGTATTCTCCGCATTCCCTTCTAAGCCAACTTCCTTACTAGGGACTCGCATAGCTTCGGGGCTTTCTTTGCCGTACGCATATTTTGGCCCAACAGCATAATGCCATGCAGTGACATGAATCCTATCCCAGTACCAACTGCACTGGAGCGGCAAGGAGCAAACTTGTTCCACACAGGACTTTCAGCACGTCCTCGCCCGGCTAGAACTACAGGCTGTAATGTGATTTCTCGTCTTGAAGTTCACCGCCTCAGGCGCCGACCTGCGCCTGCTTAGTCTTGGCGCAGTTCACCTTAATGGATATTATGATAAAGAAGGGTATTAACCACGTCATGATGATCCAACAGCGTGATAACTGCCTAAGCACTTTCATCCAGCATCCATGTAAAGAATACACTCACCCGTGGGGTAGATGGCGTGGTCCTGAACTAGAAGGAAGTTTTGAGGGATTAAAAAGAGGCTATTGCACGTGCTATCTGCGTCAATTTCGATTTGACACTCAATATAAAACGGAATTTTCCGAGACTCGAAAAAACGAAACGCTTCAGGTGAAATGAGGCTTCCGCTGCGGTGCAGTTGGGACCTTCACTCTGCCGGATTGTTGCATAGCGAATTTTGGTAATTCTTTACCGACTGTTTCACACTTGAAGATGGGACCGATAGGTTGCACCGAAACGTCGATACACAATTAACGCAGATTGTGTGTACTCGTGAACACAACTATATTTATTGGTAGCATATAAAGTATTTTCTACATAAGGTACAACTACATGTTTCGGCGCTTGATAATGGCCATCTTCAGGTTGCACATGAAATACTTATTAAGCAGTTACACAAAACATACATGGGCTGTTTATATGGGGAAGGGAGGGGGTAAAAAGTGGGCACGAGATCTCGTATCTGTCAGAAAGGTTGGGCGGTGTGGGTTACATGAGGGGTCCATGCTGTTACCAAGCTATGTCTAAGCTTATTATAGTTAAATCTATGGTAGGTATATCATATCATATTACGAGAAGAAATGAGAATCAAACAGATAAAATTAGATAAGAACAGACTAAATAAAATTAAGTAAATATAATATAAAATAAAACGAAGTGTGTTAACACTACTCCCTTTAGTTTCGCTAAACTGTACTACCAGTGTATGTTAAAGGTGCAGGGCCTTAGCTAGCTTCATAATTATTCTACAGTCTGCGTGTGACTAAAACTGATCTTCATGGAGGGCTGTAGACCATCATGTGAGACGAGGCTGTGTGCTAGTCTGGTTGGCTTTTTTTTTTTTCGGAGCGTAGCTGAATGTGTCGCATCTAGTGTGGTCAGGGGTGGGTCCCAGCTGTGGATATTATAGGGCAGTTGTTAGTGGCTGTGTTCAATCACCGATGTTACATACACCCATGTATAAAGTGGCCAAGTCTCGGCAGTATACTTACAGCTTAAGTGTCAGTGTTCATGTTCATGTTGAGGTTTGTAGCGGTGTTTCCTCTATCGCAGCTCTATGTATCCGGAGAGGTTTGTGGGGTGTGATGTGCTAAGATTACAAACCTCAACATGAACATGAACACTGACACTTCAGCTGTAAGTTTACTGCCTAGACCTGGCCACTTTATACATGGATATACGTAACACCGGTAACTGAACACAGCGACTAACTGCCCTAGTTGTGTTCAACTGTAAGTATTAATACACCAAACTCCTTACTACCCTATAACATCCACAGGTGAGACCCACCCCTGACCACACTAGATGTGACACATTCAGCTACGCTCCGAAAAAAAAAACCAGCCAACCAGATTAGCACACAGCCTCATCTCACATGATGGTCCTACAGCCCTCCATGAAGATCAGTTTTAGTCACAAGCAGACTGTAGAATAATACACTGTGAACTTAGCTTAGACCCTGCGCCTTTAACATACACTGGTAGTACAATTTAGCGAAACTAAGGGGAGTAGTGTTAACACTTACACTTCATTTTATTTTATATTATATTTACTTCATTTTATTTAGTTTATTCTTATCTCATTTTATCTGTTTGATTCTCGTTTCTATTCACAAACATTGTACGAGAAAATGACACGATAAAGAGAATTATAACTGCACATATGAAATTGTACAGAGGAGATTATTGTGATATTAGCCTGATTTATGTAAAACAGTAAGATACTGCTAACAACCAGAGTACATTAATAAACCTAAAATTATAGTCACAGATGGTACATATCACTGTACACTGTATATTTTATACTTCAGTGTAATTACACAGCACACACAGACATAATATATGTTATGACAGATTTAACTATAATAAGCTTAGACATAGCTTGGTAACAGCATGGACCCCTCATGTAACCCAC
>Ga0131853_10025459_pt1 | contig 10664 bp, 5 predicted proteins | sample TergutLab28metaG_FD_92764 | JGI IMG/M metagenome (GOLD analysis project Ga0131853, IMG submission 92764) | Labiotermes labralis P1 segment gut microbial communities from Petit-Saut dam, French Guiana - Lab288 P1 (version 2) (version 2) | ecosystem: Host-associated > Arthropoda: Insects >... | reverse complement strand
GGGAAGTAGCTGTACCGGGGGCTGCGGTTACAGTTTTTAGTACTCCTGATGATGGGTGCTGTGACACCCGAAACATGTAGAGTGACTTTGCAGTAAATAAATATCTGCATACTGTTGCATCTGTTTGGGTTTTTATTAACAATGAATTACGATGCACGGAACCGTGAGTTCAACACTGCAAACTTTACGGAACGGAGTCCTATGCAAGCTGACTGTGTTTCAGCTCTCAATAACTATCCGGCCTCATTCATATTCATTACCGTCAAAGTAACAGGCTGCTTCTCGGCCTGATACTGAGCCAGCTGAACCCAATCCACAGAAACAGTGTTTCTTTAAAGCCCGCTTCAATACTGAACTCATTTATACAAAGTATCTCGACTGATTTCGTCCCTTTGGGGTTTCAGAACAAAATTCTGTGCACATTTGTATGTTTTACTTTTAAATTAAAATGTCCGATAAATCGCTTCTCTCTAAGTTTTGCTATTCTGATTGGTAATTGGGCGTACAGTCGAACTCGGTTATAACGTCATGAAAAGGACTGAATATTTTGTGTCGTTATAAAAGGGCGTCGTTATAACCGAGCTGTGTAATATTATGGTTAACAGCAAGTTCTTAACCGGCACCACAGAATGTCTGACGCAGTAGGCGAGGTGATCCCAGTGGCAGCGCGGCCTAAGGCTTGGGTTTTCGGCCGCTTGCCTGCTGGGATTGTGGCTTCGAATCCCGCCAGGAGGAATGATTTTCTGTGTTGTCAATGTTGTATGTCTAATTGTGATCGTGATGCCGCGACATCGAGGAGCCCTGGCCCACCAGAGGCCGTCGCATCAACCGATGCAGCCATAACTGATTTCGACGTAATGTGCACGGTGTGGGTCCTCAATTTCGCCCCCCCCTCTCTCTCTCTCTCTTAGGTGCTTGTCTTCTCGCCAGCACACCGGTGTCTCTCTCGGTCTATATTCTTCCCCTTACAGTCACCAAATTGTACGTTATAATTACGCAATTACAGTTCTCACAACTACCACAGCGTGTGTCAGTTTGAGGTGTAGCTGGATGGTGGCAGTTGGGACCACTGTGGCCCACTGAGACTCACGGAAACCCACTGAGACCCACTGTGACCCATTAATCAAGTAAAATAAAACTTGCCTTCTGCCGACTACACAATTATTAACGCCTAAACATGACAGTGTTGAGTGTTGAGTGTTGAATGCTAAGTTTTGAGTGTTGAATGCTGAGTGTTGAGTGTTGAATGTTGAGTGTTGAGTGTACCCCAGCGGTATAATTAAGGATTCTGATCTTCTGCCACGTGCCTCTATGTTGCTGGCTCAGTTCCCGACGTTTCGAAAGAACGTAGTGCCTCCATCTTCAGGGGTGATACGGCCCACGACCAATATCGCTCCACACACACACACACACACACACACACAAGCCCCTCCCACACCTCCATGTTGGTCGCCATCTTTTTAGCCCGGCCAGTAAATCGTCCAACACTACCTACAGTGCGCTCTCGTCAAGGTAATCGAACGAGTAACTAGAAGACGGAGGCAGTAATTCCCTCCGAAACGTCGGTAATACAATACCAAATAACGCGGCGTCATACCCCCGAAGAGTGCTTATGAGTGGAAATGCGATGTGGAGGGACAAATGGTGACCAGATGTGGTCACTGCAGGCTCTGACTTATGTCGTTCTATAATTGTGTTAACAGTAGTAGTCCGTCGTTAAACAGCGGACTGGAGAATGCTGCATCACGAGAATATTCGCAAACATTAATAGGACGTTGGGATTGGCTGGGCGTGTAGCACGTACAGTACATAACTTGAAGCGATCTGCTGAAAGATATATTTGGTGTTAAAAGTGACATTAAGGAAATGTACTGGCGTTGGGCGGACAGCAAGCGAATAGCTCAGGCCAGGGACGGCACCTATGTAGCTCAGGCTAGGGACTTCACTCACATACTTCAGGGCAGGGACGGAACACGTGTACCTCAGAACAGGGACCAGCTCTACTGAACGTGATGGTGAAATTCTGGTATCTGTAAAATGCAAATGGAACACTTCCTTGATCGGCTGAGTGACTCTCAGATTCTGAACAAGGTGCAACTCTTTGTTTGTTGGTTGATTCGATACGAAATACAGCATTATTTTTATATTAATGGCTTATTTAGCAATGCTTTCAGTGCCGATGGTAGACAAATCGATATAAATGAAACCGCAGTGATGGGAGAAAGTCTGGTCTCGTCACAATGCCACTTTGTCCACCAACTACCGCACTCTTTACTCTGAGATCAAGGCCGGTCCTCCGTGCTGATGGATCGCCTGTTTGTTACACTGTCTTGACTACACACAGCTTCAAGTAACACTGTGTACCTGCGTGCAGTTGCAACAAGCAAGGTCGGCAGGTCAGTGTCTGCGGCGAAGAAGCCACATTGCCATCGGAATGTCTCATATTTCTCTTCTATCAGATTTTCTGAAGCCACTGTCACACTGGATGTAATCAATGTTCTGTATTTTTGCATTAACCTTCACTTGGAGCTATTTAATGGATGTTAATAAAATAAATCGAACTGAACGGAAGCGATTCATTCCAAAAACCGCCTCAATTCAAACCTGTCTACTAACTGAATGAGTATGTTACCGTCGTACTTTCATGTGGTAAAGTTACAATGACAGTAAAATAAGGACCAGCTCTTGACTATGTTCGCACGTGCGCCATGTTTTGTTGTGGCCGGAAGGGCATGCTACCGAAATGACGTCATTACTGACGAAAATGTGTTACGTTGGAGAAGAAGGAACGGGAAACACGTTGACGATCTGATGGTTGCTCAGAGGATCAGAAAACACGGTGCATTTGGATATCCAAAATGTGGGCTGATGTTCAAACGAAATGCCGAAATTTGCAGCCATTTTGTATCTTTTCCAAACAGCGTTACACAGTCTGTTGTGACTTTTCACAAACTGCACCGAGGAGGTCAGACAAAGCTTGATTTGGTAGGCAGCGATTGGGTTTGGGGAACGTACATTTTTTGTTCAATAATAGAGCGACCGGTAACTTACGTGGGCCGGGATAGCTCAGTTGGTATAGCGACTCGCTACTGGCTGGACGCTCCGGGATCGAATCTCGGTGACAGCGATATTTTCCGCACCCGTCCAGACCGGCTCTGAGGCCCACCCAGCCTGCTATACGAAGGGTCCCGCGCCTTTCCCGGGGGTAAAGCGGCCAGGGAGTAGCGTTAACCAACCACCTCCATGTAGCGCGCTAGGTTAAAGAAAGAGTAAAGCTATAAATCTACACTCCCCCCACGGGCCTTCGTGGCCTGTTATAGGGTGAACTTTACTGTACTGTACTGGTAACTTATTGCGAGGAAAGAGCTAACTGAATTTAAAATCTTAGTACTACTACTGCTACTACTGCTACTACTAGTACTACTACTGCTACTATTGGTAATACTACTGCTACTACTACTACTATTGGTAATACTACTGCTACTACTACTGCTACTACTACTACTGCTGCTACTACTATTGCTACGACTGTTACTACTACTACTGCTACTACTACTACTACTAGTACTACTACTGCTACTGCTGCTGCTACTGCTACTACTGTTACTACTACTGTTACTACTACTACTGCTACTGCTACTGCTGCTACTGCTGCTGCTACTGCTACTACTGTTACTACTACTGCTACTACTGGTACTACTACTGTTACTACTACTACTGCTACTGCTACTGCTGCTACTGCTACTGCTGCTGCTACTACTGCTACTGCTACTACTGTTACTACTACTGCTACTACTGGTACTACTACTGCTACTACTGGTACTACTACTGCTACTACTACTACTGCTGCTACTACTGCTACTACTGCTACTGCTGCTGCTACTGCTACTGCTGCTGCTACTACTGCTACTGCTACTGCTGCTACTGCTACTGCTGCTGCTACTGCTACTGCTACTACTGGTACTACTACTGTTACTGCTACTACTGTTACTACTACTGCTACTACTGGTACTACTACTGCTACTACTACTACTGCTGCTACTACTGCTACTACTATTGCTACGACTGTTACTACTACTACTGCTACTGCTGCTGCTACTGCTACTACTGTTACTACTACTGCTACTACTACTACTGTTACTACTACTACTACTGCTACTGCTGCTACTGCTACTGCTGCTACTGCTACTGCTACTGCTGCTGCTACTGCTGCTGCTACTACTGCTACTGCTACTACTGTTACTACTACTGCTGCTACTGGTACTACTACTGCTATTACTACTACTACTACTACTAATAGTAATAACAATAGCTAAGCAATGAATTATGTGTTAGAGATCATTTCAGGTTTTTAGTTAGCGGTGTTACATTCGAAGTCTGCGCACAATAAGTGATGATATGCTACAACAAACCGATTTCTTGTAAATGTCCGGAATTTCACTCAGACCGCCCACATAAAATACTGTGTCCGCTAAATGCAGTCTTGCACGTTTGTTAAAGTTTTTCCCGTGCGCCACTTGAGTCAGTTTCCAAATAACTCTCCCCATTATTTACCTGTTTTATCAAAAAAAACATCTTTCGCTTGGCTCCCCTTTATTTCCCCCTTCCCAGGAGAACAAATGTCTAAGTCATTGTCAGTCAAGTAATTCTTTAAACAAATTAAGTCAATTACTGTCACATTTTAGGGCCATTTCGGCCTGGCTCGAAGGACTCTTGCTACATAACCGACTGCTGTGAGTGTTGTCGCACCGTGTCACGCACTGGTGTGGCCTTCACCATTCCATGGTCCATATCGAGGTGCATGCACTGCCCAACACCTTGTCTATGTTTTGGCAATCGCGTCCGTCAGATATCATGGTGGCACGGCCGCAGGTGTCCCTTCAATTCGAAACGACGTCTATTACATTCGCTCGAACGTCCCGTTCGCTAGATGCCATACGTACAAAACTTAGCTGCAAGAACAATGGTGACTTTCCTGCACTGGCTGGGGTCAATTTCACCACACAGGGAAATCCAGAACGCCCACAGGTAAGAACTGACAGCTTTGAATTAGCATCTTGCATAGCAGGTTTTCTTGTTGCATGGAATTCATTATTTGTATGAGACGCTACTGAGAATCGACCAACCGCATGCGTTACAGCGATGGTCACACTCACTCTTCTGAGGCACATGTATAGCGATGCTATCTGCTAACAAGGATTAGCGAAACTGAGACCTTGAAGCAGCCAAGCCATTGCCCTATTCACACTGTTCCGTATACACTGAAGGCATTGGCCACGCTGAGCGATCAGCAAATCCAACACGCATCATCGCAACAGCGACTGGGCACATCGCCAGACTGACTCAGCAATTACCTGATGTTCGCAAACATTTTAGGCCCTTTTCGCAAAACTGCGGAACTGCGAAAAGCGACTACTAGCTTCGCCATGTATGTCCGTCTGTCCGCATGGAACAACTCGACTCCCACTGGACGGATTTTCAAGAAATCTGATAACTGAAGATTTTGCGAAAGCCTGTCGAGGGAAATCAAGTTTCATTGAAATATGACAAGAATAACCGCGCACTGCACATGAAGGCGTCTGTGTGTGGCAATATGGCACTGAATTCTTCTTAGTATGAGAAATGTTTCAGAAAAATTTGTAGAGAAAATCAAAACACACATTTTGTGTTCAGTAACTTTGTTCAAAAAGGGCGCCGCTTGCGAGATAAAGTGGAAAAATATTGTAGAGTCGGACAAGGAACAGACGACAATATGGCGCATGCGCATTGCACGCTGGTTACCTAGGGCTAAAAACACACACTCAGATAATGTTATACTTATTTTTTTTCGCCGATTATTTTTTGCAATTCATTTCCCGCGGTGTGCTTTGGTCAAATATTTTAAAACAGCTGAACTAAAGCCCTCTCTTCTTCAACGTCACACATTACGACAACACGTGTTTAGGATATACTGAGGTGTCATCAGTGTCCCTGTAAAGCATCACATTAAAACAGAATGAACGTGTAATGGGGAGGGCGTTTCTGCCGGTCGGTCTTTACGATCCATTTCCTAAGTTACTGAACCTCTTGGGATAACATTAGGATTGTGGATACAGGCCGACACTATACTTCGTTACGTACACCTACCGCACCTACTGCTGCCTCACACATCCCAACTGCAATACAAGAAACCGAACCGAATGGATTTTTAATGTAAAATGATCCGTTACAGATCAATGTAACTCAGACGCAAAGAACAGATTTAACTGCGTCATATTTTTGTTCGCTGGGACACCGTACAATCTGGTAGTTGGAAACACAATACTGGAGCAACCTGCTGCACTCGCGGTACCCTGAAGATGGAAGCAGTGTATCCTCGGCGTCACAACCTCGACGACAGCGCCACAGTGACCTGCGGATTGCAGCAGTTAATGTCAATCATTCAGACAGACAACAAAATGTGCCACTGTCCACATAAGCATGGTTACCAACAGCGAAATGAAAATAATGGCTTCGTAAGTGTGCAGGAGTAAAAAGGTAAAGTCGTCCCTGTGCCCGCCGTGAAGGAATATGGGGGGAGCAAAGGTACAGCTCCACTCATTCTTAAACTCGGCATTAAATGGAGGTGACTGGTCAACCTCACGCCCACACAGTGGGTAGGGTACTCATTGACCATTACTGCGAGGATCAGATAGCTTGATACATGAGCTGCACACAGCTGTGCTGGCACGGTCCGGTCACTGCTAGCTTCGGGTCGGCACGGCCTGGCATCGTCATACCTTTTCCAAAAACATCTACTTTGTTGGGAGTAGGAATACACTGTCTGTTGCGACGGAATTGCTTATGTTAAGGTTATACTTTGTGTTTTAGTATAATTTCCTTCTTTTAAAAATTGAATTGCTTTAAAGAAGCTGCAGAGTCCAACGGGTAGCGAGATAATGTTTTTGAAAAGTACAGAAAACGTTTGGAGCTGCATGCGCTGTTTGCCCCTCTGAGCAGCTTGCTTCTTCGCCCCGCTCTAGAAGGGATCTAGCTATCTGATGAAGACAGTATACTGGACGGGCCCCAGAGGGGTTCTGGACGTCTTGCAGAAGAGGAGAGGCGTAAGGAGGGAATAACAGGAAGGGGTATAGTGAGGAATTGGACTTACTGAGTAGCAGACGATAATATTGGTTTGTTGATGTTGGTGGTGGTGACGACAGGCACCGTATAACACCGTAATGCGCAGACAGAGAAATCCCGGCGTTTAGCGGGCTTACGTACACGGGGTATGATATTAAAATGGAATTTAAGGAAAGAGCCTTGAAGAGTGCGGGGTAGATTCATCTGGCTCACGGCACGGACTGACAGCTGGGCTGCTGTGAACACGGCAATGAACCGTCTGCTGCTTGCATACAACTTGGCTATCTCAGGCATTATCAGCGTCTACCAAAGAACTTACCCGATTAATCCAATTATTATTAGTAACATTTTGTGGTGTCTGTGAAGTGCTGATATTCTGGGAAGCGGCGACACGTCAACTGCGCCACTGAGAAAGCCCACAAATTGCACTATTTGTTACGTAAACAAACACTCTCTTTACCTTCCCGAACACAAAGTCAAAGCTCCAACGCGTCGCTTCCCGACACTTTCTAACAATCCCGCCAGCACCGGACTGTGCAGGGACCGTTGTTCCATTCCCGGGTGACGAAAGATATTACACTCTATTGTACAGGGTCCACGCCATCCCTGGGGCCCACCCAGCCTCCTACTCACAGGGTACAGGAGGCTCTTTCCTCCGGAGATACAGCAACCAGAACCTCAAAATGACCACACCTCGATCTATCCCAACGGTAAGAATGAATGGAGCCTTATCTATACTCACACGTATGCCTTGAAGGTGTCCAGAGGAAAATTTTCATTTTATTCATCTAAGAAATGATTTGTAAACATCAATACAAAATTTCATATTTAAAGCGATAGGGCTGTGGTCAGACACAAGGAAAAATAATTTTTCGCACGGTCGTCCGCCATGTTGTTTTGTTTTGTAAACAAACCGCAGCTTCACACGAGCCGCACAATGTTCATGTGCATTACGTCACAGTTACATTAATGGCGTAGATGTGGCTTCCACACCACAAGCCTGAGCTTCGCCATATTGGTATTAGACAAATGACGTCAACAGATTAGAAGAAAACAAATTGTTGCAGCGTCTAGTAGCATGATTTTCATATTAGGAATTGTTCTAATCGGTAAACTTTGAAGGGAAGTTCAAAGAAGTCACACACACACACACACACACACATACACACACCACATAAACACACATACACACACACCACATAAACACACATACACACACACCACATAAACACACATACACACACACACACCACATAAACACACATACACACCCACACCCACACATACCACACATACATACACAGATACACACACACACATACCACACGGACACACACACATACACACCACACACACACACACCACACACACACACACCCACACACACACACACATAAACACACACACACACACCCACACACGCACACACACATACCACACACACACACATAAACACACACCACACACACACACACACACACACCTACACACACACATACCACACACACACACACACCACACACACATTCAGACAGATTATATCATAAGCCCACTTTATTATTAAGAGAGGAGGGCGAAGCAGTGTGCAATCCGACGTAAGACAACCATTCAACCCTGCAATATGACATGCGAGGTAAATGCTACCGATATATATAATTTTTGTACTAATCCTGTTCGATACATTAAAGTCACTATTTGCCCACAAATGTGAACAATTCTTGTGTAACAGTGCGGACGTCATAAGAATGCGCACACAGTCACGTTCCAGTCGCAGAGACCTTGAAGACGCCCATCAAGACAAGATCCAGTGCAATAAATTACATTGGCTGTCACATCGCTGTCTTGACGGATCCTCATAATGTTACATGTGCCAGCTGAAACTGGTTGGTGCAGTCTGGGTCTGAGAGCCAAAGTGGAGGGGAACACTTAGCCTGAGGCCTCATTTCGCAGGGATGTCCAACCAAAGGAATGTTAACACCAAGCAGACGTTGCATCTGAATAAAATCAAATCCGAATTCATTTAAACCGAGTGTTTTACAGTCAGACGCATTCGATATCGACAAATATATATATATATATATATATATATATAAAACCACAAGTGAAAATCTATGATTAGTATTCTTCACAATCTACTCAACACTAGCACTAACCGTGGTATCAGCTATCAAGCTATTAGGGGTATCATTTATCAACCAAACTATAATAAGGAATAAAGAAGCCACACCAGTGAAATTCATAATATTCACATCATTACTATCTCTAGGTGGACTTCCCCCCATTCCTTGGTTTCCTACCAAAATGAATCGTTATCCAAGCCATAATTACAAACAACACAGCCCCGCTCGCAAAAACTGTGATATATATATATATATATATATATATATATATATATATAAAAGAAATAGCAACTAATTTACGTGAGTGTTGTGTGTTGTCAGGTTGAGGGTTCTGCGACGAGATCATCACTCGTCCAGCAGAGTCTACCGACTGTGGTGCGCCGTTGTGTGTGATCTAGAAACCTCCAGAATGACGAGGCCATTGGGAGGGGAAATACATTAACCGTCTGTATTAAATCCCTGAGTTCTTAAAGCAATTGGAATGTTTGAGGTTTCATGTTAAAGCGCTGACGTGGAAAGTGAGCTTCGTATCCAGCAGTCAGCCTGGGTATTTACAGAAAAATATCCACAATATGGTACGTCATGTGGCCTGCCCGGCTCTACCAGATGTTCCCACATTATCTCACAAACGGCACGATTTTTGGAAAAAAAGGTACTGAACACAAAATGTGTGTTTAGACTTTCTCTCCATCTTCTATCTGAAACATTTCTCATTCTGAGACGAATTCAGGGAGGTAGATAAACAAAGTACATTGGCCTTCATGTAAAGTACCGCCATTCTTGTCGGAATTTAGTGAAATTTGAGTTTTCTTGACAGATTTTCGAAGAGTATTAAAATACGAGGGGTGCTGATATGTCCTTAGCCCGACCTACTTCCCGATGTCGTAGGACGGAATCGATAGTGTCGTTGGAAAGAGGGGTCTGTTCATGTGCCGAATTGCAAGTCTTTTCTTGTTACAGAGGCTGAAAGGAAGCAAGTGAGGCGACGTGCGCGATTTCAACAACATGGAGACGCGAGCTGTCAAGTTTTTTTTTTTACTGCAAGGCACGATGCCGAAGGAAATTCACGCCATTCTTACAGAAACATTAAGGGAATATGCACCATCGTATATCACCGTCAAAAACTTGGTGAGTCAGTTAAAACGTGGTGATTTTTCCACTTGTGATGCGCCTCGTCCTGGACGACCCAAAACAGTGACCACCCCGGAGATTGTTGATCAAATTCACGAGCTAATTTTGGAAGACGGACGGATTTCGGCTAAATCAACAGCTGAGCAACTGGGCATCTCACGTGAGCTGGGTGTGTCCATCATTCACGAAGATTTGGACATGCGGAAGCTCTCCGCGAAGTGGGGCCCGAAATGCCTGAACGCGGATCAAAAACGTCAACGGTACCATTCGTCTGAGCAAATTTTGGAATTTTTCTGGCGCGATCCAAATGAT
>Ga0131853_10025458_pt1 | contig 10664 bp, 5 predicted proteins | sample TergutLab28metaG_FD_92764 | JGI IMG/M metagenome (GOLD analysis project Ga0131853, IMG submission 92764) | Labiotermes labralis P1 segment gut microbial communities from Petit-Saut dam, French Guiana - Lab288 P1 (version 2) (version 2) | ecosystem: Host-associated > Arthropoda: Insects >... | reverse complement strand
CTAAGACGGAAAACAAAATATAAATAATGGCGGGGAGGGGCCCGTTAAAAAAACAAACGGCCCAAAAAGGGGGCCGGGGGGGGGGGGGGGGGTGAGGATTTAATTCCGCCATCAAAGATTTAATTCCAGCGTCAAAGGGTTATCTGTATTCATTTTTAATAGTTGATCTGGCAAAGTATTAAATAAGGGAAGATATAGCTAGGCAAAGGGGCTTCAAAAAAACAGGATAACACACCCTCTTATGCAGAGAACTCTGTTCAGACTCGATGTATACATGGCACATGGGTAACAGATGGTACACATCAGTCCTCCAATGAATGACCACCGACATTTAGTATATTGATTGATTTGGGTTTGGGGCCTCTCAGCCCCGATGCACCTAGGCCTTGAATTGAATGGGTCCTTTGTGCCCCATATCGAATCAAGGGAGCCCTGTAACCTTACTGTAGTTCCAGATGGCCCCCCCCCCCCAAGTCTAAGCTCCTAATATCCTACGGCTCCAAGAAAAAGGAGCCCAGGTACGCATGTCTGAGTGAGGCCAGAGCCTCGCACTCACAAAGAATGTGAGCCGAGGTTTCCTCTCTCACCCCGCACTTCCTGCACAAGGGGCTGTCAAGCAGGTGTTATGACCCATGAGAAGGACAGTTACAGCCCTGGATTGAACCCTGTTAAAGGTCAACATTTAGTATAAATACAGAATTTAATCCCACAACTGCACAAATCAGCAACAAACAATAATTTATTCTTATAATAAGAGCCAATGAGATGCACTGTTTCTCAAATTTATTTTGGTAAAGAACTCTACATGTTTCAGACAGATTTACCATCCATCATCAGGAGTCTTAATACTGTATTCACAGCAATTGGTATTTGTCATACTATTTATGTTGACTGTCTGCTAACATTCCATCCTGACCTCGCTAGCAGATAGTCAACATAGCTAGTATGACAAATACCTATTGCTGTGAATACAGTATTAAGACTCCTGATGATGGACGGTAAATCTGACCGAAACATGTAGAGTTCTTTACCAAAATAAATTTGAGAAACAGTGCACCTTGTTGACTTTTATTATAAGAATATATCATGATGCATGGTCCTCTGAATGTTAAACAATAATTTGTCACTTTGCAATGTGTCTCCGGCATGTTTCGAACTCCATACGGCCATCCTCATGGAGGTCTCCAATTAATACAAAAATGGCAGATTCTGTTCAAGCTGTGCACATGTGAAGTCAAAATGCTTTCAAATAAAACTGATAAAAATATTTAAAATATACCACGGTAGATCGCTGAGTACTCAATTATCTACTGTGGTAGAAGCACCTACTGACAACACAGGGATAACTACCCCAGAATGAAATGACATATTAATTTAGATGTTTGTCTGCAGTGATAGATGGATATTCACATGAAATGTAACACAATTAAGTGAAAAGTAATTGTAATTAGTCTTTATTTTAAATATTTTTTGCAATTTTAACTCCACATATGCACATCTTGAACAGAAACAGTCATTACTGTATTCCACTGCTGGAGCCCTCCCTGAGGATGGCCATGTACAGGCCGCAACATGTACAAGGCACACTGGAAAGTGACAAGTGATTGTTTGTTGTTGACTGTACAATTGTTGGATTAAATGGTATATAATCAGCCTGTTGCACACAATATAAAACCCAAAATTTAAGTATGTATCCCATTGCAGAAGAAACTGGTGTCAAGTATTGTAGCCAGTAGACAACAGCTTGCTTCATGTTGGTGTCTGTTCCAAACCACTGGCCAGCTAGGCGCTTCATATGGGGTCCACAAAGATGGACATCCCCGGGCATTAGATTGGACTGTAGGAAGGGTGATCCATAACCTTTTGTATGTACCACCATAACCATTGTTGTTGTTGGCAGTATGCAACCTAGTGATTTCCATCTCTTTGGACCCCTTAAGTAGCACCTGGCTGGCCAGCAATTTGCAACAGACACTGGAACCTGCTGGCTACAGACAACTGACAGATTCCTTTTGCCAGAATACAAGCCTTGGTGCCAGAGTTGGGCAAACAATAAAGTGTCAATGGTGACTACGTGGAGGTCTTATGTGTACCATCTGCCATTCACACTTCAGTTAGAATTAAGTTCTCAGCATCAAAGCATCTTATTACCATACTTTTCGATACCTTCTTGTATGAGATGCAAGCCAAAATTTTGTAGGCTGGGGCAATATTTCAGTTCTAGGTTTACCTTAGTCACAGATCAGTACTGTCTCCTTCAAAGTAGTCCCCTGTGAAGTTTACACACCTAGCCCAGTGCCTCTCCCACTGCTGGAAGTGTCTCTTGGAACTTCCATTTAATGATGTTCTCCAGCACCACCTGTGATTCAACTTGAATCTTCAGTGTCCTGGAATCTTTGTCCATTTAACTGGATTTTCATCTTTTGGAATAGGAAGATGTCAGAAAAGCAGTTTCTGTCCTTTGCGGTCTGATACTGCAGGTTTTTTGCATACACCAAGTCAGTTACATTTCTGGTCATCATTCAGCAGATGGAGCACAAATTTTGAAGCATCCTGCCTCATGTTTATGTCTTTGGTTAAAATGCACTCACTTGTAATGTACAATAAGCCTAAAATGTTGCAAGTATTGTCAATCAGACATCATCTGTCTTCATGGACCATTCACAGGTTTGTGTTCAAGTCATGGCATCAACATGAAAGGCTTTGTAAGCTTCTGTTATGTCTCAGAAGCAGCTTCCTCAACTGTAAACAAAAATTTGATGCAAATTTTCTTTTCCTTAAGGTCTGCCATTTCCCTGGGCCACAACAATCTCTAACTGCACTAAACACAAAAGCACTTAAATGTCAAATGCATAAAAACACAACTTTCTGTTATGATGGCACTCACCACACTAATTCACATTAAATCAACTCAGTGGCACCAGTCCAGAAACTTTTGGCTTGCATATCATACTTGCCATTCATATTAGATGCTAACAAGCACCACCAAGTCAAAACAGGTGGCTACTTTAATTAATTTTAAACTTCAAGGTGTGGTACCGTTTATTATTCTAATTTTCCTTCATCCTTAGTTATCTTGCCCATTGTAAATCTTCCATTCTGCCCCTTTTCCAATTTGGAGACAGAGACAGATTAAAAAAAATGGTATACTTTGTGGTTGCTGAATAAAAGTGGCCACAATGAAGAGAAGGAGCTAAAAAAAACAGTGTTAATGGGGGCTGACAACCACATCAGATGATCAAAGCAACTTGACATTTCAGACTGACAGATGACAGACACCATCTCCATCATTGGCATTCTGTTATGATTCAACACACAGTCTCCCCATTTAGATCAGAAACCTGATTAGCCAGAGCGGGCCTCTGCAACACAGGCAAACCTGAACCCCCAGCACAAGGTCTCAGCCCAAGAAGACCAAATTTAGTTCTGTCAATGGGAAAGCCTCAAATCAAGTGTCAATGAAAATTAGGCCTGGATGGTCCTAGAAAATGAAACTTGACAGGCTGGGCAACCAAACCACTTTACCTAACATCTAAGTAGGAACTGTCATTTGTGACACTACACAGCACCAAATTTATCACAGTTTGCAATTTACACAACTACATTCAAAAAAAGCACAGAATATACATATTATTACAGTTACGTCTCCCAATACGTAAGAATCAGGAGGCATTACATTTAGTGATTCTGATAAAATATCCTGATTTTTAAAGAAAAACCCACTGTACAATACAGAGATGAAGACAACTATGAATTAAAGATTGACAGCAAGAAAGCTGCTGCAGGTATGCAATTACTTGCGGTGTCTAGCAAGTTCATGCAACCTTGCTCATGTAGCAAAATGCACTTGCTACCACTCTCTTGAAACATTCATACCATATTTACCCAATCATAAGATGACTACTCCCCCCCTCCAACCAACCAACAGTATTTAATTTTCAGGAAAGCTTCTTATTTGATGTTCAAGTGACCATGCATCATGATAAATTCTTATAATAAAACCAACTAGATGCACTAATTTCTCAAATTTATTTTTGCGATAAAACTCTTTGTGTTTCGGACAGTTCCTCCTTCCTACATCAGGAGTTTTTCACTGTACACACAGCAATGGTATATGTCATACAGATTTGCCGACAGCTTGTGAGCAGGATCAGGACATTCCCGTCCTGATCCTGCTTGCAAGCTGTTGGCAAACCTGTATGACATATACCACTGCTGTGTGTACGGTGAAAAACTCCTGATGTAGGATGGAGGAACTGTCCGAAACATGTAGAATTTTATTCCAAAAATAAATTTGAGAAATTAGCACATCTAGTTGGTTTCATTATAAGAAAATTTCTTCCTTTTTCCATCACACATAACAAGTTTCTAGTATCCATTATATATTTGTTGCTACTCATGTCCACAGGAAACTGCCACCTTCGGGCAATAACATTATTAATCTAAATACTAAAAATTACTTTCACAATGCCATGTTTGTTTAGCGTCTCTCTGCATCAGGAAAATTCTGCACTGACAAACTGTAACAAACTGCGAGCAGATGCAGAACTCACTGCAGTGTTATTTTAATACATGTACCGTGCATCTTTTATTATGTTGTACTATGACCAACAAATGCATATTAATATATTCGCCAACATATAGCGTATTATTTATTCAATATAAGCAATTTTATTATTTTATACTAAAATAAATGAAATTATATATAAGATGAAAACTTACCAATAAATAGATTGGTAATTATTCATCTTATATGTATAAATTTTTATTTTAAGGTAAGAATTATGTATATAAAGCCTGTAATCCAACAATTCTAAACTTATCTATAAATTAAATAAAAGATAAGTTTAGGATTGTTGGATTACAGGCCCAAAATTACTTATATACGGTTGGAGTTTTAGTTATTTGTATGTAACTTTTTTTGTTACTAGTGCGGGTTTGACGGTTATTGTATCTTTTGTTTTTTGTTGGTTGTAAAATAGGGCTTGACGTTCTGTGCGTACGCGTACGTTTATATTAGATAATATGATACTCTATGAGAAGAAAATTTCTATACTGATTGTAATTGCTGATCCAAGAGGATTTATACAAATAATACGATCTTATTTATATACAATTAACAGTATAGCGGGTATAGCTACCTAATAGAAGAAATAGATGTATTAAATATTCAACATTTATATTAATATAATCGCCAACATATAGCATATTATTTATTCAATTACAAATTATCACACTCCTACATGTTTCAACACTATTGTGTCATCCTCAGGGACCTCGTACTTAGTATCTTACCAAGTTACAGAAATATGTCAAATGCAGTTGCTGGTAATACCATTTAAAATTAATATATTTCATGTAGGGAGGGGGTGGGGTGTGTCAAAACACAGCGAGATCTCGTTGACAGTTTACAATATGCACCTATACTATGATCATACTCTGTATAGTTTTCCTCTATATAAATTTTTGTGACCTGAAGATGGCCCACAGTGGCCGAAACATGTCGTGATCAGTATAATAAATGGGATACAAGACAATTGTGTTTTGAAATATCCCACTCCCTCCCTAATTGCTTATAACACAATGGGGACGATGCACCTAAAGATTATTTCACGTACTTTTACATAATTTCTTGCATAAAGATGAGATATGACACAATAGTGTTGAAACATACAGAAGTGTAATAATTTGTCAAATTAATTGTGCATTTGTTAGTCATTGTACAAAGCAGAAAAAAAAATCACTGCATTGTGTTTGATGCCTATTTCCTTTTTTGATTTTGGGTGTTTAATAAGTTTAATAAGGCACAGAACACATTTCACTTAATGCACAATTAGAAAGCAACGCCTGATTTTTCTCATAAATTCAAAAACAAAAAATGTCATATATTTGGGTAAATATAGTATGTGGAGGGGGACACACACTGAGGAATGTATATCAGCAATGTAATAGTAATTTGAATGCCAGCCCGTGTATCCAGCCATGCCTACTGAGTCTGTTTTCTCCTGTAGGCTGTGTCAGATATCTGTACACAAGTTTCAACTACACAATTCTGCAATATGTTTGTCAGCAGTGAATCTTAGTAGACAGCACATAAAATGTGATGGCACACATGCAGAAACCAGATTTCGCCTTTTGGCGAAATAGATGAGTCCATTTAAATCGGCAGGGGCGTCAGTTCAGTCAATATGTGTCTGCCTTCATTTAGACCTTTCATAGAGGTCGCCCTTCAAGTGAATTAAAAAAATGAAACTTACATGTGCTCACCTTCACATAATACAGATGTCAGCTCTGGAGTTACATAAAAATCTGTCAGGATAACTAAAAATTACACGACCTTAAAATGTAATACGAAATATTAATGCCATAAAAAATAGTCATGGTTGGAATTTTAGAACCTGCAAATGTATAAACTGCTCACAAAATCAAACGGCACATATCATTAGTTAGAAAGTGAAAATGAGGGAGTTTATAGCACAATCAACCACGATACGAGTAACATAAAAGTACAAATCATGAAGCTTCTCATTCTGCAATTTTCTCCAGTCTACAGTTAGACGGATTCATAGTAGACACAGCCGTGAACACAGTAGGGAAAATCATCATCTGTATGAAACTAAACACTGAATAAAAACATTTTAAGTGTGTGGTCTTACAGTGATTTATGGTTGCATGTTTGACTCTATTTCCAAGTATTTCCCCATTGTGTTTTCTCTATACAGTTTCTTCCTGCATTATTAGAATTGATAACCCTGAAGATAGCCAATATGGCCAAAGCACGTAGGAGAGGATGAAAAATATATGTATTTGTGATCCAGAAATTTGTGTACCTTGTTGGTTGCATCATTTGATACCACTGGAGTATACAACAAGACACATATTACAAAATTATATTACATCTCTTTGTTACAATACAGGCTCTACGAAAATACAGTGCTTTGAATTCATAACAAAGTCTAGACACACACACACCGAAAGATCTTACTACTATACACTTCCTAACACCCAAGAAAATTATGGAGCACTATGCAAAGTACTTATGCTGTACAAGACAAAGTAACAAAAAGTCTGTGGGTATGAATTAACCAGCTGTGGCATCTTAACACATGCAAGTCTCTATTCACACAAGCACAGGACTTGGTAAAGTTGCCCGCACAACTGTGACGTGTCAAAGTAATTGGCAGGTTTCATTCTAGAAGCAATTTTGTTAGCTCAGCCACTGAGGCCATTTCAAAGAGACTGTTGCAAGTCCAAAATTTGGCTACTTTCAGGTCCACTTGGTTGGTTGGGTCTCCCCGCCCCCTGTGGTGTTTGTTCCCCCCCCCCCCCCCCCAACACACACACACGCACACACACAAATCAAATAGCTGTCTACTTTTAATTCTAAATGGGATACTCAGAGGCAGAACATGCACACAGGCAAATGAAGGGAGGTCATCCAGGACACCAAGTCCCTGCCACATTGGAGGAAAAATATCAAACTAATAGAATTAAAGTTGATTTAATTGTACATTGCTTCAGCTATGGCTGAAACACTAGAGACAAAATAGGTGTGAAATATGTCCTCATTTGCTGACAGCTTGCAAGCTGTCAGCAAATGTGTATGATATATACCATTGATGTGTTTACAGTGAAAAACTCCTGATGATGGACAGAGGAACTGTCCAAAACATGTAGAGTTTTATTCCAAAAATAAATTTCAGAAATTAGTGCATCTGGTTGGTTTTATTATGAGAATTTATCACGATGCACAGTCACCTGAACGTCAAACTGCCAGTTTCTAGCAGCTATCACAGGGCCGCCCCATGCTGAAATGCTCGGCAGCTGAAAAACTTGTGTCAGTCAGGATCAAAATGAAAAGTCAAAGGGAAGTATTAGCATACACGAACTAACTCTCATGTGGTCAATACAGTTCCTATATCCATGCAATGTAATGCTCACAAGATGGTCCGTTCTAGACGAAGGCAGGTAGCCAAGTGACCTGTTCTACCTCTCTTCTTCATATTATCCAATCAAATGCAACTCTCCAATTGTGTGACTCTGCCCACAAAAACAGAAAATTGTTTTTCAGATTATGATCATTTTCCTGGGTGAAAGTGGGGAGGGGGTTACACTGTGTAAAAAATGTTTGTTCCAAAATATTGAAGCAACATACCATTTTTTATAACATGTCAAAGAATGATTCAGTCAACACACTGACGTACATATAATATGCACCAAAGGCTCTGCAACAGAAAGTTACTGATCGCAGACCAGGAAAAGATACCTGCCAGGAATGCAACATATCATGGCAAATAACAAGTTGCTACAATCCATCCTGAAAGCATTTGTTCCAAGTCTACTAAACATACAAGTAACAACAAAATTTAATGTGCTCTAATTATGACAGATTCAAGTTTATCTTATGGTGGTTAAGTGAGCTCACAGTCAGTGACAGTTCAGACTAAAGAATCCGCATCACAAAAGGAAATTTTGTTGTTGTCCCTGACATCATTCGGATTATCAACTATTACTGCATCAATCATGTCAGCAACAAACCCGTTCTTTTCCCAGTACTGTTGTTCAGTCTTCCACAAGCCAGAAGTATCCTTTTCAGTCTTCTTAGTCACAGTTAGAACACCTTCTGCTGTCACAATTATCAACCACTTTAGTCCTGTCATGTTGTTCTTGTGAACATAGTTCTTTGTATTAAACCATGCAAGCTTAACTGGGTACATATTACACCTGTAGGACAGCAACTTAAATATGGTGTAGCTATGGGCATTCAGCAACGGAGGAATTTTAAAAACTTCTATGTTAGGTTTCTTGCTCAAATTGGGTCATACAGTTAGCCTTTTCTCATAGCAGAATCACAGAAAACACACAAGACAGCACACATTTCATGTCAGACATTTAGAGTATGCCTGGCATTTCCAGTCTGAGTGTAGGAGGACAGTGTGTCCCTTGTACCAATAGCAGTCCAATAGTCCTCCCTACAGGCAGCTAGCCAGCAGTCCCCTATACTATACCAGACAAGTCCACCACCCTGTGGGGATCTTTTTGGAAGCACTAAACAACTTATTACTGCATCACAAGAAGACATAAGAAGCAACATAGAAAACTACACTTTACCCATCCTTATTGTTGCACCGTGCATTTCGTAGAATCACTTTAATTATTAGCCAACAAATGCGCTATATAAATTTTCACATTAAAACACTTAAAATCGCTCCTACATGTTTCGATCCTAAGATCATCCTCAGGGAGCCATGTTGTTCCTTGCTAAAATCGTTTTAAAAACATTCACAAAATAATTCCATTATATTAACAGGGTGTTGTGGCAGCATATCGTGTTGTGTAAGAGTACGTTGTTGGGTATGTGTCTGGCTATGGTGTGTCCGTGTGTTACGTAGTGAAAGACTCTTGGTTGATTTCACTATGTAACACACAACGCACACCATAGCCAGACGTATTCCGAACAACATACTCTTACACAACACGATATGCTGCCACAACACCCTGTTAATATAATGGAATTATTTTGTGAATGTTTTTAAAATGACTTTAGCAAGGAACAACATAGCTCCCTGAGGATGATCTTACGATCGAAACATGTCGGAGTGATTTTAAGTGTTTTAATGTGAAATTTTATATAGTGCATTTGTTGGCTAATAATTAAAGTAAAGCACACTTTACTGAGTTATACTCCAAAAAACATTGTGCCAATTCCACTGGAGTAATCAAAATAATAGAATATATTAATAAAACCATCTTTACACAACAATATAATAACAGTTGCAGATTACTGTTATAACTATTTAGCTAAGCAACATGTTTTGGCCTTACTCGGCCAACATCAGGCTTAAAAAACAATGGTGTTAGTCAAGGTACATTCAGTGATTTTTACGTATGGGATCCCATACGTAAAAACCACTGGATGTACCTTGACTAACACCACTGTTTTTTAAGCCTGATGATGGCCGAGTAAGGCCGAAAAATGTTGCTTAGCTAAATAGTTGTAACAATAATCTGCAGCTGTTATTATATTGTTGTGTAAAGACGGTTTTACTAATACATTGTTTACGTATACACAACGGGATGGAAACTATCCAATTTAGAAAATAACAGAAGTGTGCAGGTCAACTTAACCATTTCTTATGCTTTATGTGCCACACATTTATAAAAGAGATGAAGCTGATTTTCATGAGGTAAAATTGAAAAAGAATGATATTACTTACCATTTGAAATTACAAAAAATAATAAGATCTTTAAATGAAAACTGATTTTAAAACAACATAACTGTATGTATAAGAGATGCTGATGGTATATATAATTCATGCCATATGAAATGAATTTTTATACAGTACAACTGTAATAACAGAAAATTCTTGTAAGAAAGAGACCTCTTCCACAAAAACAAAATTCCATTTACCTGCATTTTATATAGTCTATAGTTTTTGGCTGATGATGACCTTTGACACTGAAACATTAGCAAACTGTACAAACAGATACTGTTTTTATAACAAAACAGAGCAATGTTGACTGAATTACTCTTCGACATATTAAACTAAACTCCGTGGCCTTAGTCCGCACGCGAACTATACCGACAGAGCGGCCGCCACCGGTCGGCGAAGTTAGTGCCAACTTTTGCGGATAGAGGGGTGTCACGTGGTCAGCGCAACGGG
>Ga0131853_10025457_pt1 | contig 10664 bp, 4 predicted proteins | sample TergutLab28metaG_FD_92764 | JGI IMG/M metagenome (GOLD analysis project Ga0131853, IMG submission 92764) | Labiotermes labralis P1 segment gut microbial communities from Petit-Saut dam, French Guiana - Lab288 P1 (version 2) (version 2) | ecosystem: Host-associated > Arthropoda: Insects >... | reverse complement strand
GTACGACTCATACACCTGTCACCGTACTGAATTCTCATCCGACGATGAATCTCTATAGGTTTCACGCCTTCGCTAAACAAAAATCTCACAACACTTTGCTGCTCTTGCTTAGTGCACTGTTGCAAGGGCACCGACATCTTGTCGAACTGTTTCCCAGGTTCCTATGCGTGCCGTTGGCGTGCCAACGCCATCTATTGTTAGCTCAAGGTCACCGCCTTCGCATGCCCTACACACAATGATATCGGTCGTACACGCGATTTTTAATACAACTTTTCCGGTTTTCCACTGAACGGCCCTTGTATATGTAACATTTACACGTGTACCTTCCTTTATTTTTCGCATATAGTGTGATGAGGCCTGGAAAGTTTTGAAATGTGGTGCTGGAGAATGATAGAGAAGATCAGTTGGACCGATCATGTTAGAAATGAAGAAGTATTACTTCGAGTCAAAGCGCAGAGGAATATCCTACATGAAATAAGTAAACAGAAGGCTAACTGGATTGGTCACATTTTGCGTAGAGACTGCCTTCTACAACGGGTTACTGAAGGAAAGATAAAAGGGGGGGGGGGGTAGAAGGGACAGGAAGACGAGGAATAAGACGTAGGAAGCTACTGGATGACCTTAAGGAGAGGACACTCTCACTGGAAGGAGAAAGCTCTAGATCTCACTATGTGGAGAGTTCGCTTTGGAAGAGGCTTTGGACCTGTCTTAAGACAGATTACTGAAAGAATGAGTGCGATGAGGATCCGGCAGGACCAAACATGCAGCGTGCCATTTTTACACAGCAAATATGTAGTCGTGTTTGACTCTAAGTCACTAATTAATTAACTGCTTAAGCACAACAGGATGTCTTCCGTCCAGCTGGATATAAGACGACTGTTCAAAGTTCCATGCACTCGCAAAAAATCTGTGATTTCCCTCCTTACCAAGCAACGTAACAACCTCGATGTGCAGTATGTGTTCACTCCGAAACTAGGCAGCATTATTATCAATTAAAACTGCGTTGCTTACTGGCTGTCTGCCAACAAAAAAAAAAGATATTTATTCTTCTAGGTTAAAATTTTCACGTGACGGTGGTTCTGCTGCTCCGAGGCTTGCAATGTAATTTAATTTCCTGGTCACGTTGCTGGCCTGACGATTAAGTAGCCCAATGGCAGCGCTCTAGCCTCTGGATACAAACTAAATGCAACACGCGACATCCTTAGGGCGACTGGGGTCGGCGATTCACCTGATTAAAACCCGATAAATCTAGTTTTCCTGAGTGACAAAACAAATACTTTCCGGTTGTTGTTTATCGAAGCAGTGACATGTACGTACGTGTACATCTGCTGTGTACATGAATGCTTCACTGCCAGTTCTTATTCATCTACACACCAAACGTGACAAAAAAGTGCTTCATAAAATTGAAAAACTGATGTACGTTGAAAGTTCTGCACACAAACCCAAGCGCGACTGTTACAAAATAATCAGAGACAAAAAAAAAAAAACAAACAAACAAATATCCATTATGGCGTCTTTGTAACAGCATCATCACTACGGATGTGCATAAATACAGGGTTATTCAAAATGATTGTCGGAGTACAATTGTCCTGCTGCAATTCCGCAACAAATTCGGGAAACAACCACCATATGACAGTTCCATTCGAAGGTGGTATGCACAGTTTCAAGAGACAGAGTGCGTGCGTGTCCCGTAATTGAAGGTACGAATCAGAACCGCCATTGAAACCATCACCGCTGACATGCTACAAACAGTTTGGAACGAACTTGATTATCGTGTTGATGTTTGTAGAATCACAAAGGGTGCACATATAGAGTACCTGTAAGGTATGTAACAAAAACTTTGAGCGTTGTTCTTTTAAATAAAAAACACATATACCCCTATCTCAAGTGTATTGTGTATGACAAGTTATTAAAACCCCGACAATCATTTTGAATAAACCTGTATATTAGGCTGCAAAAACGTAGTCTCTACGCCTATTCATATGCATGTCATAAACAATAGCAAATTGCACTATAGTTCGTTTCAATGCGGGCTGACGCTTATTGTAAAAAAAAATTAAAACAAATTACTGAATCCTTATAGCAACTAATTCGGAAATAGTGTCACTGTCAATTAAAAAATTAATATCTGTAACATTCCACAGGTATTTTAAAAGTTTTTTTTTTCAGCTGTGACGATCGTTCTAAGTGGTCTAACTATCCATCGCATATCTAACCCGACGATTTACGTCATGAAGGCCTACCCCTGAACAAATCCAGTCCCTCTAAATCTCTAAAACAGACAGTTTCAACTGGACAGGCAATGCACGTACAACGCAAAATTGTGGCGAGTTCGCGCAACCACCGTTGCCCTGGAAAAGCAATAAGTATTAAATATTTTGATTGTGTGTGTCAGCAGTCTTATTCAGCATGCAAAGCGCATGCGCCGTATTATACTGTCATCTGTGGCCCGTCTGGCTCTACCATATTTTTCCTAACATTATCTCATAAACGGCACGACGTGAGTCAAAGATGTGTGTTTTGATTTTTCTCTACAACTTCAGTCTGAAATATACGTCATTCTAAGAAGAATTCGAGAAAACACTATTATCATAAATACACACACGTCGTCACGTAAAGTACCCGTTATTCTTATCACATTTTAATCGATCTTGAAGTCTCTGGACAGATTTTCGAAAAAATACTCAAATATCAAATTTCATTAATATCCACCAGTGGCAGCCGAGCTGCTCCATGCGGACAGACGGAGAGACATCGTGAAGATAACAGGCACTTTACGAGATTATTGCAAACTCGCCTAAAAACTGCAAAATACTTAATGTATTTTGACATTATCAACTTGGAAAAGTCTCCTGCTGGGGACGATACAAAAAAAAAAGTCAAGGCCGACTCGCACATACAATAAACTATAAACAACACAACAACATTTCGAGTTCGTACATTCGTTCGTGGGGGAGGGGGGACCGTGGTGGCACAGTGGTTAAGGTGCTGTGCTACAAATCAGAAGTTCGCTGGTTCGATCCCAGCTGGTGTCACTGGAATTGACATAAAATCCTTCCTATCGCACTATGGCCCTGGGGTCGACCCAGCCTCTAACAGCAATGAGTACCACGAGCATTTCCTGGGGGGTAAAGGCGGCCGGTGCGTAAGGCTGACAACCCTCCCACCATCCTGTGCCGTTGTCATGAAATCTGGGAACCTTAACTTCCTGGAACCCTCTGGGTCACTCCAGGCCTGTGAGGGGACTGCTTTACACTGACATTCGTTAGTATTAACAGAGAGACCGCCTGTTGTGACACCGTGTGGTCGTGTCGGTGGACATCAGACCACATTCTGCAGACGAAACGACCGCCTTCATTTACCCCTGTTGGTATCCACCTACCAGACTGCGAGGTGTCACAGCGCAGAACACTAATACCAACTCAGCAAAAGAAATGTCGCTAAAAGAATTACATTCGTCTGACCCGGATAACTGAAACAGTGGTTATCAAAATGCGACTGGCAGAAGAGGACAGCAAAACGATGAAAGAACGACTCCATCAACAGGAACGCCTAACGTCACTTAAAAGTACTTCGGTTCGGTTGAAAAGCAAACGGAAGTCCGTATCAGACGACATGGTTAAGGACTGTCTAAAACGAAGTAAATTAGATTAATATTAATGTTATCCAGATCAAAATTTGTACTTTTATACTAAACCTGATGAAGGCCCTCCTGGGCCGAAACAAGCATTTATTGCTAACAATACACTGTTATGTGATAAATGGCTATAGTTACGTTAATTAATCACCAAATAATTACTGACCAGCTGAGACACCCTCAGCTTCTACAATACAAACGTTTGGCTGTAAACGGGTGTCTCAAATTAAACTGCTGTCCCAATAAGGCGCGACAACGTACGAACTTCAGTCACTTGGTGCTGACACATTACACCCCTCAGACGTGCGCTGCGCCGATGCCTGTGGCTGCGCGCCTGAAGGCGAGCATTTGCTGCCGCTCGCTTGCTGGGATTGCGGGTTCGAATCCCGAAGGGTGCATGGAGTCTGACTCTTGTTAATGCCTTGTGTTGTCAGGTAGAGGTCTTTGAGACGGGTTGATCACTCGTCCAGAAGAGTCCTACCGAGTGTGGCGTGTCTGAGCGTGATCGTGAAGCCTCGACAGTGAGGAGGCCACTGCCCACTAAAAATTGCTGCGCCATGGAAAAAAGAATACGTGCATTATGGTTATATAAGTGACAGAAACTATGCACATGCACGGAAAATATTTTTACGTAACGGATCGTAAAGACATCACGAAATATCTGTAGCAGAGAGTAACACTTCTGGCTCCTTCTCTCTATTGAATTCGTGAATACCTGCCAGAAACGCAGTGCGTATTATTAACACACATAAGAATTATCACTATGTTATCAACATCTCCACAATTTATCACTATCGAGAGACCGAAAGCTAGGAGATTTGCAATCGATAACCCTCCAACGTCGATACTCGACGATGACGATCCATCATACTGATGTTCAACTGTTTCTTCAGCCGTGGTTCGTGCCTCACAGGTTAATACTGAGTCAACTACGGAACTATTTATTGAACCTCAGCATGCGCCCCACACGCACATCTTCATGTAATATGTCTGTTATTTTTGTCCGATAGAGAGCTAAATCGCTACAATCCTATGAATGTTAATATAAATGCCAAATGCTAAATGCCACAAAAATTCGTCCAGTAGGAATCACCTTGTAGACGCGAATGGACAGACGGACATGACAAAGCTAACAGCCGTTTTTCGCACGCAAACGCGCCTACAAGGGAACTTCAAAACCAACACAAGTTGTCAAGAAGGCTTTTTTTTTCGCCATGGTTTCTCGACCTGATACAGGAGTTTGATGCAGACAAAATCCTCTCGTGTTGTACTGCCAGAATCATACAAAGAGCAGTGACTGATGGCAACGACGACGGTCGGATATCCTCGCAGTCTTTTTCTTCCGCTGTGCAGAGGTAGCCATTAGAAACAGCTGAAGCAGCGAATGGGCGTACTGCCAATGCTGGATGAACACACCCACGCAAATTAATGCTGTTTGTGCCAGTTTTAGATAAGAAAGAGGCACCACTACTTCAGGCTGGTTTCAAGGCATCACAAAATACAGCCGGCGGGCGCCTCGCCAGATAATGTCAATACACCGACAACGGGCACCTGAAGGATGAATTGCATAAAATGAGAGCTGAAAATAGACACTAATACAGTAGGCATATTCAGAATCATTTTTTCGTCGAAGTACAAAATTGTGTTGCAGTTCTACCGGCAAATGTCCTTGAAGACAGCCGTAAGCAAAATTCTTGAATAGCTTTATCCTCAACCACACGAGAACTGTATCTGTAATCTGCAATCTCTTGCAACTTGAATTCCGTATAATGAACGAAGCACAAACAATAGGAATTGCCCACTTACGACATGCCACAAAACACAATGCCACAAATATTACGACGAACGTCACATCAAGCAGGTACAGTGACGGACTCAAATCTATAGTATCCCACCGCTAGCTCAACAGTAAAGTGTTGTCCTGTATGTAGTAGCCCACCGCCAGCTCAACAGTATAGTGTTGTCCTGTCTGTTGGATCCTACCGCTATCTCAACAGTGCAGTGTTGTCCTGTTTATAGTATCCTACCGCTAGCTCAACAGTACAATGTTGTCCTATCTATTGTATCCCACCGCTAGCTCTACAGTACAGTGTTGTCCTGCTGTAATATCGTAAAACTAGCTCAAAAGTGCAGAATTCTACTGCCTGTAGTATCCCACCGAAAGCTCATCAGTGCAGTGTTGTCATGTCTGCAGTTTCCCACGGCTAGTTCAACAGTGCAGTGTTTTCCTGTCTGTAGTATCCCACCGATAGCTCAACAGTGTAGTGTTGTCCTGTCTGTAATATCCCACCGATAGCTCAACAGTGCAGTGTTGTCCTGTCTGTAGTATCCCACCGCTAGCTCAACAGTGCAGTGTTGTCCTGTCTGTAGTATCCCACAGCTAGCTCAACAGTGCAGTGCTAGCTCAACAGTGTAGTGCTGTCCTGTCTGTAGTATCGTACCGCTAGCTCAACAGTGCAGTGTTGTCCTATCTGTAGTATCCCACTGCTAGCTCAACAGTGCATTGTTGTCCTGTCTGTAGTATCCCACCACTAGCTCAACAGTGTAGTGTTATCCTGTCTGCAGTATCCCACCGCTAGCTCAACAGTGTAGTGTTGTCCTGTCTGTAGTATCCCACCACTAGCTCAACAGTGTAGTGTTATCCTGTCTGCAGTATCCCACCGCTAGCTCAACAGTGCTGTGTTGTCCTGTCTGTTGGATCCTACCGCTAGCTCAACAGTGCAGTGTTGTCCTGTCTGTAGTATCCCACCGCTAGCTCAAGAGTGTGGTGTTTCCTGTCTGTAGTATCCCACCGGTAGCCCAACAGTGCAGTGTGTTCCTGCCTATAGTATCGCATCGCTAAGAACAGACAAATAATGTCTGAATTTTTATCCTACATTCACTGCACAAAGGCACTTAGCAACGTGCAATGTACAGAAACCCGCCTCTGTGTTCCGTTTACAGTGCTGTGTTTCGAAGCAATTCCGAATACACATAAACAGTATATATCCATATGGTTCCAGAAAAATATTGGAACGTTCGTTTTAATCCACTTTCCCGTTCACGGTTCCTCCGATAACAAAATGCCTTCAAAATATCTGAAACTTGCCAATCAACTTAAAAACACGCCGCTACGATATATGAGACGTGGAGACAAAGCTCCACGGAACGTTTATTCTGAAACTGCACACGAATAAACTGTCAGTTCCACGCACAGGGCGAAGTATTCGATATCGATATGGATTCTGCGAATGAATATATGGCGAAATTTATTGGTAGCAAAAAATCGCTTTTCGTAATACAAGAACCGCAACTAATTCTTCTTCACTGCGAAAAATTTGGACAGATGAATGTATAATTTGAAAAAGACAAATTCATCATTACTGAATAACCATGACAGCTATGTAGTTAATTCAAATGCAAGCAATATACGTTTAATGTAGACTACAAAAACACATATTTTCCTCAGTCAGTGCAAGGCGACTACAGGTTCACGAACGCTTCCTTTCCTATCCTTTCCACTTCACTATCCACAAAACACCATTACATCCGACGCTACGCTCTACACTCCGACATGCTGACAGCGTCAGTAAATAAATCATAAGGTATGGAATCAAATGCTGTATGACAATATTGTATTATTATTCTGCGTACCTCAGCGTATACAATGAGGAGAATATTAAAAAGAACGCATCACAAGTTCTTCCCAAAATTTTTGCATTATCTGACATACAAAATAATTAACCTAAAGCAGTAAGGCCAAAGCCAGGAACAACGCTGCTGCCTGCCACATCCAATCCGAGATGTGTTTAAAGATGACTGTGTAAAGAACGGTTGTGTACAGCAGACGTGGCAAGGACATGGAGGGACAGAACGTACAAACAACACATCACCTGCAGGGAGTGCAATCAACTCGTTCAACCTTGGCCATGAGGGGAAGTGCGGATCAAACCGTTTCACCACAAGGTTAGGCACTGCTGCATCAGCCGGCCGCTTTACAGACTCAAACCACGGTCCTACTATTTCGATGTATATCAAACAATCCCTCAATTATCTAATCTTAGGTTTCTTCAGCCTGACCTCTGTCTGTCTACCCATTGTAGGTGCAGAGGGTTACCGTTGCACCTGATCACACTCAGTGACATACTCGGGAGGAATAACATGGGCGAGGGATCGGACCGTGGCAGGGACCTCTACCTGCACAACATACAACATTCACGAGAGACAAACCATGCCCTCAGCGGGATTCGAACCCGCAATCCCAGCAAGCGAGCGGCTGCAGACCTAAGCCTTAGAACGCGAGGCCGCTGGGATCGGCTAGCTTAGGTCTCACGCCACGAAATCCATCCCTTGACTAAACGTAATTCGCCTAAAGTCTTTGTGGTATACAATTCTAGCGACTGCTGGGTTCCATGTTAGGTGAACAAACTAAAATAACACAGCGTACACTTGAGATAATTTGTGCAGTAAAACTCTTCGGTGAGTAACTGACGATGAACCTTTCCTTAATCAACCTGGCAAGAAATTACAAGCATACGGTGAATGAACAAGCAGCTGGTATGAAGGATTCAAAGTCCACTGTCATTATGCACATCAAGAGATATTTACATAACTTCTCTAAACGCCGCGATAGCGATGGGCTGGACCGGCTTGAAATTCCAGTTACAATTTCTGGCCGAGGCAACAGACTGCCTGAAGTCTAATTTATGCACAGCATTAACCACACACAACACAAGAGAGAACAAGAGCACTGGCTCGCACACAGCAAACACAACTGCACTTAAGCCCGGTGTATTTTAACTCGCGTAAGTCTCCCATTTCCTTAGTATCACTTTTAAAATATTTTACATAAAGTAGGGTAAGATCCGTGTCTTCAGGCTTCCGCCGCGAAGCAGATGAGATCTGCCCTCTTATGGGATATTACGCAGCGTATAGTGTTAATTTCTTACCGACGTTTCCGGGCAACGTAGCGGTCCCATATTCAAAGGTCAAGAAATCCAGGATGGGACCGACAGATTGTCCCGAAACGTCGGTAAGGAATTTACCACTATACGCTGCGTAATATCCCAGAAGACGGAAGATGTCTGTAGGTTAAAACTAACTTGCTGTCTTTCTTCTGCACATTCTCGGACAAATTTTGTAGGTTCTGTTAAGACACAATCGGCATCTTTTTCTTTGATGTTATCCACATATAAATTCATTTTTAATTGCACTGTATGAAAAAATAAGTGTAATATATAATTTTTCAGTTACAGCCATGTGCGTAAGTTAAAATGTTCGTAGCGGGGTAACGGTTGACAATCGGGCAAATTTCTTACTCGCAACGACTCGTAAAATACCACCCAGCAAGTCTGTCGCACCTTACGCGTAACACCCTGTATAACATTTTATCCAACATTCATGTGGAAAGGTTAGTTCCAGTAAAATTACTGGTGATCGTCACTGTGGATTCCGACATAATAATTACATTAACTGGGAGTGCTGATCGGATATTTTGCATTGTTCTGATACATAATAGAGAAAAAGTTACAGCAGGACTACCACACGTCAGTACATCAGATATTCATACAGATCCACAACGACTTCCTCCAATATCCTATCACATTCATTCCTATCGTCCTACTATTCGACGCCGTACGCGAAATAGTCTGAGCTACTGGGAGAACCATTAGACAAAGTAGTTAGGACTAACGAAACCCACAAAAGGCTGTGACTCGGTACGGGCGTACTGTACAAAGTTATCACATACGTTTTAACGGAATTCATAGTACAGCCCGTATAAATAAAAATATTTCGATTAATTTTAAATAAGTACATTGGTCTGACACCAGGCGTTACTTTATCAATTTTAATTTCGAGTACAACATTACGGAAATTCAGGAAAGTTGGGAGGCAGTCGAACGAATGGGGCACAGCGTCGTATGAAGAGTGGTGCAGAAACAGACGAATACCGGTACATCAGTAGACTGCGTTCACGTCCAAAACCAAACTGTAGCATATAATGACAAAAATACGACTAATAAATCCGTCGACAGATGGGCTTAAATTTCAAGAATCTGTTTCGAAAGAAACAGCTTAAAAGTATGGTTTTTAATTCAACCAATTAATGCACAAATATATATATATATATACACATACATATCACAACCGTATCTCTTTATATAATGTACACTCCGACATGTTTCGACATCTCTGTCATCCTCACGATGTTTTACATTTGTACCTCGTTAAGTTACATAAATTCTTAAACTTGAAGCTGTTCAAATTACAGTTCCATAAAACTATTAGATAAAAGTATATTAAAGTATTATTTGGTCGCTGTTCGACGTTATAATATATTGTGCAAGCGGAGTGTATTTGTGGCTGCATATACAGTCTCCTGCTGATGTTAGTGTGCAGGTCTGGCGTGAACACGCATTCAATTAAGCTCCAAATTATAGTCAGCGCAAATTAAAAATATCTTAGGCTAATGGCTTATACCATTCGTATCACAATCTTCTATTGTCGCCTACTTTCTTACAAAAAAAAATTGAGATTCAACTATGCAAATGTCATTTTATTGGAAGTTTTATGAGCACGTGAAATATGGTCTATCGGTGGGTAACATATCATGTAGCCTATTTAACACTTCTGAAAACTGGTTCTGTTTGCGTCATCCGCTGATGGTGACGTCAAGAAACCTATTCTGTTAGGTCCATGAGACCTTTCAACAAATTTCAGAGTTCAATTAACAATGTCTAGTGTAACGGTCTTACAACGAATCAACGATTTGCACAACTTTACAGAATCGGTGCTCTTTCTTGAAACCAAATATTACGTAACTGACAGGTGAATTATATGAAGCATTAAGTTTGAAATACTATCATTTGACAATTATGGGGAAAAAATCAATAACTAATATGAGTAACATTACAGCATTTAAACCTCAAACAGCACACAGCGCACTGCTGCAGGGAGGCGCACCAAATGCGCTCTCTCCGCAAACAGCACACAGCGCACTGCTGCAGGGAGGCGCATCAACAGCGCTCTCTCCGCAAACAGCACACAG
>Ga0131853_10025455_pt1 | contig 10665 bp, 9 predicted proteins | sample TergutLab28metaG_FD_92764 | JGI IMG/M metagenome (GOLD analysis project Ga0131853, IMG submission 92764) | Labiotermes labralis P1 segment gut microbial communities from Petit-Saut dam, French Guiana - Lab288 P1 (version 2) (version 2) | ecosystem: Host-associated > Arthropoda: Insects >... | reverse complement strand
GGTATTGTGAACCCCGAGCGAGAACCGCACCCTGCGTACGTCCAGGTGAAGAAGTCATATCAGGGCGTGAGGATAACCGCGCTGGACTTGAGCACTGGCAAGATTCAGATAGATAATTTGCTGGCTTTCACCAACTTGAACGAGTATCACGGCCAATGGGCGTTGCTGGAAAATAACGAAGCCATAGCATCTGGCGTGTTTGCAAATCAGCAAATCGACATTCCTGGCAAAACTTCAAAAATAGTAGACATTGGATATACTGCACCCAACCTGGTGCCGGCTGGCACAGACTATATTTTGATGATTGAGTTTCAGCTCAAAGCGAGCACGCTCTGGGCCAATGCAGGCTTTACAATTGCGTTTGAGCAGTTTTTGGTTGATTTTTCTACAAATATGCCCTGCAACTTGTCGAAAGACAAGGCGTTTCGCTCAGTTGACGAAACAGATGACATGTTAGTCATTCATGGTGATGGTTTTGAATTAACTTTTGACAAAACTATGGGTGAGATCACATCGTTCAAAGGCGCAAATGGAAAAGAATTGATCTTCAGCAACAACAACGCTGGCAACCCTGTTCCAAACTTTTGGCGCCCGCAAAACGATAATACACCTCATATCAGCGCAATTTACAACAACCCGGTTGCTGTGGTGGACACTGTGCAAATCAATCATCTTAACGCAAGCATTTCAATTGACGTGCGCCTGGCTTACAACACTTTAAATGGCTCAACAAGCTACGTCAATTATGATATTGATCCAACAGGCGATGTTGTTGTGACGCTCGCATTCGATGCAAAGGCCCCGGATTTGCTTGGGCGTGTTGGCATGAAAATGCAGCTTCCCGGCGCTTTCGAGAACTTGCGCTATTATGGCAGAGGCCCCGAAGAAAATTATATCGACCGCAAAACCGGTTGTGCCGTCGGTGTATATGATAGAACGGTTACTGATATGCTTTCGAATTATGTCAGAGCGCAAGGCTGTGGAAACCGCTGTGATGTAAGATGGGCTGCCTTTATGGACAGCGACGGCGACGGCCTGTTGGTTTCTGCAAACCCACTGATGGAATTTACAGCGCTTCATTATTCCGACAATGAGCTGAGCCAGCGCAGCAATCGCTGTCCGCATGAGCTGAGACGGGACTCGCAAATTTATTTATCCGTCGATTTGATGCAAGCAGGCGTTGGCTCAAGCGGAGGGTTCAGCACTGAGACCCACGAACGCTACCGGATGTATTCCAACAGGAAATATGAGTTTATTTATTGCCTCAGCCCAATATATGCTGACCGAAATGATATAACGAGCCTGATGGCGCAAGCGCAAACACGGCGCATCGCAACGCCGAACCGTGCGCAGCCGAACGAGCTCCCGCCTCAAGTCATCTCTTCAACAAATGACGCAAATGCATCGGGCATCGTTGACTTGCTGGACATTTCCGTTGCAACCACAGTGGATCGAGCCCCCGATTTGCCAACCTCGGTAACGGCTGTATATGCAAATGGAGCAACATCTTTGGTCGGCGTTTTTTGGGAAACATGCGTGCCGGAACAAATTGCTGCGCCCGGTTCATTTGCGCTTAGCGGAACCGTGGAAGACACAGGCATTACCCCTGTTTGCATGGTAACGGTGAACAGAACGTGAGAATGAAAACTGCCAAGCGCGCAGCAAACGACTTTATTGTGCTATTTTTGTAAAAGCTATTTACAAATCATGTGTTTCGTGGTACAATACTGCTCATGCTATGAAAATCCGCGATGAGCGGCAATTACTAGGAGGATAAAATGCAAAACAAGAAAAGAGTGATTACGGTTATTCCGGGGGACGGCATAGGCCCCGAATGCGTCAACGCTGCCATGCAGATCATCGACGCTGCCGGTGTTGGCATAGAGTGGGAAGAACGCCATGCCGGCGAACGTGTCTTTCAACAGGGCATCCCTTCGGGTGTTCCTGCTGATACGATAGAATCCATCAAAAAAAATCGTGTGGTGCTGAAAGGGCCACTGGGAACTCCGATTGGTTTTGGACAAAAAAGCGCGAATGTAACCTTGCGCAAACTCTTTGAAACGTATGCGAATATTCGCCCCGCACGAGAATTTCCGGGCGTTACAACCCCTTACAGCGGGCGTGGGATAGACTTGGTTGTGGTGCGCGAAAACGTGGAAGACCTCTATGCCGGCATTGAGCACATGCAAACGCCTGGGGTAGCGCAATGCCTGAAATTGATTTCACGCAAAGGCTGTGAAAAAATTGTCCGCACTGCGTTTGAATTTGCGCGGGCCGAGGGCAGAAAATCCGTTGCCTGCGCAACCAAAGCCAACATTATGAAAATGACCGAAGGTTTGTTGAAAAAAACCTTTGAAGAAATCGCTCCGGAATATCCCGACATCGAATCCTGGCATGTCATCATTGACAACTGCGCGCATCAATTGGTCAAAAAACCCGAGCAATATGATGTGATTGTTACCACCAACATGAACGGCGACATCATCAGTGACCTCACATCAGGCTTGGTGGGTGGCCTGGGCTTTGCGCCAACTGCGAATTTGGGCAACGACATCGCTATTTTCGAAGCGGTTCACGGCTCCGCGCCGAAATACGCCGGCAAAGATGTGATTAACCCCACAGCAGTTATTCTTTCTGCTGTGATGATGCTGCGGCATATCGGTGAATTTGATGCGGCAACATTGATCGAAAACGCTGTGATGGTGACCATCGAAGAGGGCAAAGCCGCAACCGGCGATGTTGTTGGTTACGACAAAGGCGCGCCGACCAGCGTGTATACCAAAACGATTATTGAGAATTTGGGCCGCAAACCCACCAAATGGCAAGCGCGCAATCATCAGGCCATTCAAATGCCAAACATTCCTGGCGATGCAACTTTTGTTACACCAAAATCAAGGCGTGTTGTTGGCGCGGACATTTTTATTGAATGGCCGCAAGACGCTCAATCGCTTGGCAGCAGTCTGGACAGCATTGTGGAAGCCTCACCCTTCCGCCTTAAAATGATTTCAAATCGCGGCACAAAGGTCTATCCTGTGGGCGATACTGCGCCCGATTGTGTTGACCACTGGCGTTGCCGTTTTGTGTTGCGGGACACAAGTGCTGATGCATCGCCCGAGCAGGTGATGCAATTGCTGACACAAATTGCCTCCAAACATCAATGGATGCACGTCGAAAAATTATTGGAAGTCAATGGCGAACCCGGCTACACGATGGCGCAGGGTGAAGATTGATAGCACTTGCCTTGGCGAACAAACCGCGCACTTACTTTTGTGGGTGCGTGGTTTTTATTTTGGCGCGAAGATTCTTTTTGAAAAAAATTAAAAAAAGACTTGACAATGACGTTGACGTAAGTGTTATACTGTTGTTAAGGAGGTGACCAAATGGAAAAATACCGCGCGATACCGGAGGGCTATATGCGAGTTGGTGAGCTGGCAAAGAAAGCGGATGTTACCGTTCGCACGTTGCAGTATTACGACAAAGAAGGGTTGCTGGTTCCGTCAGCAGAAAGCGAAGGAGGGTTTCGGCTCTATACGGACCGCGACATGGCTCGGCTGATGCAAATTTTGATGATGAAGCAATTGGGTTTTTCGCTGGCTGACATCAAAAAGCGCTTGCCACAACTGGAAACGCCTGCTGATGTAATTCATGCGTTGGCTGAACAGGCAGCGGAAATTCGAAAAAAGGTTACGCTTTTAACAGAATCCCTTGATGAAATAGAAGCGCTTAAGGCAGAAATTGCACAAATGGATGCAGTGGATTTCAAAAAATATGTGGCCATTCTCGTAAACTTGCAAATGAAAAATGAGATGTATTGGCTCGTTAAGCACTTCGATGACGAAACGCTTGAGCACTTGACCAACACCTTTGACCAGAAAAGTGGCAAGGCATTGGTAGACCGCTTCCGGCACATTCATGACTGGGCGATTGCGTTGTATCAAAAGGATGCTGCACCCGAAAGTGAAGATGGCCTGGCCTTCGCAAAGGAATTTTGGTCTATGATTGAGGAATTCACTGGCGGAGACATGCGCTTGCTGCCCATGATGGAGGACCTTGGCGAAAGATTAAAAGAGCACGACGATAGCTGGGCGCATCGCATCAATGAAGCGCACAAGTTCATTGAACCGGCGCTGGAAGCTTATTTTACGAAACTGGAGTTTAATCCATTTAAAACAGAGGAGGAACAACTATGATTAGCGTAAGCATGAAAAACGCAAGCAAGTCCTTCGGGGAAAACAAGGTGCTCAAAGATGTCACTTTCGACACCCGCGAAGGCGAGATTTTCGGGATGCTGGGGCCTTCCGGCGCGGGCAAAACCACGATTATCAATATTCTGACCCGTCAACTAAGCGTAGATAGCGGCGAGTGCCATGTGGCTGTGGGCAGCGATGAAATTGGCCTTATGCTGGAGCACGACGGCCTCTTCACGCGGCTGAGCTGCCTAGACAATTTAATTGTGTTTGAGGATATCTACGGCATCCCGCGCGAAAGATCAATTGAAGCGTTGGAGCGCGTGGGCCTTGATGATGCGCAAAAAACCGTTGTGGAACAGCTCTCAAAAGGCATGCGGCAGCGCCTGGTTTTGGCGCGGGCAGTGTTGCATAAACCCAAGATACTCTTTCTCGACGAACCCACAAGCGCGCTGGACCCAAAGACGGCGCGGGGCATCCATAAATTAATACGGGAGTTGCGCGATGCAGGCGGCAGCACCATCTTTCTCACAACGCACAACATGGAGGAAGCTACGCATCTTTGCGACCGCATTGTGATGCTGCACAACGGCGCAATTATTGAACAGGGCACGCCGAAAGAAATTTGCGAGCGCTACAACGCCGTGAAAACCGTGATGGACTTAGAATCCGTATTCATTCAACGGACAGGAGGAGGACTGGAATGAGAAGCTTGAAAGCAATCTTTAAAAAGCAGATCAAAGATACCTTAAAAAATATTCCCACATTGATCAATTTTATCATATTCCCGCTTGTGGCCTTTGCGATGAGCTTCATTATGCCCACGGGCTTTGGTGAAGAGATTCCCGCTGAAATCGCAGAGCTGTTGGCGGCAGGCATGCCCAACATGGTGCTAATGATGGCTGCCATATTTGCGGGTATGGGGCTTATTCCCGCAGTTGCCGGTATCATCGCGGAAGACATTGAAAAGAAAAGCCTGCGCTTTTTGAATATGGCAGGCGTAAAGCCACCGGCCTATTTGCTGGGGGTTGGCAGCGTTACGTTCCTGCTGAGCATTGGCACATCAATTGCCTTTGGCATTATAAGCGATTTTAGCGGCCGAGCCTTTTGGGTTTTTGTGGCCTCAATGCTCTCCGGCGTGGCGGCATCTATCGTGCTGGGCGCAACCATCGGTATCTTTTGTAAAAACCAGCAAGCCGCAACCGGGCTTTCCATGCCCTTCGCAATGATTTTAGGCTTTGGGCCTATGATGGCGCAGTTCAACGACACCATAGCACGCGCGCTCCACGTGTTCTATACACAGCAGCTGAATGTGATCGCAGACTATCTTACGCTTGGCACGAGCGAAACGCCATTGTGGCAAGCGTTTGCGATCATGTGGGCAAATGTTGCGGTATTGGCTGTTTTGTTCGCGGTGGTGTATAAGAAAAAAGGATTGAAAGGGTAAACAAGCGCTTTACTATGCCCTGCGCCAGTTTTGTGCGCAGGGCATTTTTTGTACGGAGGATGCAGGCAGTGGACTGACTTCCGGCAAAGACAACAAGCAAAAATGCTGCCGAGGGAGGAATAAAGCCGACAAGAGCGACCAATTGGTAACAACAGCCAAAGGAGGGCTTTTTATGAAAAGCGGCGACGATCTGCAAGCCCTGAGTCCCGTGCAAGAATACGAGGCTCCCAAACTCCCCACCCTGGCTGAAAAGCCGCAGCTGAAAAAGCTCCCCGCGCGCTGGCAAAAAAACGCTGCGGTGGTTGCCTGCATTGGTGTTGTTGGAACAATGACACTTGCAAGCTGTGCGAGTGAAACAAAAGCAAGCCCTGTTGACGCCGCCGTGCCTTATTCGGTTACATATGCGCAAACCACGGCAGCAGCGATTACCGGCGCACCCGAAGAAACCACCGAGGAGCACACCGCGCAAGAATACACCACTGCACAGGAAGCAGCCACCACGGCAGCAATAACAACCCAAACCACCACAACCACGCAGCAAACTACAATGGCTATCACTCCAGCGGAACTAGACTTGCGAAGCCATTGGGGCGGTTCAGGTGCCGGGCCATTTTATGTTGTGCATTTGACCGAACAGGAAGCACTGGGCATCATTCGCACACAGCTGGAAGCCGCAGGGCTGCGCTTTGGAGCGACGCCGCCCAATCATACCGTTGAAGTGGTTTGGGTAGATCCATTGGGGCACGGCAGCACAAGCCAAACCACTGGCCTTGCATTGCTTGATGCAAACAACAACGTGGCTGTTGCGCTCAGCGAGCGTGGGGGCTGGTTCGCCGAACAAACGCAACAACGATTTGCGCGTGATCGTCAAACACGCAACTTGACAATTGGCACATTTTATAGCCCTGGCGAGGGCATTGAACGAGATTGGCGGGAACGTCCGGTAATACCACCCACTGCCGAAGAAATGCAAGCGCATATTCCTGTACTGCGCGCAAACTTAACTGAGCAAGTGCAAACCTTCATCGAATTCTTACAAGCGGAGGGTATTTTATGAAATACGACGATCTGCAAGCTCTGAGCCCCATGCAAGAATACGAGGCTCCCAAACTCCCCACCCTGGCTGAAAAGCCGCAGCTGAAAAAGCTCCCCGCGCGCTGGCAAAAAAACGCGGCGGTGGTTGCCTGCGTTGGTGTTGTTGGAACAATGACGCTTGCAAGCTGTGCGGGAAGGCCATATGACTGGCCCCACAATGGTGGCGGGCCGGTGGCGCCGTATTACGTTACGCGGCCAACGGAGCAGGAGACCGCGCCATTCACCACAATGGCACCGGAAGAAACCGAGCTGGATATTACTGTGCACCACGGCGGCAGTGGTGGTACGCCGTTTTATGTTGCGCGACTGACCGAGCAAGAAGCTATGGGTATTATTCGCTCACAATTGGAAGCCGCAGGGCTGCGCTTTGGCGACACACCGCCTGAAATTAATGTGGTTGACTCTTGGGATGAAGTCACGCTTGATCTGTACAATGCGGAGCATGGCGTGGGCATCATATTTGATAATTCGGAAGACAGCCACCGGCGACGTGTTCAATGGGGGCATAGACAGACTAAAGTTATTGAGGAAGATATGCCTGTTGGTGTATTTTATGGCCCTTGGCAAGGCCTAGAGGGCCGACCCGAATGGGATCATGTGTGGGTCGACTGGGAATCGAGCCCACCCACCGAAGAATCAAAGCTGGAAGCTGTGCCGGTATTGCGCGCAAACTTAACTGAGCAAGTGCAAACCTTCATTGAATTTTTGCAAAGCGAGGGAATACTTGAGCATTGAACATGGCTCAAAACCTGCTCTCATGCTAGAAAGAGTGGACAAAAATGCATTTAACGCTGCACCTGACAAATCAATGTAACCTGCAATGCAAATATTGCTTCGTGAAGCTGGGCTCCGAGCGCATGACGCGCGAGGTGGCGCTTGCGGCGGTGAAGCTTGGTATGGAGGGCAAACGAACCTCGGGCCTGTTGTTTTACGGCGGTGAGCCGCTGCTGGAACGCAAACTAATTTACGACGTGGTTGCTCATACGCAGGCCATCAAAGAAAAAACTGGTCACATCTTTTATTACAAGATGACAACGAATGGTGTGTTGCTCGATGAAGATTTTCTCAAGTTTGCCCAAGGCGTGAATCTTACCATTGGCTTCTCGCACGACGGCCCCGCGCAGGATGACTGCCGATTGTTTCACGACGGAAAAGGTTCTTACGCGTGGCTGGAAGGCAAGATTCCGTTGCTGCTCAAATATCAGCCCTATGCCATCGGCATGAGCGTGTTAGACCCAGCCACTGTGCACAAGGCATCTTCCATTGTTGAGTGGTTGTTCGGGCGCGGTTTTAAATATGTCACAGTGGGCGTCAATTATTGCACAAACGCAGGGTGGACGAAAGAACACCTGGAGGTCCTGCGAGGCGAGTATGAGAAGATGGCGAAGCTGTACATTGAGAAAACTCGAAATGAAGAAAAGTTTTATCTTTCGCCGTTTGATATGAAGATTCTGTCGCACCTCAAAGGGGAGGCCTATAACCTTGATCGCCGCCGCATGGCGCAAAACCAGCTCAGTGTTGCGCCCGACGGCAAGCTGTATTCCAGCTCGCGTTTTGTGGGCGACCCTGCCATGGCCATCGGCGATGTATTTACGGGGATTGACCGCGCAAAGCAGGCAGCGCTTTACGAAAAAGGCGAACCGCCTGCGCCCTGCCAGGGCTGCGCCATTCGAACCCGCTGCAATTATGCCTACGACAGCCTATCTCGGAATGGCGATGAAATTGCGCCCGATATTTCGCCTGTGCAATGTGCGCATGAGCAGCTTATTACCCCCATTGCCGACAACGTGGCCGAGACGCTGTATCATGAAAAAAGTGCACTGTTTATGCACAAGCATTATAACGATATGTATCCGGTTGTGTCGCTTGTAGAAGACAGGAGTGCATAACTGGGCATATGGTTGGCAAACACTAAGAGAGCAAGGCATGGAGCAAAAGTTAACAAAATGTAACTTATTTTTGTAACCACTTGTAATTTTTTGCGGACTGTGTTACACTAAATCAAATTATTTTTGTAAGGAGAATTCACATGAAAAAACTTATGGTTGTCCTCGCGGCGCTGGTTGCGCTTTCGCTGGTGCTTGTGGCATGCGGCAATAACTACAATAACGGCGATTATCAACTCGGCTATGAAGTTGACCCCGACCGTTACCCCACCGACCCCGACCTGGACTATGACTTTGACCTCGACGGCGGCTTTGGCGGCGGCGAATGGGTGGACCCGGACGGCAACCCTGACCCGGAATTGATTGCCTTGGTCAACGTGTTGCTTGAAGGCATTGACGACGTTCCCATGCCTCTAGAGATGGAATTGACAGAAGAAAATTTCCAGCGCTTCGTATTCATTGATTATATCGAAGGCTCCACAGGTGTGGTTTCACAAGCAGCGATCAGTGCGATTCCGCATGCTGTTGTTTTAATTGAACTGCCCGAAGGTGTGGATGCGGCGGCGGTTGCGGCTGAAATTGACGCAGCGGCTGACCCTGCCCACTGGATTTGTGTAGAAGCTGAAAAAGCCAGCGTGTTTTATGGCGGAAACTATGTTGTGTTTGTGATGTCATTTGAATCTGTTGTTAATGGCATTGAAGCAAACTTGGACGCAGCGTTTGGCTGCTGCTAATATTTCTAAAACCCTTGAATCAGACAGGGGCGTTGAGCGGTAACGCTTGGCGTCCCTTTCATCTTGTGAGGAGACCTTATGGTTTTTTCTAGTTTGCCATTTTTATATCTCTTTTTGCCGGCGGTGCTGTTGGTCTATTACGCCACGCCGCGGCGATATCGCAACGCGGTGCTGATGTTCTTCAGCTTAATCTTCTATTTTTTCGGCGAGCAACTCTTCGTTTTGCTGCTAATCATCTCCTCATTGTCAGACTATGTTTTTAGTTTGCTGATTGAGAAATACCGTCAAAAGCCCAGGCTTGCCAAGGCATTCATGCTTTCGGCAGTCGTAATCAGCTTGTCTATGCTGGGCTTTTTTAAGTACATTGACTTTTTTATCGGTATCACGAACTCGGTGTTCAACACAAGCTTTGCGTATTTCGGCGCCTATTTACCGCTTGGTATCAGCTTTTTTTCGTTCCAGACGATGAGCTATACCATCGATGTCTACCGTGGCAAAGCACGCGCGCAAAAAAATCTCTTTACGCTGGCAACTTATATTTGCCTGTTTCCGCAGCTTGTGGCGGGCCCTATCGTGCGCTATACCGACATCAACGATGCGCTTGAGTTTCGCCGCGAAAAACTTGATCACGTGATCGCTGGCGTTCGGCGTTTCTGCATTGGCCTGATGAAAAAAGTGTGGATCGCCAACACCATGGGCGAACTGGTAGAAATCTTTCGCGCTTCCGACGAACGCACGGTGCTGTTTTACTGGCTCTATGCAGGGGCGTTCATGATGCAGCTTTATTTCGATTTTTCGGGCTACAGCGACATGGCCATTGGCCTTGGCCGCATGTTTGGCTTCGCCTTCCCCGAAAACTTTAACTACCCCTATATTTCGCGCTCCATCGCAGAGTTCTGGCGGCGCTGGCACATCACGCTGGGTACATTCTTCCGGGACTATGTCTACATCCCCATGGGCGGCAACCGCGTGAGCAAATCGCGCTGGCTGCTCAACATTGCCGTGGTGTGGGGGCTCACCGGTTTTTGGCACGGGGCTGATTGGAATTTCATCCTTTGGGGTGCAATGATGGCCCTGCTGCTTATCCTTGAGAAATTTGTCATCGGCAAGTTCTTGCAACGCGCGCGTATCGTTTCGCATGTCTACACCATGTTTATGGTCTTAATCAGCTTTGTGCTCTTCAATGGCGCAGGCTTGGCCGGCGCGCTGGCTGACGTAGCCGGGTTATTCGGCGCAGGCGGCATCGCCCTGGTTGGCCCGGAGGCGCTTTACTACCTGCGCAGTTTCGCCTGGCTGTTTGTGGTCTCCATTTTCTG
>Ga0131853_10025453_pt1 | contig 10666 bp, 7 predicted proteins | sample TergutLab28metaG_FD_92764 | JGI IMG/M metagenome (GOLD analysis project Ga0131853, IMG submission 92764) | Labiotermes labralis P1 segment gut microbial communities from Petit-Saut dam, French Guiana - Lab288 P1 (version 2) (version 2) | ecosystem: Host-associated > Arthropoda: Insects >... | reverse complement strand
GGCTGAGTGGACCCCGTTCCAGACCCACTACTACTCAGAAAATCCGGTAGCGCCGGGGATCGAACCCGGGACCTCTGTATCTGTAGCCAGAAACTCTGACCACTAGACCACAGAGGCGGTCCGACAGAAATGAGTACCAGCAATATTTACTAGGGGCGGCCGGCGCGTAGGGCTGACCACATACCACCATCTGCCGATTGTCTGGATATCTGGGAGCCTCAGCTTCCTGAAACCCTTAGGGCCTGCACATGTATGTACCTTTATTGCTATTATCATCATCATCATCATTACCATCATCATCGTTATTTCCTTATTTAATGTACGTGATGAGACCCACTTCATTATATTATTATTATTATTAAGTCACAATGGCTTAGCTGGTTTCAGAGAGTGCGGATCACTGACCAGGCACTTCTTATTCATTATTCTGCTAAACATTTTCGAGTTACGTAGCACGTATTGAGTAGTACTGCTTTCTGTATGAGAATGTATAGACCAGGGCGAAGATGGAGCAACTTCAGACTGACGTGTAATTTATTTGGGATAGTACCTGTTGTGGGTAATACTCATAGTACATTATTATTATTATTATTATTATTATTACTATTCATTTCAAATGTGTCCAGTTTATCCTTTCAAATGACTTCTACCCCGCTAGCTGTGTTCTTCTTGGACTGCTCGACTTTTGAAGAGGAAAGCGCTGCTCTACGTCGGAACGGCTGGAAACACCCACCCAACGACAAAGCGTCACGTGTCAGAATATCTGAATCCTCAGTCCTCAGCAACACCATTGTGATTTCTGGTGTTCACCTCCAATTGTGACGCGATATATAAAAGGGAAATAAAGAACCTTCAATCCCACCCATATTTCTACAATTATTTAATATTATATCGTGCTACATGTTTCGGCCTTACATGGCCATTATCAAGTACTTGTGTTATACACACTTTTCTTAATATTTCTATAAATACATGTACCTGATAATGGCCATGTAAGGCAGCAACATGTAGTATGATCTGACATTTATTGTCAAAGTTATTTGTGATTAACGGTTGTTCACTTTTCTTTTATGCACCGCTATGAGCAACTCAAATCTGCCCCTTTACTTTCATTTATGGAATTCTGATGCTCATTCACGTTAGGTTTTGTTAAGGTTTTCGCTCTTGTTGGTTGGCAGGTAGTTGCCGATGCTTCGGGACAGCCTGTCGATCCCATCTTCAAGAGTCGAGCAATCCAAAAAGAACATTCTCGCAAGGTTTGTTAACGTTTATGACGTATTTTATACTCCTGGTTTCATTTAAATGTATTTCATCGCATTCAGTCCCTGTGCTTCATTTTATCAATTTTCAACTAGGTGGTTATTATATTTTAAAAAGAATATATAAGTGCTACAGAAATTACAGTGAGCAGTAACTGAACACATTTCACCAAACAACTAAACAAAAAATGGCTTATTAGCTCCAACCGCGATATTACTGTCACAAACTGTTTTCGTTTGTCCCTATTTTTTTTTCTGTTCTCTGAGTACACGTGTAAACCCAGCGTTGGCCATCACCAATGCAAATTTTCTATTGTTCGGGGCACCATCTTAGAGATTTCAATCAATCACAGTCAGAGAAAGATGGATCGGGAGAGCTCAATCACTAACTGGCGAAGAGTGGACAACAGACATTCAGTTCCCAGCAGGGGAAATAATTTTTCTTCGTAGCCATTGTGTCCAGGTCGACCCTGCATTCCATCCAAACTTGTTCGCAGTAATTACCGCTGGGATAAACCAGTTGGAGTTTCGAATTTCAGCCGGGACAGCAACTCTCCTGACCGAGTTTATTTGTGGGTTTACTCTGTCCCTCCAGACGATGCCCGGGATGTCCTTTGAAAAACGCTAAGAACGCTTTCTTTCACATACATTCCCTTTCATCAATAATCCTACAATTCGACGCTGAACAATCTGAGGCACTGACAGTAGCCTTAAACTGACTATAAATGGAAGACTTCGCGGGGAATTTCATTTTATTTTTCTACGTATTTACATAGTGGTGCATAGACGCAAGGGCATCTGATACCGCAAGGCTACATATCTTTGTTGTTTGGTTATAGGGAATGCTGTTTCAGTAATGCAAGTTTATGTCTTAATACAATCACAGCTTCCTCTTCTTTCCCCGAAGTCTCATTAGCATGTTGACTCATTGAGTTGCTGATTGTGTTACTCATGCTCATCTTGTTGGCACTCTCTGACACACATACAACTGGCCGTGACATTGCCAGCGGCTATATAAAGACTTCACACAGTCTTGAAATAGGAATACAAAAATAAATTAACGCGAAGCTTGTTTAAATTTATCACTTACATTGATACGTCAACACTGCACTTGTTGTGTGATTCTGTTAGCTTATTACTGTTTACTAAGGGATATGCCGCGACAGTTGTGAGTTTCTCACCCATTTGAAAATAATTCCTGTACTGCATATTCTTCGTTAAATTGTTATCGCTTCCACATTTTAGTACCTTTCACTGGAGAATGGTAGAAACTGCGCTGAAAGGAGCTGCAGGATTTGCACTGTTCCTAAAATATCGGAATCGTGTAATCTAGGCAGAATGTGGGAGAATAAAAACATGCAAAATTTTAGTTCTAAACTCCGAGATACCTAGGAGTAAATGGGGGGATTCACACTTTCTTATGGATTGTTTTACGACGCTGCTAGCATCTTATTAACATCACATATGAGGATGATTGGACACTTGTGAACTGGAAAGAATTTGTGAGAAAGCAGAAGCCAGGTTAGCGTAGTCGCTGAATGGGTCGGTCCCGGGTTCAATTCCCGGTAGGGTGGGAGATTTTTTTATCTTCTCCAAAACGTCGAGACCGGCTCTGGGACCTACTCAACCTCCTCACTGGGTACCGGGGTTCCTTCCCGGGGGTACAGCATGAGGTTAACCACTAACCTCCACCTAGTGCCGAGGTTGAGAATGAGGGGAGCTATACCTCCTATCCTGCTGTTTGCCGCCATGAATTGGACAGGGAAAGCCTCGTCTTTTTGTGAGAAAGCGGTCATAGCGTAATGCAATTATAAACTCGGAATTTGTTACGAGGAGATAACAAGGAAAGCCACAAAAATCTCACTCAAACCGTCTTCCGGCCGAGACTCACCCATCGCTTCCGGAATAGAAGACTAGAAGGCTACCGCTATACCACTCTGCGTTTTAGTTTTCATGCTCCGTAGGATATGAAAAAATATGCTTTGAGGCTGTGAACTGGATTTATGCGAGAGTGGGCCCTGATTCTCGCCATAGCATAGGCTTTATTAAAATAAGCCTATGTAAAGAATTAAGCATCGTTACAACGAATTTCAGTGAATGTAGTGCACATGCAAATGCTCGTAGAATGGACGTGCTGTAGTCTGTTTCAAGATTCAATAAAACTTTTGAAAAGGGCAATACCTTCCGTGATCCTTAACCACGCAAAGTGTACCACCCGCTGTAACATTAGTGGAATCTGAATTTATTTTTATGTTTCATGCAATTCGTACGGCAAATATTTATAATTTCCGCAAACAGCATAAAACACCTTGTCTTAATCCAGGAGACGGGCAGAAACTTAAGTTGTATACACAGTTTAGATTATTGGCAAGTCTTCAAACGAATTATGGACATAGCAATATAAATTAGACCCCTCATGTAACTATCGTCTATAAGGTAATGGTGAAGTTGTCCCTGTAACCACCATGAAGGCGTACGGAAAAGTGGAGGTATAGTTCATTGTTAACCTAGGCGCTAGATGCGGGTGAGTGGTTAGATTCACGACGCCGTCACTTTAACCCGGAAAAGAGCCCGAGGTACCCATTACGTAGGTGGATGGTTGGGCTCCAGAACTGCTCTGGACTCGTTGAAGAAGAGTTGTATCTCTTGCCCTTGCAGGAAGTTGAACAGTTCCTATGACGTCCAGCCCATAGTCTGGTCATCGTGTCCTGTAACAAGTTTCACATAATCTGTCTACGCTCAGGAGACACACGCGAATGTTAGTTTTAGCATTCTATAAAGCCGTCCGTAAAAATAGTCGGAACTGAATAAAAATAAGAATGAAAATTTCTGCTGCCAGCAAAGTCCACCACTGAACATGATCCTAGGTCAGTTCACGCCAGTTCACAACCTCAAAACTTATTTCATTTAAGATCGTTTTAATACTGTCGTCCCACCTATTTCTTGGTTATAAAAATGGCGGCTTCGGAAGCTACCCCCTTTCAAAATTATATATATATCCATACACGTACACGACGTCTTGTTCATGGTTTCTTTTGCGTTCCTAGCTTAGGATACTTGCGTTGATTCGTAAGACGATTTGCGAATTATAAGGTTAAACGAATTGGGAAGGAAGCAGCCGTAACCTAACTGAAGTACTATCCTGAATGTGCCTTGGGACGGGAGTAAACCACGAAAAGCTCAAGTCGATATCCGGTATTCGGCCAATATTCGATATAGGCACCTCCAGTATATAAGAAGCGTTGCCGCTTGAGTCCAATTAAAGATGTGTTTTTTTTAACGTATTTGCGTGACGGGCTGAAAACTTAACGCCTGACTCCTAAGGTGGAGGACGATCCCTTGCCGGCTGGTCGTTCTTGTGGGCTTAACAGCCAGCATCTTTATAAGTACTCATTTGCAGTATGTTCCGAACATCGTGACCATTGAACAGGGAGTTGTTCCCGTATAGGTAAAGGTAACATCTATTTCTTCTGTACCTGTACGTCCCCTGTAATACTGAAGGCAGTGTACAGGGTGCGTATAAATTATCGTAGGATTTAGCAAAACCATATTTCCACAAATACTGAAAAGAAATACACGATGTTACTACCATTTGAAAAAGGAATGTGTTGCAGTTTCGTAGTGACCTTAAATGCAGTCGTTGTGCGCCCCTAGTGTGACACGGCAGATGTCCAGGCGATACTCCCATTCCTGCCAAACCCTCTCAAGCATGTCTTGTGTGACGTTCCCGATAGCGGTGTTGATGCGCTCTTGCAATTCTGGTAGTGTCTTTGGAAGTGGTGGGACGTAAACACTGTCCTTGACGAAACCCCACAGGAAGAAAATATGGTTTTGCAAAGTCCTTCGATAATTTATACGTACCCTGTATATATACTCACTTCCCTCTACCTGCGGGGTTCCAAGAAGACTGCAAATTATATATTAGTGCGCCAATAAACCGTGTTCTACACGCGTTACCGAGTATTCTACTTTATGTTTGCAATTCCCTGCCCTCCCTGCTCGTTTTGTTTCACTGGAAGCCGGTAAGGCAAGGGTATTCACCAGAAATCAATCCAGGACATTTCCAGGGGCCTAAGTCGGAAAGCGACAGTTTTAAATGAAGAATACACCTGCAACTAAAGAGTTTGTAGTATATGCCTAAATGAAATATGAAACTAATATTTATAGCACAGAGGTTTCAAATTATTATGCTAGGATCATGCTGGTAAAAATGAACCAGCCGAGATGCGTTCAGCGCTTACACAGCGACATACAGTGAAAACCCTGCGGAATGAAAACAGTCTCAGTAGTAGCTGTGGCCCTAAAAAAAAAGCAGCATATGCCCATGCATTTATGATCCATGTTACGTGTCAAAACAAAGAGTTCCAGATATAATTCATAAGGACTACTGCAGAATACGAGTTCTACAAACCTTGTGTTGTTAATATCTTATATACAGACCATAAGGCAAATTTAAGATCCAAAAATACGGTTCAGTTTAGCTTAAGGCCTAGCGCGCACTCGGAGGGCGGAATCCTAGCTAAGCCACGTTTTGTTGCATGCAGCAGCAGCAGCGCCAATAATAATAATAATAATAATAATAATTGGGGACTTACTTCATGGAGCAGAGTCCTTCTTGAGAAGCCAACCGGTTCTCAGCAAATCAAGAAATTCCCCGCATTTTATGGAACCCCAAGGTTCATTAACGCATTTACAGGCGCCCGTCGCCTGTCCCCATCCTCAGCCAGATCAATCCAGTCTATGCCCGCCCCATCCCACTTCCTGAAGATACATGTTAATATTATCCTCCCATCTACGCCTGGGTTTTCCAAGTGGTCTCTTCCCCTCAAATTTTCCCACCAAAACCCTGTATACAACTCTCCTCTCCCCAATACGTGCTACATGCCCCGCCAATCTAATTTTTTTCCATTTTATCATCCCAACAATGAGTGAGGAGTACAGATCATGAAGCTCCTCATTATGTAATTTTCTCCACTCCCTTTATACCTCGTCCCATTTGGACCCACATATTCTCAACACCCTATTCTGAAACACCCTCAGCCTACGTTCCTCCCTCAATGTGAGCGACCAAGTTTCACACTCATACAAAACAGCAGGAAAAATTATAGTTCTGTATGTCTTAATCTTTATATTTTGAGATAGCAAAATGGAAGGCAAAAGAATTCTGCACCGAATAATAGCAAGCATTCCCTGACTTCAGTCTTCTGATTTCTTCTTGAATAGAATTTTGGTTTGTTAGGGTTGTTCCCATATTTGAATTTTTCCACACTTTAAAAGGAGCTATTATTAATCTTTATATTGTGACTTAGTTCTGCATTCTGATCTCGAGACATGACCATATACTTAGTTTTATCAGCATTTACTTTTAGCCCAATCGCCTTACTAGCAGCTACTAAAGCTTCTATGCTTTGTTTTATAGTATGTACGCTTTCGCCCAATATTAACATGATCGGCATAAACCAAATGCTGATGTGTACCATTTAATTTAAGCCATCTTAGTTTAACTGATCCCTCCTACTGGCTTACTCTAAAGCAAAGTTGCAAAGCAAAGGCCGTAGGGAATCTCCTTGTTTCATACCATTTCTAGTAGGAAACATGTCAGACAAATTCTTGCCTACCCGGACTCTGTTGTACGTTACAGTCAGACATATTTGTATTAGCCGTACCAGTTTCATGGCGATACCAAACTCAGTGGGAATACTGTAAAAGACTTCCCTCGTAACTGCAATACAAACGTGCTTGAAGTCTATGAATAGCTGATGCACTGCTTCATTTTATTCCAACTTCTATCTCAAGTATTTGACGAATGCAAAGTATATGATCAGTAGTTGACCTTTTGTGTCGAAATCCACACTGATGATCCCCAATAATTTCCTCTGCATATGGAGTTAACCTTGACAGGAGAGTGTTGGATAAAATTCTGTAAGTGGTTGGCAAAAGTGAAATGCCTCTGTCATTATTACTGTCTGTTTTATCGCCTTTCTTATAGATCGACTTCTTCCACTCCTCAGGCAATTCCTCCTTATTCCCAATAGAATCAATAAGTTTATGGATCTCAGATCGAATTTTTCAGGAACAAAATTTATACCAGTAACAATATGGGCAACCGGAGCCATCTCCAAATCGTTCATAAAATTTCCGATAAATATACTGGGAAAACACGAAATTAAGGAACCAGAGTAAACAGCCATAGTGAGCACTGCACACATATTTCGGAAAGTACTAATGTAAAAGTAGACCTACAAAACTTTCAACAAGGAAAATAACATTACATATACCATAAATTTAACTGTAGAATAGCTGCAACACTATGCACCCTACAAACGTGGTTTACTTCAGGTATATAATTATAAATATCTGCATATACAGGTGGTAAGAAATAATAATAATAATATGATTGAAAAGACTACCAGAGAGCAGATTCTGTGCGCGTTAGTTGTTTTCGGACATAACCATAAATTTTCACACAATCACCACGTTTTTAATTGTCGACCGCATTGTACAGTACTTGATAAGGAATGTATAAGTATGTTTATGATCTAGTTCCCTTCCTCAAATCAAATATTACACCTAGCTCCAATGATTCATTCTTTATCACCATCGAACCGTTAGCAACACGTATGTACACGCGTAAGTCTATATCGCGCAGCCACTGTTTTGTTTTAGATTCCACCAACGGTTACCATACCATGCATAATTACAGGACCGTATTTGAAGTGGCGGCAGTGTCTCCCCACATCATGATGTTCATGTGTCCATGCCAATATTTCCGATTTTAGTACATTAATAATCACGAGGTTGAAGTGGTCTGTGACGACATAACCTGTATATAAAGTTTTATGAAAACTGATCACGTGCTTCAGAAGTTAAAACGGGAAGACACAGTGGCACACGCACGCAAAAACATGCCGATCCCTTATGACTGGTTTTTATTTATTAAGAAATGATAGTGGCCAAACATTTCACGCGGCATGTACACTATACAACATTGACAATAAACAGTACATATTAACAATACTCCTCTTCTCCTTGGTCTGTTTTCTTATTTATTTTTCTCCAGCAGTTCATTATTTATTTTTGTCGATCACCGGATTTAATTTTTTTTACCCTGGAAAAGAATGTTCCCATCACAGACTGCAGAAAGCAGAGTTCAGATTGCATAAGCGACAGTTAGAAGATGAATTTGTTTTCAGTCATATGTTTGGTGTATTGCGTTTTACGTTAAAACAGTTGCCGTTTATTATGTGCAATTCTGCCGTGCATCGTAGTGCGTGGTATTTCCTCTATAACAACCCCACTCCACCCCTGCAGATCAGACGGCGGCAATAGTTTACTTCCGGACTGTTTTGTGTCCAGAAGAAGCATCTCACTTTTATCTCGATTTTGTAAGGAGGCTATCCAGGAAAAGTAATAATGTATTTTTTCCATTTGTATCTGAGTTCCTTTCTCGCAGGCACTTGCCTTCCTCTGGTTCCTGCCCCCTGAACTGTCCGGCTTGGGATACCGTACCAGAAGCAATGCTACCGCCGGCTTAGCTCTCAGGGTTCTTGAAGCTCGCAAGCCCCTCAATCACGGCCAAGCAACCGGAGAAAGTGCAATATTTAAACTATTTCGGTAGCCTGATAACTAGTGATGCAAATATAAACGTGACGGTAGATCCAGGATTGCCAAGGCAAGAGCAGCATTCATCAAGAAGGAGACTTTCACCAACAAATTTGCCTTAGAAGGAAGAATCTAGTGAAATGCTGCGTTTGAAACATCATTTTGTTTGGTGCTGAAACTTGGACACTTCAGGAAATAGATAAGAAATACCATAAAATTTTAAAATGTGGTACTGAAGGAGGATGGAGAAGATCAGTTGTACCGATTGCTTGAAAAATGAGTAAGCATTACATAGGATCAAGGGAAAAGGGATCATCCTACACAAAGTAAGAAGGAAGGCTAACTGGTTTGGTCACATCCTGCGCATGGAACTGCCTTCTAAAACACGTTCTGAAGGAAAGATAGAAGGGACGGGAAGACGAGAAAGAAAACGTAGGCAGCTAATGGATGACCTCAAGAACACGAGAAAGTACCGGAAACTGAAAGAGGAAGTACTAGATGGGACTGTGGAGAACACGCTGTGGACCTGTCGTTAAGACAGGCTACGTTGTGGTGGTGGTGATGATGACGATTATTATTATTATTATTATTACGACGATGATATGCAATTTTGCACTAGTTTTCACTCTGTATTATAAGGACGAGACAAAATGTTCGAAAGAGACAGGTTTCAAGATCCCGTTTGAGGGATTTTTTTATTGTAGTATACGAAACGTGGAAAAGTAGAAGAAAAATTCGTTATGATTTTGATGATACGTGAATGATGTTATTGTAATGTGAAATCACTTGAGCAAGAAATTACCTATTTCAGAGAACATAACATGTTCCTGTTACTAGGCAGTAATTTGCTAGCCTTGTAGCAATAAGGGCAAAATCCAGTGGTCTTCAAGATTCTTCTGGTTCCCTGAAGCGCTGTCGTTCACTGGCACTGAATGTGACATTCCAGCAGGCAGACCCACAACAGTTTGACGGTAATAAACCTGACATTTATGACTTGTAGTCCCATTTGAAGATTCAAGATGGAAGTTTATAAAAGGCTAGAAAAATAAATAAAAAAAAATTACAGCGCTAAAGCGAAATAGAGCAAAGTATACTGGATACAGCATATAAACCATAGATTAGTTTCGTGTGGCAACTCCACGCATTTTTAGATTATGTTTTTACTTTTTCATGATGCACATATACGGGGAAACAGGCACATAATATCAACATATGTCAATGAGATACGGGATCGCGTCCATGTCCCTTTAAATACTCCTGAAGAAAGTGTCGTTCAGAATAGCCACTGCGGGCCTTCATACGGCCGCAAGAATTACGTTGATCTTGGGCTAATGTACTGACACGGGCAAAAAGTCTAAACATATGTGCTATTATTCAACAATTTTAATAGCAAGTAATTGAAAACTAGGCTTTGGCGACAAAGTCATTGTGGTACATCCATCATGTTTTGCGTGACCGAATCATAGATGTGTAATCATCACTATAAATTTCAGCATCGACTGTAACACAGCCTAACGTATATTTACATGACTACCCTACTACGCTTGCAGTCAAATCAGTGCTTAGAAATTACTGACAGTTCATAAACAGCATAACCATAATCTTGTAAAATACTCATTAACCCCTACAATTATGCGTTATTATATTGCAGTAAGACCGCCTCCGTGGTCTAGTGGTCAGATTTTCTGGCTACAGATACAGAGGTCCCGGGTTCGATCCCCGGCGCTACCAGATTTTCTGAGTAATAGTGGGTCTGGAACGGGGTCCACTCAGCCTCGTGAGGTCAATTGAGGAGCTACTTGAAT
>Ga0131853_10025450_pt1 | contig 10666 bp, 7 predicted proteins | sample TergutLab28metaG_FD_92764 | JGI IMG/M metagenome (GOLD analysis project Ga0131853, IMG submission 92764) | Labiotermes labralis P1 segment gut microbial communities from Petit-Saut dam, French Guiana - Lab288 P1 (version 2) (version 2) | ecosystem: Host-associated > Arthropoda: Insects >... | reverse complement strand
GTTGAACAAGTGGAAACTGGAGAACATCCAGCAGGAGCCGTTATTTGGCAAAGTAGACCAGAAGGATTCACTGTTACCCCAGGAGTCACCCTAAGAATAAGAGTAGCCAGAGCAGTAACTGGTGGTGAAGATTGTATCCCAGGACTTGGAATCTGCTAATGACAGGACGCATCACTCGTATTATCAGCAATTTATATACTGTCCAAAGTGCAACAGGAGAATTTAAATGCCGTGCTAGAGGAAAATTTAGAAAAGATTCTATAACTCCTCTCGTCGGAGACTTCTGTGAATTCGATGAAAATAATAACTACATTATGGATATTCTACCTAGAAATAACGAATTAAAAAGACCACCTATAGCTAATGTTGATATCGCTTTAATAATAACTAGTCTTAAAGAACCTAAACTTTCTTTAAATCTTTTAGATAAATTACTTTCCATAATAACTTTCAACAATATAACTCCAGTAATTTGTTTTACTAAACTAGATTTAATTAATTCTGAAGAACAAAAAGAATTAGAAACTCTTTCCAAGTACTATAATAGTATCGGAATAAAAACTATTAATAATAATGAAACAACTAAATTAAAAAGTATTATCAAAGAAAAACTAATTGTTTTAACTGGCCAAAGTGGAGCAGGCAAATCAACTCTTTTAAATGGGCTTGATCCTAATCTTAATATAGCGACAAAGCCTATTTCTAAAGCACTAGGTAGAGGAGTTCATACAACAAGACATGTTGAACTATTTTCTCTTTACGAAGGTTTAATTGCTGATACACCTGGGTTCTCATCTATAGATTTCAAAGAAATGAGTAAAGAAGATTTAAGAAATACTTTCCCAGAATTTAGAGAACATAACTGCCCTTTTAAAGATTGTATGCATCTAAAAGAACTAGACTGTAATATAAAAGATTTAGTAACTAAAGAAGAAATTTTACTAAGTCGTTACGAAAATTATAAAGCTTTTATTAAAGAAATGAGTGATTAAATGTGAAAAGAAAAAAGAAATTATATAAATCAAAAAAAGATAAAGTGATTTTTGGGGTCTGTGGTGGAATAGCTGAGTATTTTAATATTGATTCCACGGTTGTAAGACTCGCATGGCTTATTTTAATATTCGCCTTCGGTACTGGGATTCTAGCTTATATCATCGGCGCTATTGTCGTGCCAAGCAAAGTATAGGAGTAATGATTAATGAAAATAGCAGTATCAATAACTAAAAGTATTTATAGTCCAAAAATAACTATCGAAAAAATAAATGAATCCAGCGCCGATTATCTTCATATTGATTTAATGGATGGGCGTTTTGTTAAACAAAAACAACAACTACCTTCCGAATTAAATAAAATAATTTCCCACATAAAAAAACCACTTGATGTTCATCTAATGGCAACAAACCCTTTAAAATACCTAGAATATTTTGCCAAACTTAATACTGAATATTTCACCTTTCATTACGAAGTAGGATTAGATTTGGAAACAACTGTCACAGCCATAAAAGAAGTTGGTTTAAAACCAGGTTTAGCTATTAATCCTAGAACTAAAATAAAAGAAATAAAACCATATCTAGAACACTTTGATCAAATTCTTATAATGAGTGTTAAACCTGGACTCGGTGGTCAAGAATTCTTGGAAAAGTCTTTATTAAAAATAGAAGAATTAAATAAAATAAAAAATGAAAACAATTTAAATTTCATAATCAGTATCGATGGCGGTATAACTGAAGAAGTAATTGAATCAATAAAAACTATAGGTATCGATATGGTGGTCATTGGCTCTTATATATGTATGAGTAAAGACTATGAAAAAGCTATAAATAGTTTAAAATAAAAAACAATAGACAAATACGCTATAAAGTTGTAAAATAGATAATTAAAACAAGGGAGGTTTTGAAAAATGAGTAGTGGATTAAGTCCAAATCAATTAGCAAGTTATGACGATATTGTTTCATTAAATGATATTAAAGGTTATTGGGATATGTCTTATAGTCACGATTTTAACGAACAAGATATGTGGAAAGGACAATTTATTTTATATGAAGACGGCTGGTTTGAAGGTATTGTAATAGACCCAGCTAGCCCTTATTTAAAAGATAGATTTGTATTTGGTGTTTATTTTCCAAATAAGGGAATTGAATTATTAAAAGTTACTCCAAGTGAAGTTAGTAGCCCATTTATTTTTAGAGGAAAAAAAGACGCAAAAGGTTATGACGGAAATTTTAATGCTATAGGACTATTCGGAGAACAAGAAATGGGTGTTAGTCACATAACAACCCAAGAAAGCGAATTACAAGACACTCAAGATTTAGAAACAAGAATAGACGCTTGGAAAGAATCTATGGTTGGTGACGAAAATAATTTCTTATATGAAAATACTGTTCAAATGAGATTTCAAATGATTAAAACATTAAAAGCCCAATACGAAGGCAGAAAATTACCAAAAGAAGAAGTTGACAAAATTCTTGAAGAATGGGAACCAATGAACGAAAACGTTGTTGAACAAACAGCAGAAGAAGTAAAAAAGTTAGTTTTAGAGTCAAGTTCAGATTTTCAATTATTAGATGATGACGAATTCGATTATGACGATTTAGACGATTTACCATTCTAAAAACAATTTAAAATAAAAAAACACATGTACTGTGTTCTCTAAAAGTATAAATATTTTATGCTTTTTTTGATTGTTTCATTTCTCTAGCGGTCAATTTAACTTTTTTACCATCAATAGTAGTTGTTTGTAGGTTAGGTTTTTGAGCTTTCTTAGTTATATTTAAAGCATGACTTCTTTGATTACCAAACAAAGGCTTTTTCTTTGAAATGTTTTTTGCCATAAAACGCACGTCCCTTTCTCTTTGCTTATCCAATTTATCATATTTATATGTTTAAATCAAGAATTCTTTCCGAATTTAATATAGAAAATATTATAGTATGAATTTTAAAGTGGTCAGATTTAACCACTTTAAAAACAACTTAAACTATTATAATTTCACATTTCTTTACAAAAATTTTTAAAAAATTAAAAATATCCTAAATTTACCTGTTCAGTAGCAATTTTTTTACTATAACTCCTTTTTAGTCTAGCAAAAATTAGGTGTTCTGTAAGACTTTTTTTACCATATTTGGCTTTTTGCTTTTTGACAAGTATTTTAAGGTATGTTAAGGTCGCAAAAAGGAGGTGAAATAATGCCCAAAATTAATAAAACCATCACCGTTCAAGATATAAATATCGGTGTTTCAATAATAGGTGAGGAAGATTATATTTGTATAACTGATATCGCTAAAGGGAAAGAGAGTAATACAAAAGCCGCTGATATAATTAGAAATTGGTTAAGGAACAGAATAACTTTAGAATTTTTAGGAACTTGGGAACAGATATATAATCCAAGTTTTAAAGTCGTCGAATTCGACGACTTTAAAAGCAATGCTGGGTTGCATAATTTCACATTAAGCATATCTGAATGGGTCGATAAAACTAATGCTAAAGGTCTATTTGTAAAAAAAGGTAAATACGGCGGAACCTATGCTCATAAAGATATTGCTTTTGAGTTTGCATCAGCAATAAGTCCAATTTTCAAATTATATTTAATAAAAGAATTCCAACGATTAAAGTTAGAAGAAAGTAAAAATTCCGAATGGAGTGCAAAAAGATTTTTAAGTAAAAATAATTATTTAATTCATACTGATGCCATAAAAAATTATATTATCCCTTATTCAAAATATATAACAGATAAAGAGTGGCTTATATATGCAACCGAAGCAGATATTTTAAATGTAGTTGTATTTGGCATGACTGCTAAAGAATGGCGAAAACAAAATAAAGATAAAAAAGGCAATATTAGAGATTATGCCTCTGTTAACGAACTGACTGTTTTATCAAATCTAGAAACTCATAATGCCGAATTAATTAAAGATGGTAAAACAAAATCAGAACGGTTTGAAATGCTGTTAAATATTGCTAAGTATCAATTTAACATTTTAAATTCAGCTCAAATATTTAAAACAAATAATGAAAAATGAAATTTTAAAGTCATCGAATTCGATGACTTTAAAATCATTTCCTATGCTATAATAATTATACATTAAAGTGGGGTGTCCTTATGTTAGTGCCGTTGATTATTAAAACTGATTATTCCCTTTTAAAAAGCCTAATAACGATTAAAGAGTTAATCCCATTTTTACTTGAAAAAAAGATTGATACCGCTGCTATAGTTGATAATAATTTATATAGTTGTATGGAATTTTATAACTCCTGTAAAGAAAATAATATTAAACCAATTATTGGTTGGGAAATAATCATCGCTGAAAAGAAAATATATCTATATGCTGAAGATTTTTCTGGTTTTCAGAACATGTTAAAACTCCATAGTATTCTAATGGAACGCAATTTAACAATGGCTGACTTAAGTGTTTATCACCCCAAAATAACTTGTGCTTTATGTTATGAAAGTTATGATTTATATGAAGATTTAAATAAAATATTTAAAACTACCTGCCTCTTTTATCGTAGTGATTTTGAAAAAAATAATGCCCTAGTTTATACCAAGAATATTGTTTATGGTAATGAAATAAAAACCTTTAAAGAATCAGATACTAACTATTTAAAATATCTTGAAATGATGAATCAAGGAAGTACTACTTCTACATATAAAGAAACAGATAGTGCTAAAAAAACTCACTTTTATCTAAATTTAAAAGAAGAAGATGTTAAAACAACTATTGATTTTGCTAATCGCCTTAATCTAACTATCCCTAAAAATAATAAATTTATACCTAAATTTGATTGTCCAAATGATGACTCTTATAAATATTTAGTTGCCCTTGCTAAAAAAGGTTTAGAAAAAAGATGTGATGGAAACGTTCCTAATAATTACAAAGAAAGATTAAAATCAGAAATAGAAATTATTAACAAAACTGGTTATATAGATTACTTCTTAATCGTTTATGACTATGTTAAATATGCCAAAACACATGATATTTTAGTTGGACCAGGCAGAGGTAGTGCTGCTGGAAGTTTAGTTTCCTACTGTCTGGGAATCACTGATGTTGACCCAATCGAATATAACCTCTTATTTGAACGTTTTCTAAATCCAGAGCGCATTACCATGCCTGATATTGATATTGATTTCGAAGACACTAGAAGAGAAGAAGTAATTGATTATGTAAGACAAAAATATGGCACAGATAAGGTCGCTGGGGTGATGACTTTTGGTACCCTTAAAAGTAAACAAGCCCTTCGTGATGTTGCTAGAATTATGGAATCCCACGGAGAAGGACTAGAAAAATTAATGAGTATGGTCGACGCTTTTTCCACTCTAGATAAAAATCTAAAAACTAAGCCTAATCTACTTGCATACCTAAAAACAAATCCAGAGATTAAAGAGATTTATCGCATTGCCATGAAAGTGGAAAATTTAAAAAGGCATATTTCTACTCATGCCGCTGGCATTGTTATTTGCTCCAAATCCTTAGATACAATTATTCCAATGTGTAAGAGTGCAGATGAAATCCTCACTGGTATTACAATGGAATACTTAGAAGACCTAGGCCTTTTAAAAATGGATTTCTTAGCCTTAAGAAATTTAACTGTTATTGCTAATGTTATAAAACTTATTGAATCTTCCTTAGGCAAAAAAATCGATCTTTTGAGTATTCCTCTAGATGATAAAGCAACAATAAAAATGTTTGCAGATGCTGATACCGTTGGCATATTTCAATATGAAAGCAGGGGAATGACTAATTTTCTTGCTAAATTAAAACCAGAGTGTTTTTCTGATTTAGTAGCTGCTGTCGCCCTTTTCCGTCCTGGACCAATGGATAATATCGACGAATTCATTAAAAGAAAAGAAGGTAGAGTAGCTATTACTTATCTTCATGATTCTTTGAGTGATATTCTTAGCGAAACTTATGGAATTATAGTTTATCAAGAACAAATCATGTTAATTTTAAGAAATCTCGCTGGTTTTTCCTTTGCTGAAGCTGATAACATCAGAAGAGCAATGACCAAGAAAAAGAAAAGCCTTATTGAGGAGATGCATGATAAATTTATCGAAGGTTGTAAAAAAAGTAACATAAACAAAGAACTCGCAGAAAAGATTTATGCCCTTATTTTAAAGTTCGCTGGCTATGGTTTTCCTAAAGCTCATTCCGTTGCTTATGCTTTAATCGGCTATCAAATGGCTTATTTAAAAACTAACTATCCCCTCTATTTTATGGCTAATCTTATCAGTATGGTTATTGGTAGTGAAATAAAAACTAAAGAATATATCGATGTTGCCAAAAAACTTAATATAGAGATTTTAAAGCCAAATATAAATAGTAGTGAAGAAAGTGTCAAAATAGAAGGAGATGCTCTTCTTCTTCCTCTAACAGTCATCAAAAATATGGGTGATGGGGGAGCTAAATTAGTTATAGAAGAAAGAAAAAATGGTGAATATAAAGATTTCTTTGATTTTATTAGTAGAACCTATGGTAAAAGCATAACTAGAAAAACTATCGAAGCCCTAATTGATGCTGATGCCTTAAGAGACTTTAATATTAATCATGCCACCCTAATTAAAAACATTGACAGTGCGATTAATTATGGCGAACTCACTAAAGATTTAGATGAGTCTTTAGTTATGAAACCGATTTTGGAAGAAGTTAAAGAATATTCAGAAAGTGAACTCATGCAAAAAGAAGCTGATATTTTCGGTTTTTATGTAACTAATCACCCAACAGGAAAATATACTGCTCCAGATATAATAAAATTAAATAATTTAAAAAACAACTTTGATAAAAGAATTAAATGTGTAGTTCTAATTGAAAATATTAAAAAAATAAAAACTAAAAACAATGAAGAAATGGCATTCATCACTGCCAGTGATGAAACAAGCAAAGGAGATTTTGTAATCTTCCCCAAGAAACATCATCTTTTAGAAAAAGTCAAAGCTGGCGGATTAATGACAATCTATGGAGTTGTTTCTAAAAGAAGAGATAAGTATCAAGTAGTTATTTCTAATATCGAAAAAATAGTAGAAAAAAGCTAAGTAACTTTGCTATAATAAACAATGAGGTTTAAAGATGGATGAAGTATTAAAAAGATTTTTTAACAGCATAAACTATGCCCCAAAAGTAACTAGTTTCAAGGATTCCAAACTTGGAAGTGTTATTTTAGATGGTAAAAAAAATACTTTTGAAGTAACAATTATTAATGAAAAAACAATCGATATTGAAGAAATAATTGCTCTTTTCCACGCCGCTAAAAACGGCATAAACGGCGAAAATAAAGTTGATCTAAAAATAATAAATAAACAAATAACTGGTTATTGTATAGAAAGTTATTTAAACTTTTTAATTCCCCAGTTAGTAGAACAAAGACCATCATTAATTGGTTTGAAAGATACTGAAATAAACGTTAAAGATAAAGAAATAAATATCGAAGTATCCTCTAAAGCTGAAAAAGATGAGTTTACCAAAGAATCAAAAGACATTTTAAAAAAGATGGAATCTTTTGGTATTCCCCAATTAGAATTTAATATTAAAATAAATAAGAAAAAAGAAGCCTTAGTTAAAGAAGAACTTAAACCTAAAGAAGAAAATCCACCGATTCTAAAACAAACAAGAAAAGGTAATACCTTTTTAGGGCAACATATAACTGATAAAATTACTAAAGTTGATGACCTCTCTGGAGAAGCTAATAATGTAGCTATTGAAGCTTATATATTTGGTATTGATGCCCTAGAAAGAGAAAATATCAATATTATTACTTTAAAGATAAGTGATAAAACAAATAGTATGATTGCCAAAATCTTTAGAAGAGATAAAACCGAATTTAATGAAATAATGGAACATTTAGAAAAAGATAAATGGTATAGAATCAAAGGTAGCGTTAATTTTGATAATTATACTAAAGACTATGTTTTTCAAATAACAGATATGGAACATATCGACTCACCTAATGAAGAAATAATTGATGATGCCCAAGAGAAAAGAGTAGAACTTCATTTACATACTTTTATGAGTGCAATGGATAGTGTTGTTAATCAAGATAAAATTATCAAATTTGCAAGAAAACTTGGTCATAAGGCCCTAGCTATTACTGACCATAACTGCCTGCAATCTTTCCCTGATTTATATAATGCCTGTTACTACCTAAATAAAGATATAGAGAAAGACGAAGATAAATTTAAAATGATTTATGGAGTAGAATTAAATGTTGTTAATGATGATATTGATTTAATCATGAATCTTAGGGATTATAATCTTCTTGAAGATGAATTTATAGTTTTCGATACCGAAACCACTGGTTTTAAAGCTGGAGTAGATTCAATGATTGAAATTGGAGCTGTTAAAGTTAAAAATGGTGAGATATTAGATCGTTTTAATGAACTTATTGACCCAAAAAGAAAACTACCAAAGAGAATTACCGAAATAACAGGTCTTGCCGATGCTGATTTAAAAGACAAAGATAGTGAAGAAAATGTCTTAAAGAGATTCCTAGAATGGGTCAGTGATACTCCAGTAATTGCTCATAATGCTAAATTCGATTTATCTTTTGTTAAAGCTGCAATGGATAAATACAACCTTGGTGAATTTAATAATACTATTATCGATACAATGGTTATGGCTAGAATGTTAAACCCAGAATGGACTAGTCATAAATTAACAACAATGGCCAAAAACTATGGTATCCCTTGGGATGAAGAATCTCATCACCGTGCTGATTATGACTCTGAGGCAACCGCTGGAGCGTTTTATAAAATGGCAAAGATTTTATATGACCGCAATATGGAAACAACAATTACTCTAGATGAAGGGGTCGATAGAGAAAAAATGATAAAATTTTCTTATCCATTCCATGTTAGCATTCTTGTTCAAAATGAAATTGGTTTAAAAAATCTCTATCGTATTATTTCATTAGCTCATACTAAATATTTGCATAAAAACAGTGAACCAAAACTTCCTCGTCATGAACTAGTAAAATACCGAGAAGGCCTTTTAATTGGTAGTGGTTGTATTAATGGAGAAGTATTTAAAGATACAAAAAATATGGAAGATGAAGAAATAATTAATATGATGCGTTTTTATGACTATATCGAAGTCCAGCCGATATCAGCAATGTCTCACCTTCTAAATTCTGATTACCGAGGCCAAGATAATAACTTTAGTAGTGAATTAGAACTTCAAAATCATATCAAAAAAATAGTAACTCTTGCTAAAGAAGCAGGTAAACTTGTTTGTGCAACAGGTGATGTTCATAATCTAACAACTGAAGATAAAAAATATCGTGAGATTCTTGTTGTTCAAAAGACTTTGGGTAAACTCCATCCCTTATATAGAAGTGGAAATATTGTTCCAGATATGAAATTTTTAACAACCAATGAAATGTTAAAAGAGTTTTCTTTTCTCGATGAAGAAACAGTTTATGAAATAGTTGTAACTAACACCAATAAAATTGCCGAACAAATTAATTTTGTTGAAGTAATCAAAAAAGATTTATATGTTCCAAAAATGCCAAACGCTGACGAAGAAACAACTAAAATGGTTTACGATAAAGCCTATGAACTTTATGGCGAAGTACTTCCACCTTTAATTGTTGAACGCCTAGATAAAGAACTTAATGGTATTATTAACAATGGTTATTCTGGATTATATGTAATTGCTCAAAAATTAGTTAAAAAGAGTAATGAAGATGGTTACTTTGTTGGTTCTAGAGGTACAGTAGGTTCAAGTTTTGTGGCCACAATGATGGGAATTACCGAAGTAAATGGACTTCCAGCTCATTATTTATGTCCTGATTGTAAAAAAACAATATTTGAGAGTGATGAAGGCCCTCTCTCTGATCGTTATGCAAGTGGTTATGATATGCCAGATTTAATATGTGAATGTGGTACGCTAACCATAAAAGAAGGCCAGGATATTCCTTTTTCAACATTCCTTGGTTTTGATGCTGAAAAAGTACCTGATATTGACTTGAACTTTTCTGGGGATTATCAAGCTATAGCCCATGATTATACTAGAGAACTTTTTGGTAAAGATAATGTCTTCCGTGCAGGAACTATCGGCACAGTAGCTCAAAAAACCGCCTTCGGCTATGTCAAAGGTTATTTAGAAATGTTAAATATAACTCTAAGAAATGCCGAAATTGAAAGACTTACCCTTGGCTGTACTGGAGCAAAAAGAACAACTGGTCAACATCCAGGAGGAATTATCGTTATTCCTGACTATAAAGATGTCTTTGATTTTACCGCCTATCAATATCCAGCAGATGACCCTAATAGTTCTTGGTATACAACACATTTTGCTTTCTCTGCCATTGAAGAGAATGTTTTAAAACTTGATATTCTTGGTCATGATGACCCAAGTATGTTAAAATTTTTAGGTGATTCCACTGGTATAGATATTTTAACTTTACCTTTTGATGATGAAAAAGTTTTAAGTCTTTTCTCATCACCAAGAGCCCTAGGTTTAAAACCAGAAGATATAAACTGTCCTACTGGAACACTCGGTACCCCAGAATTTGGTACTAGATTGAGTATTAGAATGCTCGACGAAGTAAAACCAAAAACTTTCTCCGATTTAGTTAAAATCTCTGGATTATCCCACGGAACCGATGTTTGGACTGGTAACGCTAGAGATATTATCCTAAATAAAGTAGCTTCATTTAATGAAATTATTTGTTGTCGTG
>Ga0131853_10025449_pt1 | contig 10667 bp, 5 predicted proteins | sample TergutLab28metaG_FD_92764 | JGI IMG/M metagenome (GOLD analysis project Ga0131853, IMG submission 92764) | Labiotermes labralis P1 segment gut microbial communities from Petit-Saut dam, French Guiana - Lab288 P1 (version 2) (version 2) | ecosystem: Host-associated > Arthropoda: Insects >... | reverse complement strand
CCAGTGCTTGTATGCAGACGTCCATGAGGGAGCGTGCAATTTGTGTTATTACATTCTAATCTAGAACAAAGGGTTCTAGCAGTGCTATGTTCTACAGACCACAAGGGTCCAACATTTAAGTTTTTTAAAGTTATTGTGTGCATGATCGTACATTAAGTGTGATTAACCACAGGGGTTTATCATCTTGTTACAAATAATAAGTGCAATTATATTTCTCTGTGTATTGAACCACTGGTTTAAATGATATATTGCGACTGTGATCAGTATAACCATATTCATGAGTAAATCATCATAATGTCACTCGATTAGTGACACTACAAGTGTTGAGCTTTATACATTAACAAAGGTCGAATAATATTACACATAAACAGTGTTACAACCACTGATAATATTGTGGCCTTGCATAGAATGAGTTCATTATCAAAGCAACCAAGATATTCTATGAAAGTATTTAGTTTTGTATAAATAAATTAAACGTTTCCTGTTTGAACCAGCTCATTATATTGGAACAGATTGTTCAGCCTTTATGTCTAGAACCAGAGCCAGACAGATTCAAAACATCAAAAACCACGAAACTGTCTCTGGTGCAGTGCGAGCTGAGGCCACAAGTCGCGCGCCGAGCGGGCTGCTATATTGTTTTCAGGGAGTTCTTCCCGACTTATTGTTTTAAGCGCTTTCGCAAAAAAAAAAAAGATTTTGGGGAAAACTACCAATAGCTGCATCATTTGTGTACGTCCGCCCGTCCTATAATCTGAAAGTCTGTCCACATGTCACAACTCGACTCCAACCGGATACATTTGTGTGAAAACGCATACTGGGGTTTTATTAAAATCTTTCCAAATAGTCAAATTCTGGTTAAAATCGAACGAAAAAAGCAGACACTACACCTACAGTCTGGCCAGTTTGGTTGCTAGCTTTACGATAGTTACCTTGGTTTAACAATACATCGGCCTAACCTGAATAATCACAACACGAACACAATTTTTCGTTAACTTACAATTAGTATAATTAGGTGAAGCATACTTCCCCTTGAATATACGAGTATCACTACAAATGGCATCAGAAACCGATGCGCATCTGCGGAAAAGACAGCTGCTACGTTCAAAATCTACACTATACAAAGTAAAATGTGTGAGGCCCTGAGATGGCCACACGAAGGTCGACAATTTCCAAAAGGGTAGGGCGGAATTATGGTCCACTGTATAGCCTAGTATGAACTAGTGCGTTTACATAGCGCCCTCTAAAACTTAAGAATTTTCGGTCATGATGAAACTGATGACAACGATGACGATGAAATTAATAATAATAATAATTTATTTACGGCGGTACAAAATGTGAAAAAAAAAAAAAACTTCTGTCTACTGGGACCAAGACGCCAGGCAGTCTGGTATAAACCTATTACACTATGTCGTGTCACACTTCAAAAGACAGCACCCTCCACGGTCACCGCCACGAGAACCTCAAATCTTGTACACTGTAGGCGCTCAATATTACTAATATTAAAGATTATGATAGTGACCTAATTCTATCATTTTACTGTGAGGAGTTGTTAGCCCTCTATCCCCCCATTCGCCACTGCTTCTTCAATGTACTCTAACTGCTATTCGAAGTTCTCCATCCGCAAGGAACAGTTTTACACTCTGAACGGTCTACCGCTGACGTTTATTGCTTGGGAGATGGCATTCCACTTACATTAATAAACAGACACAGCGAACTCAATTGTCTCCATGTTCACATTAATGTATCAAGGGCAAATATAAATTCTGTCATGCATACGCATAGTTTTGTTTCGGTACTATTACTTCTCCTCTGGGTTCATTCAAACACTTCGACTCACAATTGAATAAGCTACTAATTGGATTATTCCCAAAGTACTAGTAATTTAGGGTGTCAACATGTCTGGTTGAAAAACTTTGGCTCGCTCGACGCGTCGGTTTGATCACAAACACAAGGCCTGCGAGAGGTATATTGCAATTAACTGAGTTCGTAAGCAGCGAAAACAAAGCACGTTGCTTTGCAGCACTGAACAGAATAACACCAGCTAAATTCTAGCTCAAATTCCGACTTCCAATGTGTCCCTACAGTAGAACATACGATGAAAAATGCCCTTCACACGCGTGTCCACAAACGGAATTTCCAATAAAAATGCAACGCACTTAGTCCGTCTGCGAAGTTCTGCAGCATGGAATTTCTTTCGTACGTACTTTTATAATGAAGCGCAAAGGCTACCCTCGACCGGGCTCTTCATCCCAAACCTGCCGAACACAATAGGTGTCCTGAAATCACTTAACCGAAGACAAAAGAAGATGAAGAGGAAAAAAAATGTTTATTTGTTTTGAAGTGGGACATCCCGTTGGGATGAACACACCAAACAGTTAGGGAATGAATCCGTCAATCGCAAGCCCCTTTATGTTGTAAAGTTTCACTGCTACATGCTTCGGCTCGTGTATAAAATATCATCATCAGGATGACAAGATCCTAAGGCTACCAAGTGGAACACCTTATATAATTTTACACAATGTATGCAAAACCACACACATCATTTACTCCCTAGTCTGTCTTACGACAGACCTATAGCCTCTTCCAACGCGCATGATCCAGTGCGTCCTCTTTCAATGGCCAGTAACCTCTTCTTTCCTTAAAGACATTCAGCAGCTGCTTACATTGTCTGCCTCGTCTTCCCGTCCCTCCTATCCTTCCTTCAATAACGTGTTTTAGAACGCAGTTCCTACGCAAAGATGCGAGCCTTCCTTATTTTTTATTGTTTGTAAAATATCCCTCTCCTCCGTGACCCCGTGAAAGACTTCATATTTCACAAGACAGGTCCAACTGATCTTCTCTATCCTTTTCTAGCACCTCATTTCAAAACCCTCCAAATACACAATATGTAAAATTATATAAGGCGTTCTACATGATAACGTTTCCCCAGTACCTTGTCACCCTGATGAGCCAAAACATGTTGCAGTAAAAATTTAACACGAAAAGATTTGTTGCGATTGACGAACTCTTTCCTCAAAAATGTTTATTTTCCCATCGCTGTTCACAAAGCAAGTTTCTGTTGTAACATATATAATTATTATGTTTCCGCGTCTTGCATATTTAGTTTCGGGCAGTAAAATTGTTTATTTCCAAATTTCTGGTAATTTTTCGGTGTTTCGAAAACGTAAACCCAAATTAAATAGGAAATTCAGTAAAAGCTGCATTTTTTAACTTTTGCTGTAACTCAAACAGGAAATTGTCAAAACGGCCGAAAAATCCGATATTAAAAGTTATTTAACATTTTTAGTATATTAAGCCGCAAGAAAAATATATGCAGAGGTAAAAGTTTCAGAGATACAATACGACGAAAAACGGTTTCCTTATATTTTGTAAATTATTCAAGCACAGTTGCGACGGTAGAAGGATCTCGTTAATGGGTTCGAAATGTTAGCATTTTTAACAGGTGCAAGAACGGGAAAGTGTGCGAGTTTGGTGGCTTGAACTTCGGGTATCTATGGCCGAATATGTCACGTCACTCAATCCATTTATTCAGTTCTTCTGCTACAATTACGTCTGCGACCAGTTCCGCTTCCCACCTCTTCGTTGGTCGTGCTGAACTACTTGGTTTCTAAATTATAACATCTTCTGACACCACAAGTAACTCGATGAGTTATCCCTATCCCTAATCCCTATCAGCAAGGAACCCAAATACTCAACACCATTACTAAAAAAAAATCCTACCATTTGGACACTACAGTAACTCAAGTTCATTGCAGTTCACATTCTCACATAAAATTCGGTGGTTGATAACAGCATTCCTATCTCCACGTTTCTATCTCCTATGTGGCCTTTCTCCGGAAATTCGCCCATCAAAATACTGTATTCAAACTTCTCGATTTCATGATTCATTTATATTCTTAATAATGTATGTCCTGACTGAACAGCCTGGTTGTTAAATCCCCAAGACAATACAAGGCAATAACAAATCCAGACAGACAATGCTAATAATAGAAAGAAAAGAAAAAACAAAGCATTGTTATTTGGTAGACAGACGTCATGATGTAAGAAAAAACGGTTACTAGTAACATGCCGACGAGTACATCGTAAACCCTGAGAAGGGTATGCAATAAATAATACAGTAGCACAGAAAATGAAACGGTACTGACGGAAAAGCACAGTTTTCTCTAAATATATCGATGATGATGATGATGATGATGATGATGACGCTAATGTACACGTTTTGATCAGGACTGCAATGACAATATTCTCTGAATGACACGACTAAAAGGACGAATAATAGTAATAGTAATAATAATAATAATAATAATCTGCATTTTAATTAGCACAATAAACGTAGTAAATCATTTACCAAATAGTTTTTTTTTAATATACCATTACCTCTTCTGATGACACCAACAACTGGTGTGCAGCTAGTAGGACTACTATGACGTTTACATCAAACCTTAAACAAGGTTTCGGTCGGCATACTATGGCCGACAGTTTCCGAGCGGGAAGGACAGCTTTTCAGTCAACTGTGATCATCTATAAGTGGCACAGGTGGCGCCTCCTAACACCGGAGGTACGAAATTCCAAGTGATCTAATAACATTTGCATAATTACATGGTTCACGACGAATGAAACGATGACGACACAGAGACCGGAACTTCCGCTGAATAACAACAGCAACAGCAGCAACAACAACAACAGCAACAGCAGCAGCAGCAGTAGCAGCAGCAACAACAACAACAACAACAACAACAACAACAACAACAACAACAACAACAACACAACAGTTTAATAGGAATAATATCTGTGCCTGTGCCTTGTCTCCATCCGCTGCCTTTCACGGCGAATTTCTCCATCCGCTGCCTTTCACGGCGAATTTTGTAGGACAAGGCAGATTCACTGTTTAGATACTAACAGAACCAATCCAAAATGGCAACGCTGTGCAATGCGTACACGGCAAGCACTCAGCTAACTCAACAAGTCTACAGTACTCTATCACTACTGCTAATAATATTGACAAGCTAAACGGTAATGGTGACAGATTGGGGGTCAGATGCTTGCGTAACTCACGATTCAAATGGCGAGAGATCAATGGCGATGTGACCAGTTCTCGGCCTCAACACGACAAAGCGTTAAACGAAAATAGTTCATAACGAATTATGTTTTTCTGAATGTTAACGCTCTCTCAGTCTTCAGCTTCGTGTCTGCAGCAGCCCATCTGCTGAATTAACAGCGGCATCTGTTACTGCTTCTGCTGCTACTACTACTACTATCACCACCACCACTACTACAAAAGCTGATAATAATAATAATAATAATATTAATAATAATGTTTTTTATATCGTTGTTGCTGCTGCAAGAACGAAGAACTTGCGGCAGGTCCGGAATCAAGGAATCAAATGTCCTTCCCTACTACATGGTCCCACGAAGTTTCGGACTATTTAACGACGCTTCCATTTCTGAATGAGACATGCAGCGTCATGCAGCCTGTACAATGACTACAGAAGATGAGGGAGGAAGGTTCGTGGCATCTTGTGCAGAAGGCTACCAATCCAGCCCTTGTCTTCAGAGAGGGAGGAAAACAAAGAAACCTTCAGACGGAATAGCTAACAAGGACGTTCATTATGTAAGGTTATCTACGTCGTAAAAATTAAATCAGAAGCCACTACAACATTAAATGTAGCTCATATGTTGCACTGCATTAATCTGTCTTTGATTTTCAACACAGTACTCAGCACATTAATACATTCATCCCATCTTGGTATTACTTTAAACATTCCGTTCACAGCCTAAATCCAGCTCTCGCATTCCCACATTCGCCTACAGCAATTTCAAATCCCTATTTATTACGGAATGCGCCAAGATGCGACAAACACATCTGTTGCTGGGGATCGTGTTGCAACGCAGTAAGACTTCAGACGAATAAATGATTTACACTTAACGTGGAATTGATTTTTGTGTGATTTTTATGACGTACAAAACCTATCTAATTGAAAACACCTCGTATATGGGCTCCATGCCAACATTCGCACCCTCGAAACGTACTGACCACGAGGAATGCTAACCATTCCTCCGAGATATTCGGTCTAAAACCGTTAATGTCTATCAAGGAACACCATTACTGGTGCCAATATAAAGACGGACAACAAAGTGAAATTGGTAATAGGGAACCACTACATATTTACGTAAAGCAGTCTGTGACCTCGGCTACTAGTTTCAGCGTAGGTGAGAGTTATTCAATTCTTACAATCTTCTTGATGCGTTGTGCTGCTGCCACATGGTGCTCTGAACAAAGTAAAGCAAGTGAGTTTACACAAACTCCTGGTGATGCTCCTTTTAACAGGTCTACATATTTTTTGCGCACTTTTAAAAACTCAAATTTTGTAAAGCAGTCAGTCTCCTTTAGAAACTCGGATGAAAGTTTCGCAGTCAAGAGCATTAACTCGGCTCTTAATAGTCACAGAAATGCTAGGTTTTAAGTCGCTTTCAGGGACGAATAACCTCTGAAAGGCCTTTTTTTTCGCGACACTAACAACTATTAAAGAATAAAATTAAAATCCATTCGACCACAATCCTGAAGTCCTTTTGTTAAAAAAAACCGTTATTTTATGGCAGGCACGTTACAAACGGTCTACAATTAAAATCTACAGCCTTTGTTTCAATCGCAAAGTGTCGTGTGCAGAATCATTTTCAAAGAATCCAGCTATTACCCGCGCTTGTGAATTGTTTTGAATTCTGTGGCTTGCAAAAAGTAAATTATCGCACGGAGAAATGAGAAACGGATGTCATCTCCACTATAAAGTACTAGACGATTTTACGGGTACTGGCCCATTTGGTATAACGTTGCACGTTTCGTGTTTTAACTTCGTACTCTGTAACCAGAGTCACACCGATATTTCATCCTGCTCCTGTCTTCACTACACTCAAAAATGTTAAACATTATTATATACAGATACCTTACACCGAACTTTACTTGAACAGGACGACAAATGCGAAATGTAAAAAGCAGGACATAAACTCTTGTACGCGCCTAAAAACAGACACGGCTTCCGAAGCACCGCTTTTCCCTAAACTACTCAAAGGCACGAAAAAGTGGAGATCTATACCGAATTTAATCCAAATTGATCAAGAGATGCGGAAAGTACGGGTGAGAATTCTTTTAGGCCCTCGAGTAGAATATGACAGTCACTGTGGCGATTTTCACGGTACGCAAGATTGTTCCACGAAGTTTGGTCAAGAAATAATATACAGAGTTTTATAAAAATCCAACAACACTCTTGTCGCTACTGAGCCACAAACGGACGGACGGACAGACGTGGTCTCCGCATAAGTTTTCGTTTTTGCTCCGTAAATAACGTCTAAACAAATGGGTAGAGAAAATATTCTATACATGCCAGTACAGGTTCTCACAGTATCCAAAAAAACCGCTGTTTGAACACCCTTTACACGTCACATCTCAGTCCACACGCCATATCTCACAGTCGACACAATGCGAGCCCTGGTGTGTTTATCGTCGTTAAATGTAGTACAGAACAACAAAACTTTTATACGACAAAGCATAACTATACCTCATAATATAATATTAAATAGTGTACGTCGGCACAATCACTTTATTACTCAAGGCTACATGTTTCGACTATAGATTAGTTATCCTCTGGACCATTTTGTGAATTATGTATTGACAAAATAGGCCTGAGGATGACTAATCTATAGTCGAAACATGTAGTCTTGTAATTACCTTGAGTAATAAAGTGACCGTGCTGACATACACTATTTAATATTATATTACGTTACAAGCACATCGTGATGCTTCCATTCAAATAACTATACCTCAGTTCCACAAATACAGTTACAAACTTCAGTTCACTGTCATACGCCGTTGTCCAATAAATTGGGAACAGCAATGGAGCTCCTCCGGTGAAGGTAGCCTGCAGCAGAATATTTCTGTTGAAACAAATTGAGTGAGGAAGTGAAAAACATGACACATATTCTCACAATCGGATTTAAACAAGTCTTACACTTTACACTTTAAGACGTAAGTAACGCCTACAGCACAAAAACTCACATCTAATTCGTTTTTCCGCAGTACGTTTTTCTATCACGCACTGACGTTAGAGTGCGGTGAAGGATCCTCACAACGAAGGAATTAAATAGCGTCAAACATAGCTAGTGTACACTGTAGCAATATTCTTTATTACGGCTATACGTTTCGGCCTATCTGGCCACCTTCACGTTAATAATATAAAATTAATAAAAATAATCTGTACACAACTTGTTTGTTTAACATTTTAAAGCCTACCGGTAACTTTACGTACCACAAGGTCTAACATTAAAAAATTCTACTTTCCGATCACATGGAATTTTGTGTGTTTTGTATGGATCTCGGAATAAAGAGCAAATGTTGCCCAACACAACATTAAGAGATTGGTTTTCATAACCGAGGTGGAGAGTATTTACTGCGCGGTACGCACAGAGTCCTTATATAACACAGATACGTTTCGTATTTAAAAGGTTAACGCTCCACATGGCGCAACAGCCCAGAAGTCTTGAATCTTACCGGACTGCCGGACCCTGAAGATGAAAGTACTACCATCCTTCGCCAACTTCTTATTAAGATTTGAATCGTCAGCAACACCGTTACTAGAACCTAAAGTATCAAATAACTATATGAAGGCGAAAGGTTAGCTTCCAGGTAAGGCCGTTTTAATCTCCAGGGAGATGGACTCGATAGCAGCTGGAAGCCCTGCTGACAGCTATAATCTCCAGTCGCTCTACACAACCCAGTCTTGTGGATACATAAGCCTACACTACTTCCCGCCAATATACTTTAACCATCTCGCAAGAGCACTTTCGGAATTCACTTTAAACAAGTAATCCCATAAATTCGTTCTCTGAAACTACACAAGCTGAGTATAAACTCAGCCAGTCAGCGTACATGTTACCTTGCACGATCGCCACCAAGCACGGTATAATTTAAACAAATATATTCAGACATGGATGAATTCACAACACAAGAATATAACTACTTGTGCAAGAATATTTAAATTTATTTACATGTTAAATAAAATGCCCTCGAAAAGAACGCGTGCTACAAGACTGGAGCAAACCATATTCCCTTAGTCCGTATTGTGTACGTAGCAGTTTGCACTAATGGTCACCCACGCTAACAAGGTACTGCATTCGTTTGCCGGCTGCATACGAACTTCGCCCTCATTTACACTGAGGTCGCATATCGAAAGATTCGCCTTCAAACTACTACTGCTGCTAATGAGCCTGATAGTTAATGGATGATATTAGCACAACGCTCTGATTAATTATGCAGCTGTTCGTCTTCTGCGCGCATCACATGCAGCCTGGAATAGAATATGGGATAAAGATGAAGCGGTTTAGCGCCGGCTTCTCGCTACGGAAGTTCCTGTTCAGTCCCGAATATTTAACGCGATATCGGTGGTGTTATGTTACCGGGACAGGCACATCATATAAATGTGGGTTTCCTCAGACACCAATATTATAATGACGCTGGATGCTCTCCAATACCCTCCAGTGAAGCGTGGGTGACCGGCGTGAACCCCACTACACAACACATCGAACCGTGGGGCTGCGATCCCGAGAAACTTAAATGGATTTAACGAAGGGATATAATGCGAACTCCGGCGCTGCTGTTAATCGGCAAATAAACATAAAACACATAGTTCTCGAATTTTGTACAATTAGAAAATTATTTTACGTTAATCCATAGGCCCAAAAGTCCCGAATAACGAACTGTTTAAAAATCAAACATCTGGTCTCGCAAGGCAGCTTCATACTCTTCTCGTTACCATGAGCTTCAACGGTGCTTCAAAAGTGATGAAATGAGACAGATCAGAGTGAGAAATGCACATGAAGTTAGAAGTTCGAAACTCTGAATGGAATGGACCAATTGGAAGATTAAGACTTAGTGGGGAGTTTAGTACTAAAGTGAATGGGGTCCGCTGCCTGGCTCTTGCTAACATGGTAATCATCCTATAAAGGCGGAAAATTTCTTGACCAGCTGAACAGCACATGGGTTCTCAATAACTCTACACAACCTAGAAAGCTTTAATGTAAGTGCAAACAAATTAACATATTACATCAGATATCACGCCTACAGGTAGCTGTAACACGCTTGCCAAGCATAAAGGACAGACAAATAATTCGAGCAAAGTATTGCGTACTAAACGGCAATGAAAACTGTCTGAATTACACGACAGAAAACGTGCAAAGAACAACTTTCTCCATGGAGCAGTGTTATTGAGAAGCTATTAACTGTTGAGTTGGTCAAGAAATTTTCCGCCTTGTTATTATCACGTTCGCAAGAGCCAGGCAGTGGACCCCATTCAATTTAAACAGTTTTCTCTCCACTACATCTTGATCTGGAAGTATGTAACAGTCTCCTGTGGCGTAACTTCGTCCAAATGAGCAAACGGCATCACTTTGCGCGTATCCTACTTCCAGCGGAATATGTACATGGTTTCATGTGTTACGTTGGAACTCAAAGAGGAGCGTGTTTCATTCCTACTTCACTTATCAGTTTTCGCTTAGAAGACACGTCATTCCGGCGAAGCTTTATCCTGCGTGGTGTGTCCTCCCCCCCCGCCCCGCCGTGTGTGTGTTGTGTTTGCTGTCTCTGTCCTTTGTGGTGTTTCGTTTGTGTTGTGTTTTAT
>Ga0131853_10025448_pt1 | contig 10667 bp, 15 predicted proteins | sample TergutLab28metaG_FD_92764 | JGI IMG/M metagenome (GOLD analysis project Ga0131853, IMG submission 92764) | Labiotermes labralis P1 segment gut microbial communities from Petit-Saut dam, French Guiana - Lab288 P1 (version 2) (version 2) | ecosystem: Host-associated > Arthropoda: Insects >... | reverse complement strand
TTACCCCTTATCCTCGCCCTATGGAGCCCGGACTTTCCTCGTGCACGGCCTTTCGGCATATACACGCGACTGTCTGGCTTACTCACAGACTATTGTATCGTGTTTCCTGGGATTTGTCCAGATCATGCACGCAATAGCTTGATCCGTTCTCGATAATCCGGCAAAGTCTCCCCTACTGTCTTCCAAAAGTCCGCCCCATGATTCTTATGCCGGATGTGCGCCAATTCATGCACCACCACATAGTCAAGCGCCTCCGGTGGGTAAAGCATGAGACGGCAAGAAAAGGCCAGCTTATCTTTCGGAGAACAACTCCCAAACCGGCTCTGTGCCCGGGATATCCGAATCCCAGTCGGCCAAAGCCCCATAACCGCCGCAAAATGCGCCACACGATCCGGAATCACCGCCTCCGCTTGCCGTGTAAGCTCCACAAGCTGATCCTCTGTCAGTTCCGAGTGGATCGTAATCGTATCCCGCCGTACCGCAAGCTTCCGCAAAATCCACTGGCGATGGCTTTGCACAAAGCGATCAATCTGCGCCCCTGACACCCATCTCGGCGCCCGCACTAACACTTCCATGTCCCGCGTAATCTCAAGCCCCATCGTCTTCCGGTCGGAACGAATCAGGCGATATGATATCTCTTCCATCTACCCAGCCTCCTGATTATGCAAAGAAGCTAGGTAACCCTCTATATCAAAAGGTTCCGGCTCATACTTATGGGAAAGATACAAGGGATGGTGCGGATGTCCCTGAACCGACAATTTTCCGATCTTGAGCCACCGGCACATCTCTGTGTATCCTGCTATCTCGCTCACACAAGCCGGCAAGTATCTCCGCTTGTTCACAAGCGTCCCCCACGCCGCCCAAATATCACAGCGTGTGGATTCAAAAAATTCCTTGATCACCCGCATGTTTTCTGCGTGAAGGAACATATCCGGCTCGCTATGTAATCCATTGGGATCGGTTGACCGCTGGGGATATACATTGAACATGACCCATCCGTCATAGCCATACATCGCCGCCCTTTTCTTGACCTGTGACAGCGTAGGGTCAAGAGCTTCCGGTGTTGCCGTACTTGGATTTATACCAAAACAGGCCAGCATATTACGCCCCTGCTCTCCCAAAATGTATCTTGCGCTGTTGTCCTCGTTATGCTCATAAAGCCACATGTGTTTTCCCTCATCTATCTTGAGTTGAGACTTTAGTATAGCATAAATAAAAGACGCATGGCAAACACCATGCGTCTTCTGTCATGATACCTCCACCGGAGTCCACCCGCGGGACTGGGCATCTGACACTTCCACCGGCATTCCAGGCTCCGGCAACGGTGAATCCATACGAGGCATAGGCTCCTCCCGAATTGGCTTCCACGTAATAAGCGGCACCGTCTGAACCGCAAAGACCTGGGGTGGGTCTGGTGGGTCTGGCGGCTCCTGCATCATTGGTTGTCTCTCTTGCGCTGACATCGGCGGCATATAGGGCGTCGGCGCCTCCAAAGACAGAAGCCGGGCGGGAGGCTCCGTCCTTGGAGGCCTTTCCCTTTCACACCCCGGTGTACCTCCCCCCTCCTCTTTCAGCTCCTCCTGATGCTCCAGATGGCTCCTAGCGTGCTTTTTAAGCGCCGTCCAAGTATTCACCGCCACAACACCATCCACAGGCAAGGCGCGGTCACTCTGGAACCCAATCACAGCCCGTAGTGTGGATGTATCGAAATTACCATCCGCCTGGGCGATAACATATCCCAAATCAGCTAACATTCCTTGTACTTCTAAGACCTCAGGCCCTGCATCCCCCATTCGAAGTGGTCTATAATCCATATTGCACTCCCTTTCTAAGCTTTCTATCTCTATTATAGGAAGAATTCAAAAAAAGGTGCAAAAAAGAGCTGACAAATCTGTCAGCCCTTTTTCACTCATTGTAGGGGCGATTATCAATCACCCGCGGGCGGCTAATAGCCGCCCCTACGAAATGCATTCTAACCAAGCTTTTTCTCAATAAAAGCCGCAAGCTCTCCAACGGTGGTAATCTTCTCATCAAGCTCAAGTTCAACCCCAAGCTCATCCTCTAAATCCATCACCATCTCCACTGTGTCAAGGGAGTCAATCCCAAGCCCCGCAAAGGTGGTATCCGCTGTGATTGTAGCAGGATCAGCCTCTACATACTCCGCAAGTCGTGCAATCAGTTTTTCCAAATCCATGTGTGTTTCCTCCTATTTATGCCTAAGGCATTCATAAATTTTATGATAATAGCTTTACTACGTATCCAGTATCATACCACAATTCTCCTAGCTGTCAAGCCTCTCCCGCGCCGGTTGTAAGATATACCGTTCAATCGGCGGCCTACAAACTACCGATTGCATAAACGCAGTGAATCCCATCGCAAAAAGAGGCAGGCCTAAGAGCCCAACTACCGGGAAAAGGGAGAGCATCCCCCACCAAAAGACGGCAATCCCAAAAAGCAAAAGCAGTCCGCGTCCCAAATGTACCCGCATCAAAATCGCCGCATTTTTCGCAAGCCCCCGAATCGGCAAGGAAATCGACACTCCAATCTGGAAAAAATAGGGAAGTGCCATCAAAAGAAAAGCCAAAATCCCCACTGAAACCCAGCGTGAAACATAGAGTATCACAGAAATCCAAGACACATAGGAATAGATTCCGCCGAATATATTCCACAGCAATAGATGTGTTCCAATCACACAGAAAAGTCCAGCCAAGACGCCCTGTTTCGCGTTCTGGCGTGCTTGTAGGAACAAATCAGATATCCAGACATGCTCCCCTTGTGTTATGGCTCCCACAACAGCGTGTAGCCCGAATAGGAAGGGGCCAAACAACACTGCAGATATCCCAAACAGTACATAAAAAAGCACCGGCGGCAATCGGAGCAATAAGCCCGCGTAAAAGCCCAAACCCGGCAAAATATCAACCATGCCGCCCTCTAAGCCGGCATGGAGATAGGTATTTAAAATGAGATAGAACCACGTCATCACCGGCAGGAACAAGAGAAAGCAAATCAAGTTCACTAAAGCCAAGCGATGACTGATCCAAACCACACGGCGCACACGTTCTGAGAGGGGAATCTGTTGTTGATCCATCTAGCTAACACTCGCCCTCGGATGTGCTTTGTGATAGATATCCTTCAGTTGTTTCTTCACAAGCTGTGCATACACCTGGGTAGAAGAGATATCCGCATGACCCAGCATCTCCTGAATACTGCGTAAATCAGCCCCATTTTCTAACAGATGAGCCGCAAAGGAGTGGCGCAAAGTATGTGGTGTAATCTCTTTCTGGATCTGCGCTTTCTCTTGATAGAGCTTAATAATCTTCCAAAATCCTTGCCGGCTCATACGCTCACCGCCCATATTGACAAAGAGGGCAGTCTCGTCCTTTTTGGAGAGCATATGCGGCCGCACACGGACAATATAGTCCTCAAGCGCCGCAACAGCAGTGGGGTAAAGGGGAATCATCCGCTCTTTACTCCAAGCTTTCCCATTGACAACACCCATTACAGTGTTGACATCATCTACGTCAAGACTAATCAGCTCACTAACACGAATACCAGTCGCATAGAGCATCTCCAGCATCGCCTTATCCCGATAACCCTTTGAGTCCACACAAGCGGGTTGCTCTAATAATAGCTCAACCTCACGGCTTGTCAAAATCTGGGGCAACTTTTTTACCGCTTTGTCCGGCACAAGATGTGTCGCCGGATTCGAAGCCGCACGCCCGCCATCTACCAAAAACTGATAGAAACTGCGAAGGGACGCAATACAACGAGAAACAGTAGCCGCAGACTTTCCATTGCGCTTAAGCCACTTAATATACTCTTCCAGATCGCTCCCAAGAGCCTTACAGAAGGTAGTCCCTGTCGTGCGGATCCAATATTGATCAAACTGCCTCAAATCACGCATGTAGGAACTGAGGGTGTTCTTAGACACTCTCTTCACATCCTGCAGATAAACTTCGTACTGGGTAATGTAGTTGGTATTTTGCATGTGGCCAACTCCTAGTCAAAGATTTGCTCTATTTCCACCTGTTATCGAGCTGTATATTTATAAAAATGAACTGGTCCAAGAGACAAGGGCAGGTGTGAGATAAATCTCCACAAACACCGCCGCTAAAATCCCGAAGGAACAGAATATCAGCTTCCGTAAAAACCCGCGTCCATAAAGCGCACCAATTTGCACATTGCCAACACCAAGCACCATCCGTCCCATTTCAGCTGATGCCGAAAATGCCTGTTCTGTCAAAACAAAAAAGATTGGCAGTGTAAACAGCGCCCCCACACCAAAGAGAGAAAGCGCCACCGGAACTCCGCCGGTACCAAAAGCCCGAATAAAGGCCGCAATGGGAAAACTCAGATAAAACCCTCTCACACCGGATAAAATCGGCAAGCATAAAGATCCCAGGAGAGAAAAGCCCAAAAACAAAACAAGCAAATGATCCCGTCCCGCTGTCCACAGGACAGACAAAAAACCGGGGGACACATAGGTTCCCGCGCGAATCTGCTCCATATAGCCCATCATGCTCTCATAAAGCACTTGCGTACCCAGAGCATCTAAGCGCCGCGCCGAAACAGTTCCCAGGATAATACCACAGGCAAAAAAAATCCCACAAACCATCAGCCCTAAAAATCCACGCCGATCGGAACCCATTTGATATGTCATCTTTCTCTTCATGTGTCATCCACTCCTCGTACTATACCCTATGTGGACAAGGAGTCATCTATGACACTTAACATAACAACCAGGATTCATAATATAACGTATCACCACCAAAGAATCAAGCTTTTTTCGCAAATTAGTATAAGTTTGGTTATTATGCCAGATTTTATGTAAACAAAATTATGTAAACTCGCGCAACTGGACAGCCTCTAACATTGGGAATCCTTTCATTTTTCTACTATATTTTGATGCCACGCAAGCTCAAAACGCAATATCTCGTCGTTGCATCAAAATTATGTAAATCGACCCAATTCAAGCTGTAAATTCCAGATCACAACTCAAAATTTGGTTTCTGATCGTGGCATAAGATTTACACAGAAATGAAACTAGGCGCGAAAAGTCAATGTTTTCAACAAACTTTCCAACCATAGACCTCCCCTATTCCCCCAACCTTCTCCCCTTTTTAACTTAACTCCATAATTCGTGTTTTTACACAAAAGTATATATATTCCTGATTTTCATCTCACATTTCCGATCTCTACCTTTTAAAATCCGTCCGAAAGTCTAAAGAAAAACACAAAAAGAGACCTGCCATCAAACGATGGCAGGTCTCTGAGTCAAACAAGCAAGACGAACTTACTCAGCCCTCATATTCGCAAAGCAATCACTGCAATAAACAGGACGATCACTTTTCGGCTCAAAGGGTACTTTTGCCTCTTGTCCACAATCTGCGCAATTCGTCGTGAAATACTCTCTCGGCCCGCGAGCCGCGGCTTTACGGCTATCACGACAGTTTTTGCAACGCTGTGGCTCATTTTGGAACCCACGTTCTGCATAGAATTCTTGCTCTCCGGCAGTGAACACAAAATCTTCGTTACACTCTTTACATTGGATGCTCTTATCTTCGTACATGCTCATTCCTCACTTTAGATAGACTTAAGATATGCGCTCAGCCGGGGCTGTTTTCGCCGGAGTGTATACTGTTTGCAAGTTTCTTCCGAATTCGCGAAACAGCATTGTCAACTGACTTGACCGGTTTTCGGACACGCTCTGCCATCTCACGATAACTGAGCCCTTCTAAAAATAAAGTCAAAATCTCACATTCGAAGCCGGATAACACATGGGTATACCGGCAAAGGATCTCTTCAGCCTGTTCTTCTATTAGAATCTGCTCTTCCAAATCGCGAGACAAGACACGTGATTCGTCAAGCTCTGCCGATTCAAAGGAAATCGCCTGGTTGAGCGGCGAATGCTTATAACGAGTCGCAGTCTTGATCGCTGTGAGCAAGCGGCGGCGGATGCAAGTTTCCGCATAAGTCCGAAAGGACGCACCCGCCTTCGGATCATAGGTCCGGATTGCGGCAAGTAATCCCAACAATCCTTCCTGCGTCAGATCTTCACTATCTCCGCCGGCCAAAAACAAAGGCCGTGCACGCATCTTCACCAAGCGAACAAAACGCCCGACCAAAACCTCTTCCGCTTCAGCATTTCCATGAATCGCCAATGCTTGTAAGGTTTCGTCCTCTAAGGATATGAGTGCTTCCATCCAATATACCTAATTTACACAATTATCTAACATCAAGTATAGTCTTCCTTAGCCAAAAAGTCAAGAAATTCTACAAGTTTGTACAACTTGCCTTGAATTTTACAAGCTTTTTATGATTTCTACCAATTCTTCTGCTACCTCTTGCGCAGTAGCCTCTGTATCCGCTTCTACCATAACCCGAATCTTCGGCTCCGTACCTGACGCGCGCACTAAAATCCGCCCGCGATCACCCAGTAAGGCCTCTCGTTCTCTGATCGCAGTCTCTAATACAGCAGACGCCATAATCGCCGCTTTCGCTTCGTTGCCGCCTTGGATTGGTAGGTTAATGAGCACTTGTGGATAGTATGGAATCGCTTGTGTTAATTCCGACACACGTTTGCCCGTGGCGCAAAGTTCACTGAGGAATTTAATGGCCGCCAGCTGTCCGTCTCCTGTTGTGGCCTCTTCCAGGAAAATCAAGTGACCGGACTGTTCCCCGCCCAAGGCATAGCCGCCCCGAAGCATCTCTTCCAATACATTCCGATCCCCAACCGCTGTGCAGACCAGAGAAATATCGTTCCGCTTGGCAAAATCATGGAAACCCAGGTTACTCATCACAGTCGCCACGATGGTGTTCTTCGCAAGCCGCCCAGAACGGAGCATGGCAAGCCCAATAACACCCATGATTTTGTCTCCGTCCACCTCTTCACCGCGTTCGTCCACGATGATACAGCGATCCGCGTCACCGTCAAACGCAATGCCGATATCATACCCGCCGGACACAACCGCACGGCTGAGGAAGGAGATATTTGTCGAACCGCAGTTTTCGTTGATGTTCGTTCCATTGGGATGGGATTTAATGATTTCCAAATCAAGCTTAAAACGGGAAAAGAGCTCAGATGCAGTCCGGGAAGCAGATCCATTGGAACAGTCAATGAAAACTTTCAGCCCAGAGATCTCACATTCCGCCGCATCCGCTAGATGCTCCACATATTTCTCCACCCAGTCCTTATTTTTCCGGATCACCTTGCCGACTTTTTCATGGGTCAAAAGAGGCATTGGCGTATCGCTCAAAATCAAATCTTCCACACGTGCCTCCAGCTCGTCTGAAAGCTTAAATCCGCCCCCATTAAAAATCTTGATCCCATTATCATAAAAGGGGTTGTGAGAAGCCGAGATCATAATCCCCGCATCCGCCTTAGATTGCTTCGTGATAAAAGCAACTGCCGGCGTAGGGACTACGCCAAGCACCATCACATCAGCTCCAGAGGCGCAAAGCCCCGCCACAATGGCGGAATCCAGCATATCAGACGAGAGGCGCGTATCTTTCCCGATCACAACCACAGGTGCGCGTCCCGCCTCTTCCCCCATGACAATGCCAACCGCCTGCCCTACTTTCAAAGCGAGGTGAATATCCATCTGCGCCTCGTTTGCAACACCGCGAATACCGTCTGTACCGAATAGTCTGCCCATAAGATCATCCTTTCTTGTTTAACAAAGTCACTTGATCGCTTGAATTGGCACATCATGTAGTTCCAGTTGTTCCTGCAACTCCTCCAAACTAAGAATAGAAGCGAAGCAATATTTTTCCTTGCCCGGAAGCCTGAAATCTCTTTTTACCCAAATCGTGATATCTATAAACAGATCCATATTTTCTTCTGTCAAGCCGAAAAAAGCCAGTACCTTATCGTTCTTTTTATCCTGTCCTGCCTTTCCCACTGCGTATTCTTTGATATCCTCATACAGCACTCTATTTGTTGCAGTCCCTGTATTCCTTCTGGTGGGTATTCCCATTTTTCTTATAGTGATGGGTATCTTGGTTGGGGAGCCGATACCTTGGACAGGGATAGTAGGCATATTCCTCCTCTTTCTTGCACCGCTTATTGTGCTTGGCCTGTGGCTGATCGGATGCGCTTCGCAAAGCATCACCTTTGAGGAAGGTTACTTTATCTATAAAGATGCCTGGAGAAAGAAGCACAGAGTGCACCGCGAACCGCGAAGGGGATCCCCACGTTTATGCCGCTTCGCTTCCCAAACATCAAACCGATGCACCAGTCTGCCGATGACCCTACCTATAAGGAATTGTTCTAACAAGCAGATCCCTCCCTAGCCTATATCTAGCTCCTGCTGTCCCAAGTAGACAAGTCCTAGATGTTTGTAAGCCTTCTGCGTCACACATCTGCCCCGGGGTGTCCGGGATAAAAAGCCCTGTTGCATGAGATAGGGCTCATACACATCTTCCAGCGTAATCGCCTCTTCCCCTACCGTCGCCGCCAAGGTCTCCAGTCCCACCGGGCCGCCGCCATAGTGTTCAATAATACTGTGGAGCATCCGCCGATCTAGTGCATCCAGCCCCAGATGATCCACCTCAAGCCTTGTAAGGGCGTGATCCGCTACCTCCTGGGTAATGATGCCATCCGCCTTCACCTCTGCAAAGTCACGTACACGGCGGAGCATTCGGTTCGCAATCCGCGGCGTCCCGCGGGAACGGGAGGCAATCTCCATCGCCCCGTCCGGCTCAATAGGCACACCTAAAATGTCCGCACTCCGGGTGACAATCTTGCAAAGGTCCTCCGTTGAATAGAGCTCCAAGCGGAGCATAACCCCAAAACGATCCCTGAGAGGCGCTGTGAGTTGCCCCGAACGCGTCGTCGCACCCACAAGGGTAAAACGCGGGAGGTCCAAACGAATCGAGTTCGCCGAAGGGCCTTTGCCGATGATAATATCCAGCGCATAATCCTCCATGGCAGGATAGAGAATCTCCTCCGCTGTACGATTCAGGCGATGAATCTCGTCCACAAACAAGATGTCATTTTCACCGAGATTTGTAAGCAATGCCGCCAAATCCCCCGGCTTCTCAATCGCAGGCGCCGAGGTAATCCGCAGATTAACCCCCATCTCATGGGCGATAATCGAGGCCAGAGTCGTCTTCCCAAGCCCGGGCGGCCCATGGAGCAAAACATGATCCAAAGGCTCCCCTCTGCCTCGTGCGGCATCCATAAAGATCGCCAGATTCTCCTTCGCTTTCGATTGCCCAATATACTCCGCCAAACTCCGCGGACGAAGAGAGCCTTCACTCTCATCCTCGGGCTGAAGACTGGTTGTCACAATCTGCGTATTCTCTTCCTGTTGTCCAAATTCAATACCCATAGGTCATCCCTTACTGCGCCATTGATTTCAGCGCCTGACGAATCACTTCTTCTACGGAGAGACTATCCACATCAATGTTCCGAAATGCATAGGAAATCTCCGCCGGACTATACCCGAGCACCGCCAAAGCCGCCGCGGCCTCTGAGCCAAGCCCGACACCGCCGCCGGACTGGGGCGAAATAGAGATAGATCCGCCGCCTGAAGCAAAAGCCGGCGCACTCTTTGCCATTTTATCCTTCAGCTCCAAAATCACCCGCTGGGCAATCTTCTTGCCGATCCCCTGGGCTACCATGATGGCCTTTTCATCCTCCGCCAAAATACTCATCGCCAGACTCTCCGGCGTGCTGGAGGATAAAATCGACAAAGCCGCCTTCGGCCCTACACCGGAGACGCCAATCAGCATCTCAAAACAGCGTTTCTCACCCAAAGTAGAAAAACCATAGAGGTCAAAACAATCTTCCCGAATTACATTATAAATGTAAAGCTTCCCGCTTTCCCCAATGGTCAAATCCGCCTGACTGGTACTGGTGGTATGGATCCCATAGCCAACACCTGCCACGTCAATCACCGCCAGGTTCCCATCCATTGTAACAACTTTGCCATTTATGTAGTAGAACATACGCCCTCATCTCCATGTTTCATCAATAGATTTGTCGAACTGCGCATATGGCAAAGTGCAATCGCCAAGGCATCCGCCGCATCGTCCGGCTTTGGAATCTGCGTCATACCCAGAAGCCGCCGCACCATTTCCATCATTTGCTTTTTCTCCGCCCTGCCATAGCCTGTAATGGCCTGTTTCACCTGTAGGGGCGTATATTCAAACAGCGGCACTCCCATGATCTCACCCGCAAGGAGCAAAACCCCCCGCGCTTGGGATACACCTATACCCGTTGTGACATTGGTGTTGAAAAACAGTTCTTCAATGGCAATCACATCCGGGGAAAATTGCTCAATTAACAGACAGGTATCCTGATAAATCTGCTTCAGCCGCGGTGCAAGCGCCCCCCCGGCCTCTGTACGGATCGCACCGTATTGCACAACTCGTTGCCGTGCCCGGTCGCCCTGAATAATCCCAAACCCAACGGTGGCATACCCCGGGTCGATGCCTAAAATTGTCATGGATGTCTCCCTTTGTCTCACACCTTCAAATCGCAGGATATTGTACCATAATTTGTATAAAAACGCAATCCCTAGTCTATGCACTATACCAGTCGTAGCTCCTGAAACTTTGTTAAATCCTTTTTATGTATGAATATATATCTCATTTGTGCTGTGGTAATGAATCCGCGTCCACCACTAACAGTATATTTGTATTTTATCTTATTTGTTATTAAC
>Ga0131853_10025447_pt1 | contig 10667 bp, 2 predicted proteins | sample TergutLab28metaG_FD_92764 | JGI IMG/M metagenome (GOLD analysis project Ga0131853, IMG submission 92764) | Labiotermes labralis P1 segment gut microbial communities from Petit-Saut dam, French Guiana - Lab288 P1 (version 2) (version 2) | ecosystem: Host-associated > Arthropoda: Insects >... | reverse complement strand
CAAAGGAACCAGGTTCGAGTCCGTGGATGCAGTGAAAGCAAAAGCGACGCAACTCTTGAACAGCTTAACACAAGATGACCTGCAGCACTGCTTCCAACAGTGGAAAATTCGCATGGAGCGGTGATGGGATCGGGGAGGGGACTACATTGAAGGGGATAACATTTCGATTGTCTGATTTTTTTTCAATAAACGGTTAGAGCATGAATCCGGTTTCTTTATTGCCACACCTCGTACAGAATAGGATATTCGCTGGATGACCAAGGAATCGTGGTTCGATTCCCGGCAGGGACAAGAGAGGCTCTTGGCCCCACCCAGCCTTCTCTTCAGTAAGTGCTGGTAGCACTTTTTTCTGAATGTAAAACGGACAGGGCGTGAAGGTGACAACTCACTTCCTTCATTTACTGCCTAGGACAAGAAGTGTGGAGCTGTACCTCTGCTCCCCCATACATGCCTTCATGACGTGCACAGGTACAAATTTACATTCACCTGTACCACTCACATTATTATCGTATTTACAATGCAAGCATACGTCATGTGTACTTAATAAAAATTACATTTATGTACCATTATTTGTTTACCTAATATAAACATACAATATGTACGAGTCTGATCTGGTACCGCTCGTCATTCAACAAGCTGTTGTATTACCATCTCTCGAAGCGGAAGGATTGAAAACACCAGTCCGACTGTTGTAGACAACCAATTCCTTTTCTTTAGCATTTCTTCCATTCCGTGGGATACCCGGTATAAAGCCCTATATTACAGGTGCAATCTCCTCTAATTCGCAGTCTCCGCCTTTCTCTCCTTTTCCCAGCACGCAGCCTCTGGCTAAGGTAGGCATCAACAAGAACACTTAAAAATGAAAGGGCAATCACTTTAACGCGAGAATCAAGCTGCATTATTGAACAAGCAGAGGGAGAACCGAGTCTTTACTCGGATTTGTGGGCTAAGTGAAGGGAGTGAAGATGGAGCAACACCATGCCTTCGTCTGCGTAGGGTAATACAAACGACGATGGGAACTGCGGATAAAATATTAATTCCGATTTGGGGGAGGAGGGTACACCTAAACGAGAACAGAAAACTTAATCTAAACTTTCTAACACCTAAAAACTTTGACGTTATTTTTAATGGAACGCACTTCAAGAAGAAATCTTACGTGCATAAAAGTCGAATATGTTCTATCATGAGGATGGAGACGTTTAAAATTCAGAAGTAATTACAAGGCAACTGTAAATTCTGGAGTTATAATTACACAAAACGTTATCACGTTTAGTTATAAAAATGACGCCAGTGGCGCCAGGAAGGAGTGTTTATGAAACTTTAATTCTAGCTCTACGCAGGACCATAAGGGGCGTAAAAGTTTTGAAAGTCATGTCTCCTCATATGGAAGCAGGAGCGCTGCACATACGCACACGACTTCAGCATTTGTACAAATACGGAGAGTTTGTTGTCGCCAACTAAAGTTCCTCCCACTTCCACAAGGTTTTTCGAATTGTTCACTTACGACTATCGGCGCGAAGGACAAAGTGGGCAATATGACGTAATTTGTCGAGGAAATGTCAACGAAATCATACGAAAAGAAAGAGGAAACCCCCAAATATTCTTCCCGTACAACTGATTCCAGCTGTAATTCGAACCCGGCACCCCTCGTAGCGTTAGTGTTTATCCTTGTATGTATTAGCTTTCGGTTGATGTCTTCTATTTATGGCGCTGAATCAACTGACGAGTCTAGGTAGGCCCGAAAAAGGAAGTGTATGATGATTACCAATGAAAGATACTGATGAGAAAAATCCGAGAGGAGCAATTCGCGGTCATATTGTGATACTTTCCCAAAATTCCTCTGCAGAAATTTCAGCAGACCGATGGAAATAAGGCAAAATATTAACTCCGTGACCGAGATTCGAAATGGATACCTTCCTAATGTAAACCAAACATCACCACTGTTATAATTACGGGCTGAACGAAAGGAAAATGATTTAGAGAAATTACAAATCTACAAAACACTAAAGCCCTTCATGATGACTTGATTACAGCATCAATATCACGACGCCTCTGCACAAACACGCGAACAAACGTACCCGATACACGCAGACCGATTCCCGGCCTCTGTCCATGCCTCCTTTAACCTCATTTCTAACGAGTACTAGGATTTCACCAATCGGATTAAACCCACCACGGCGCGAAGATGCCCGTTCCCACCGTAGCTGAGACAGACAGAACACAGCTCCACAGGGTGTTCCCTAGCCACAACAGCAATTCTAAAATCTGTTCAGATATCCGAAACACATGCGCACATTTTTAGGGGCAAACAGCCGAGTACAATAATATATCCTATGAAATACAGTTAATTATTGCGCTATGTGACGTCACAAGGAAATGTCCCAGCAGTACAGCGAAGCAAGACACACCATGGTGCTCATACTGTGTGCTGCTCGCGGCACAATTGGGACATTGCTGTCTGGGCGGCATAGCAAAACTGGAATGGTGAACTACAATTTATAGCAAGCGCACTTATATTTTTATATAGTGTAAATTCTGTATTCACACGCAAATACCGTAAAGCAGAAATATATGAATGTTGATGCAAATGTCAATTTTGAAAGCTGAAGCAACTGCAGGGGTTTACAAACTATAAGTGAATCGGTTGCTCGACTTTCCTTGAAACTGTAACCTCCCTGATGATATTTCGGTTAAAACCGAAACATCTTGGAGAATGAACGATACAAAGTGGCGGGTCTCCACATTTGCCTGACAAGTGCAATTTACTGGTGGTTTATACGAAACGAATTATAAATATTCGGAATATGCAACGCCCTAAGATCGTCACATTCTACTGGCGCCCTTTGTACCATCTTCCGTAAGCTCAAAGCCTCTCGGCACACAGGTTGGGAACCACTGGAGTAAACAGAACACCGTTAGCCTGAAGTTCCCAAAGCGACCTTTATACTCAAACAGCAATAGGCATAAGCAAATTCTTGGACAGGAATTGATACCGCAAGTCAACAAGAAATTCCACACAGCAGTTATGACCTTCACTTCCCTTCGGATACTGCAGTCAGTATCGTCAGGTCACCAAGAGTACAGTGTGCCCTAGAACAGGCCACGAAGGCCCAGAGGGGAAGTAGAGGTATAGCTCCATTCTTTCTTTAAACTTGGCACTAGATGGAGGTGGGTGGCCAAAGCCACGCCCCGGCCGCTTTACCACCGGATAAGACCCGGTACCAATTTACAGGAAGATGGGTGGGCAAAAGGGCCGGTGTGGACGGGTGTGGAAAATCTCGCCCCCACCAGGATTCGATTCTCGGACCGTCCAGCCTGTTGCGAGTCGCTATACCGACTGCGCTATCCCGGCCCACAGGTCACCAACAGTTGTGAACTATAATTCACACCACACTGACACTATATGTGTCAATGTGAGTGCCGTTCACTATATCAGTGTTAACTCCGAAGTACCGCACAATCGCCATGTTTTATCACGCTAACTATCAACACCTGGTACTGTACATATTCCGTACACTATCCGTAACCTTCTCCTCAATGTATTTCTGTAGAGCGTTGTGGCTGTTTATTATCCCAGTGGTCGTTACTTACAGCCACCACATCGAAAGCTGTGGACTTCGCACAGTCGCTATGTTGTTGTTTAACATTCGGCAAAAACGATCGAACTCTCACATTAACAAAATATAATATTCAACAGAACACAGCAACATACACACAATGTGTGACTTAAAAAAAAGATGCTGGCACATAAGACTGTGTTACGAGGAGCGTTACTAAACATTACACAGCGGTATGAATTGCGATCTAAATTCTCGCCTGAAGATGGCCTAAATGAGGGCCGAAACATTTAGCAACTTCATGTAACAGTAAAGCAATCCCTGTGGAGGCCTGTTACAGGCCCAGAGGACTCCAGGATGTCAATTTCACGATAATCGGCAATGAAAGTGGTGAGGTTGTCAGCCCTACGCACCGACCACCATAACCGCCCCTCTCTCCCCTCAGGAAATATTCCTGATACTCATTTCTGTCAGAGGCTGAGTCAACCTCAGGGCCACCGTGCGGTCGGAAGGATTACGTCAATAAAAACTGTTATGACACCATCGGGGATCGAACCCGCGACCTTCCGGCTTGTAGCGAAGTGCCTAGCGACTACATGGAAGTAATATATTACTTAAAATAAAAGGCTGTTTAACTTAATTTCTTACTATACAGTTATACAACACAGCGGAATGTCCTGTCCAAACACGAAGTGCCACATGCTTCGAAAATCTGTTCCTACACATATAGGAGAGGATCCGACGTTAAGTGTAGCTAGTGTCACCCCCCCACATTATGTTGATGGGAAAAATTCTACTTTAAAATGTTAGGGTGACGTCTAGAGCCATGACAGTTACACTGGAGTTCGTAAGTACCAGTACAGCCACTTAACAGTTACTAAAGGACACACAAAAACGTAGCACCAAAGCTGGCGGCCTGCAAGAAAATAACCAAAGTGGGTCATAACCAGAACACTGCAAACTTACACTGACAGACAAAATGATGTTCATACAGACACAGTCTGCTATGAACAGCTGCCAACAGACCTACGGATATTCCCTGGAAATGAAGACTGGTTTCAACAGGCAAAGCGAGTAAGTTAGGACCTACAGTCTAAAACAGAAACACATCACCACAGTCCTCAACGAGACCAACTCCACGTAACTAGCCCTGTTCTGACGTCATGCGTAAGTCTATGTGTCTACGCGTAATACAGTGGGCGTAACGCGTCTGTTCAACGTCTGCGCATGCAAACGTTACTGTGTACAGCATGTTGAATCTCCAAGACACTACCTTGTCGGTGTACCGTCACGTGGCATTATCCGTGCTATTAAGTGCGTTATGCTTACAGTCGAGCACAAACAGAACTTACTGGTGTGTATGTAGTATGTATGTATGTGCGAGTATCCACTGTATGTCGGACACAAGAACCGTAGAAGATGGCGAGGAGTTCTTGAAAAACTGACCAATATCTGTATTAATGCATTCGTCTACAGAGTAGCTAGTGACAAACCGGATACTGCAGGCACCTATGTAGGCGTGCCTTAACTCTTTAAAGCCTTTGGGTTAGTGTATGTACAACGAGTCTTATAGTTCAATAATTCTACATTCTGCCCACAGAGTATTAATATGTTTTTTACATATCTCAGAAAAGAAATGATCTTCCTATATAGCACTCAACGACTGGTTTTTATAACTGAGGAGACAAGTGTTTACTGCGCGGTACGAACTGGGTCTTTAAATAAAATTAATTAGATTTCGTCGTTAAATGGTTAAGATATGATCCGAACCGAACGTGAAACGAATATGGATCTAAGGAAGTAATAAAGGCACAAGGGGAAGGAACAGTCCCTGCAGCTACGTACAGTACCAAGACATGAAGGGATACAGAAACAGGAAATAACGGTTCGCGCACTCTTTACCCCAGTATTAGATGAAGATGTGTAGTAGTTTCGCTAGTGGGTTTGAAGACATTACACAACTAATGGATTTCTTCAGATCGTCCTCAATGCGAAATTTATTACTGAGCAATTAGTCCTTCAACATGCGCCAGTGAAAATCGCACGGGCGAATGAGGAAGCCACAATTCACGGCTTACTGTTATTTTGTTAACAGTTCTGTTATTGCGAATTTTGGAGCACCAGCAGACAAACAAGCTTTTTCAAGACAATAAATGTTATCACAGTAGACTGTCACAGTAGCGGGACAAGTACACGAAATAATGACATGTTTAAATGTTTTCACGACTGGAATGTGCAAATTATTCGGTAATCTACTACCGTCGTTGTTACACAATCAGCAGCGACTAGCCTACACATATTCAGTACGCAACTTAACATCGGTGTACCATGCAGCTAACAGAGGGAAATAAACACACGGTCCACCCACAGTCAAGTAGCCGCGCTCTAATTAGAACAAAATAATTAAAGTAAACCCTGTTCAGGCCTATACAAGACCGGAGGGTTCCAGGATGTTGAGGCTCCCAGATTTCAAGACAATCGGCACGTGAAGATGGTGCAGTTGTTAGCCCTGTGCACCGCCCGTCTTTACTCCCCAGGAAATAATCCTGGTACAGATTTTTGCTAAAGCCTGGGTCGACCCCAGGACCATAATGCGGCATGAAGGATTATTTGGGACGACAATGTGCTCTTGTTTATGTGTATGGATCGTATGCTGCTAAATATAAAACTGTAACGTGTTTTCAAGCTAAGTAATGCATTAACTGATACTACAAACATACAGTTTTCTTTCACTGTAACCGATACACTGTCTTATACACAATTCAGCATCCATTCATTAGTGCCTACAACCACAGGACAATGTCTGCAACACAAGATGCTTCCTGTTCTTTCCTCTCCTGGTGGGATGTGATGCATTCACAATTAAGAGTTGTCACTGTATCACAGGGGGGGGGAAGGGGGGGGGGGCAGAAGAACAATATTGCAAAACACTGAGCGTTCCAAAAGTCTCTGTGCAGTTAAACACACGCCACATAATACAATAGTGTACACACAACTATAACATTTGCACACAATACCGAATTTGAGTTCTGTTGACAATATTAATGTTGTCAGTACTGTACTGCCAGTTGTGGTGCTGCATCACCACACTCTACCCGTTTTGACTGCATAACCACCACAGCAGCGGCTCTACGAACGCCCTTTATATTAACAATAAAGACAAAGGAGTACAAAAGAAAAGAAATACATAATCGTAGAAACAGAGAAGGAAATTACATGATATTTACAATGCAAGTACGAATAAGAAACACGTGGTGTTTTGGCGCCATTGAACTGAACATTAACGCCACACAGCGACAGTTACCAAAACTACTCGAACCCCTCAGCCAGCCTGAACAATTGTTCTGTTGCATATGGATGTTGGTTGCTCTAATCGAATGTTACATGGCAGTTATTCTGATAAGTCTTACCTTTTTGAGGCCTGCGTCTTACCAAAAACTGTTTCCTTCGGCTTGCCATTTTCTTGAATAATTACATTTTCAAGTTAACTTGTAAAGAACACGAACTGAATACACAAATACAAAGCTGGGAGGCACAAGGAATTCCCGACCAGTTGTGTGCCACGCTGTGACAGAACTGATGAATTGGTGGGACCAGAGTTGCACGGTGGCTGGGGGAGGGTGACACGCCGCGTGTATAGGCCTGGGGGTGGAGGTGGGGGCAAGGGATCATGTTGGTGCCTTCGATCACCACTGGCAAGGGTAGTTATTGGGGGAGGTGTTGTACCAAGTTCCCAGGTTGCCATATGTATCCAATTCTGTTGACTGTTATAGAGATGCAGGTTAAATTATCTGTCTATACTGCTCCCCAGCATTTCTGGACCAAACGACAACCAACAGGAACCTCGCGTATGGCTACAGCTACCCAAAAAATTGTTCCTACCAGTCGGTACAGAATACGTTATCTTCCCGTCACCCAAACACACTAGTATAAATCCAAAAATAAAATAAATTATACGTTTAGCAGTAGTGACAGTGGGCGCTGGGGAAAATGTATGCACCAATCGGAAAGCACGTAACAGGAGGCTACACAGAGCTGAATAAGGACGGTCTAATTACTTGCACTTCTCACCAAATCTTGGAGAATGAGATGTACCAAGGGTGTGACACATGTGAAAAATTGGAAATACGTACAGTGTGTTGGTGTGTTAACGTAAAGAAAATATACCGTCTATGACTCAACTAAAGATTACCGTCTAGAAGTTGCAGGCGTAGAAGGGATACTATTAAAATAGACCCTAAAAATAGGGAAGGTACAGATTGGATTCATTTGGCTCTGAACAAAGTAATGAACCATCGGGTTCAATAACATGCCGAGAATTTCTGATCTAGCTCAGGAATTACAGCTTCATTAGAAGAAATCCGCTCCGTGTAGTTCGTTATATTTTTATCTGTTGTTTTGTGTGGGATTCTAAGTTGTCGGTCAACATGACGGAAGAACAGAGTGAGTATGCGGCCATGGGTGAGAGATCTGATCCCGTAAAAGAAAGCAATAACAATAAACACGTAATGAGTAGCTTCATAATTTCTTGTTTCCCATGCCAAATATTATTAAGGCAACGAGCTGCACGATTACATGCGTTAGACACGTAGCACGCAGAGGGAGATAAAAAAATCCGTACACGATTTTAGTCGAAAAATGGGAACGTAAAAGATAAATTGACCAACGTCGGTAGATGAAACGATAATATTAAACCGTGTCTCAGAGGAAAGGTGTCTGAACGTGTAGACTAGATTCAGTTTGCTGGAAGCAAAGTCCAATATAAATCTTTTGCAAACAAGGTGGCATAACTAACCTTTGACTTCAATAAGAAGAGGTACCAATAAACTAACAAAACAGGCAAACAGAGGGGCAGGCAGGTCATGGATATAGAGTACATAACGCTGAACTTGGTATTCTTAATGTTAGGGTGACTAAATGAAAGAATATAGGATGGGCGGAGAGCAAAGCTCAAAGAGAGGGAAAACAAGAGCACAAGGTACACAATTTTCGATGGAAAATTCAGGAAAGGAATCCATTCGTACAAGCAGGCACAAATGTAAGAATGACACTGCAAACAGCATGACGGAATAGGAGATTTGAGGTTCTCGCAACGGTCATAGGCAACGTGTTACAGTCCAGTGTCGTAAAGTCCCTTCTGACAGTGTATAGGTCAGTTTACTGATAGCTAAGGACTACAAACATGAACACATCGACTGTCACTCTTCCCCTCGGAGTCAAATGAGAGGCAGTTCTGAGTTTCAGGCTTCCGACGCCGTGTAGATATGACCTTCGCTCTCCTGGGTGATTACAGAGCGAATGTTGGTACTTGTTTTACGACGTTTCGGGAGCGTCTATCACTCCGGTCAAGCAGCGAAAGGCCGTCTGACCCTTTAAGATGGGAACTACCAACATACATTGCGTAACAACACAGAAGACAGAACACCAGACAGGCAGTTGTCATGTGGGGGAAGAAAGGGGTGAATAAGAATTGCAAGGATCTATCAGGTCAAGCATGATGTATCAAGAAGTGTGTAGGTATGTTGTCACAACCTGTCCTCCAGAGCTGATATCGGAGACATCACCGATATCAGAGATATCTTGTTTTCCACCGCTAGTTCTACCTTCCGTCCCCCCCCCCCCTTGGGGCCATCTCGCTCACATCTGATAGTCTTTCAGTAAAACACGGTGCGTGCGGTAGGGTGCAGGAAGACGAATAACTTCTCTTCTATTATGCGACATTATTTCTTATGTACATTATGATTATCTATCCGGTAAGTTAATAGTGGCCGATGCCAGTGGCCGTGCGGTCTAAGGTTTGGGTCTGCGGACGCTCGCTTGCTGGGACTGCGGGTTCGAATCCCGCCGGGGACATGGAAGACCGTTTTTTCCGAGTGTTGTGCGTAGTCAGGAAGAGGTGTCGGCGACCCTTCCAGAGTAGTCCAACTGAGTGTGGTATGTATGAGTGTGATCTCGAAAACTAAACAAAGAGGAGGCCTAGACCCACAAGGACTGTCGAGCCAAGGGGGAAAAAAGTCGGTAGTAACAAAACCAAAAGAAGCGTATCGCTGAAACCTTGCATTTATACGCTGCTCGATGTTTCGAGTCATTTCGTACCGTCACTTAAAGTTATCGTGATGACGGCATCCACATCCGCCACCGGTCGCTTTCTTGCTCACTTGAACTGCACCGTTAACCGAGCGATTTTAAAAAGGAGGACACGAGGTGATGAACCTAACAGTGTATCAGCTGTTGACTTAATTTATCATGGAGTAACAGGAAGGTTGAAGGGTAATCACAGGAAATGACCCCGCTGAATTCTGTTTCAAATTCTGGCATTGCATTCCTGTTGAAGAAGAAGAAGGAAGATGAGGAGGAGAAGAACAAGAAGAAGAAGAAAAGAAGGACGATGAGGAGGAGGAGAAGAACAAGAAGAAGAAGGACGATGAGGAGGAGGAGAAGAACAAGAAGAAGGACATGAGGAGGAGAAGGAGGAGGAGAAAAAGAAAAAGAAAAGAAAAAGTAGATGATGATGATGATGATGAAGAAAACCACGGGGAGTACGACCGGTACCTCTTACCTAAGTAACCGACGAAGTCACGTGACACTCGCAGATCCGGACTTCCGGAGCACAAAACTACAATCAGTCCACATTACAATTCAACAGGCTACATTTTATTGCTGGTAACGTTACGTAAACCTGCTCAAACACCTCTCCGTAGTACTCAGGCAGGATTCGGTCGGATTGGTATTAATACGAACATCACGTCGCAATCCTGACGTTGTCTTGTTTGAACTGCACATGGAAACTTTTCGTTGTGTTCTTCCCTCGCGCATCTGCAGCCAAGGCACTGATTGCAGTAGCACCCTCCCTGAAATCAGCAGCCTCTGGCCAGAGGGGTTATACTTCCGTATTAAACGTAAGACGAGTGGCCACCGAAAGCAACGCACGTAGTTCTCAATTTGACAATTATGTTTAAGTACAGCACGCTCAACATATCCTGTCAACGCGCACAGTATGCCACAGTCGCAAAACCTTAAAAGGGGGGGGGGGGGGACCAAAGGGGGAAAAAAAGAACACACGCCGTTCTTTCTTTTTGTGGGGGGCGGGTGGGGCAAGGTGTCCAAATT
>Ga0131853_10025445_pt1 | contig 10668 bp, 5 predicted proteins | sample TergutLab28metaG_FD_92764 | JGI IMG/M metagenome (GOLD analysis project Ga0131853, IMG submission 92764) | Labiotermes labralis P1 segment gut microbial communities from Petit-Saut dam, French Guiana - Lab288 P1 (version 2) (version 2) | ecosystem: Host-associated > Arthropoda: Insects >... | reverse complement strand
AGGAGGAGGAGGAGGAGGAGGAGGAGGAGAAACAGAGTGGTTAACCACAGCCCACTTGCAGCACTTTCACTCATTGTACCTTTGCTGCTACCTGACCTCCCAGCACAGTAAATATTAGCCACACACCAGTGGTTTGCAGTATTTCATGGTCAAGAAATGAACAACAAATAATCCAGGAAATGCAATATATGGCTACAGGCACCATCTAGAAAAATTACATTCCAAAGTGCATTCAGAAAAGGAATATTTTTTTGTCACAGTACACCATTACAAATATCTGACACTGGTTGGATAAGGTGCTGGTGAATGACAATGCTTGAGTATGATAAAAAAAAAAACATGTGGAGGAACATTTCTAACCTCAAATATGTGGGACAACTGATGTAAACATGTTTCCAGATAAGCTGACACCTTTCTTCTCTCTTCCAAGGAGTATTCATCACAGCCAACTGGATTGGTGAAGAACAAGTCCTTCAAGTAAGTGAAGAAACTTGATGAGCGATTCTTTGATTCCCTCTCCAGCTGGAGCTGCAAGTTACGGGCACTTTCATTTGCCCTCTGAATCAGCAACATGAACTGGAAAACCTATTTATTGTTTTTTTTTAAAAAAAAAACATTATTTAAATACACCATTTCAATCCAAATTATTCACTTTCTAATTTTATTCACAATTTTCTATAGAAATGTCATACACTACATTTATGGAAGAAGATTATGTTACTTCACACAACTCAACTCTTCTGAGGCTGTCCTAAAATTCCTTCATGCCTGTATTTGAGAATTTTGACATACACATTCTGTGTATATGATCTAGGTCATTGTGTATATGTTCTTCACTCTCAACAGGTACACTACGAGTGTTATGTTGCTCTCTCAAAATGTGTATTTCTTAACATTTCCCTCATTGCCCTGCAACAGGAGTGCATAACCTGCTTAGTGCAAGCCACACTACAAAATACAGACCTTGCTGTAAATGAGTTTCAAGTTGTGCCACCTAATATGTTAATTATGCCTATTTATGATAATTGGGATTTTTCACAGCAGTAGTAATGAAAAATACCGATTTCTGGAACAGGTCATTGTGTAGTTTGGTATGTAGTTATCAAAATATTTGAAAACGGTGTTCTGTCACTTGTTAGTGCCACCATCTCCTCTTGGTCTGTCCACAACCTGGGTCCTTGGTCCTCCATACCTCTATCAGAATCAATTTGTCCATGCTTGGCTTAGCCATCTGCCCTAAAGAAGAGGCAGCAAGTTCCTCCAAAATGTCATCTACCAAACTACAGGGTATCAGACACCACAGTGCAGTAGGAATATTTATAGTTACATAATTTGTACTTAATATTTCATGTAATTAAATTAAATATACAAACTATTTGCATTCAAAGTGTATGCAGAAGTTTTAAACTATTCAACAATAATCCCATATATGGCACTATCCATCTTCCATCTGCTAAGAAAACTCTGAATTCACTTGGAAATTTTTAATTACCTCTCAGTTTTGAATTTCTCCCATTTCAACCCACTGCCTGCTTTCTACAGGGTGCAGATGCATTAAGTAAACTGTCCACTCTGGATTCTCACTACACACAGTGATGACAGTGTGAGCCCAATAGTTATTTCAGTAAAATAAAGCTGTGATACCTCACTCAGTGCAGTGAATAGGCTATTGGGTGGATGACTGTTAATCATGACATGATTCCTAGCTGTGGTAATTCTCTATTCTCCACAGAACCCAGACCAGCTCTGGGTCCACACAGCCTCCTGACTGACTGGCCATGGGGTCCTTTTCTTGAGGATGAAGTATTCAGAGCACAAAGCTAACCACTCATCAACACCCAATGCCAAGGTCAAGATTTAATGTAGCTATACCTCCACTAACCATGCATCTCATGCACAGTACTCAATTGAGCACAACAAAATTTCACCTCAACCTTTGCTTAATGAGGGTGAAAAAATATATTTAAAAATTATTCAACATGGCCTATTTGTATAAAAATGGGTTCACACACCAAAAAATAATCTGTAAGACGCAGGATGTATTGTTAAAGAGTTCAACTCAGGAGCTTTATATAGCTGTTTGTAATCTTATTAGTTCTTGTCATAGCTGCAGTTTATTTTGAAGATGGCAGATACTACCTTGGATCTTCCGGGTAATATGTTCTACAAAATTCTTGAATGAACAAATAACCTGTCAATAAAAGCTTCAATGTTCCATCAATGAAGAATACCTGCGAAAGTGTCTCAGATCCAAAAAGTGGCTTGTACTGATACCCAGACCCCTCCAGTTCCAACACTTGCTGACGTACAACAGCATTCCACTTGTGCCCCTGATGATTACTTTCAGGAGTGTTCCTTCTGCTGACAGAATCATTTGGTAGGCCTGTTCCTGGCACATCATCCAAGCAATGTTCTACTTCACTGAGCATCGTATTCAAGTTCGGCTGTGAAAATACCTGTAAAACAAACACAATTCTCTGGAAAAAATACACAGATTCTGGGGAGGGGGGACTTTTTTATACACTTCAAAAGTTAAATGTTTTCGACACAGATATATAAGTTAATTTCACCAATCGAAAGAGATGGGCAAGGCATGCAGCACACATGGGTGAGATGAGAAATATAAACAAAATTTTTTATGGAAAATCAAAAAGAAAAGACCCCTGAAGGAAGCCAGTGTATAGGGGAGGATAATATTCGAATGGATCTTTAAAAACTAGTACGTGTGGATTTAGATTGGATTTTTTGCTTCAGGATAGGGTCAAGTAGTAGCCTTTGTGGGCTCAGTAATGAAAATTCTCAAAAACATTTCCATACCTTGGTAACTCGAAACAGCATATGGGCATTCTTGGGTGTAGCAAGATCAAGCCTTGTAAAACGTGGTAATAATTGTCTGAATATTACTGTATAAGAGAGGAGATTCTCAGCAATGAAATTAAGCCACCGTCGATCCACTGTACGAGCACGGTCTTCATTATCACGACCGCCAGGACTTCGAACATTCTTGTGCCGCCAGTCAGTGTACCGCCATGGCTGTATGTAACTCAGCCAAGTCTCAAGGATGAGTCGGAAAGAGCTATCAAGTGGCCAGTGATGGATTGTATGGCGCATAAATCCATATACTTTTGCCTGACTGGATGGTAAGATGATCCTGAATACAAATTACAGCATTATTAAACAGATATCTTTTAATAATCAACAAATTACTCTGCATCAACACAAAAGAATGAGATATTCCATATTCATTATGAAACACTTTTTAATCTTTCACTCATGGATATTACCAGGCAGCCTGAAATAACATGTGGAATGATAAACACAATATATGCACACACATTCTTTTTACAGAGAGACCATGTAAATGCTGGGTATTATGAATTCTGTTTCACATGCAATGGAATGTAAATTTATAGTTCAATATCCCAGTCATGCAGGCTCCCTAAAAAAAATGTTATACATGTATTTGCCAACTAGCCACATCAGTTTATACACTCACAACTTCCCAAATACAACACTGTGTACAATTTAAAAAAACTCACTCACCACACTAGTATATTTTGCTACTTGGTCCACATTGTAATATGCATTAGAACAGGGTTGCAAAACATGGGGAAGTGAAGTGTATTACTTTCACATAATGTTCCCTCTCATCCCTCAAATGCAGACAGTGGTTCATACATTAGAGCTCCACACATGCTACTTAGCCTACAACATCTGTGCAGGATGTCTATCCCAACAGGGATATTTCTGTATTCAGATGTGTGTTCCTGCCCTGCAAGTTCATGGTCTTCGAAAAGAATGACTGATTTCACAAATGCAAGATAAATCACAACACAAAATGACAGCCAGTGTGAGGTTATCAAAATGCTTAGAAGTCACTTGAATGTGGAAAAACGGGTAATTACAGGAGCATGACAAATATTAAATATACCACCAACAATATACAATCAATATGATTGTTGTGTGAGAACGCTAGAAATCAGAGAGTGCCCATCACGACACCACTGTCAAGAACTACTTTAAACAAACCTTTTAAGTTCATCCATTGCAGATAAGTCACCAACAGTGCTGTTTGCAAAATAGTGTAAATGTTTCACAAGGTTCCTCACCACTCGAATATGCTCTTCTGAAGGCAGGAGGTCCTGGAAAACACACATTAATATAAAAACAGTATTAACAAAAATAAAACTGTGTACAAGTTTGATGTTGAAATCCAGTGGTGTAACAAATACAAGGTATATCAACCAATACATGTACTTAATAAAATACAATTCACGACAAGCATTTAAAACTCCTACATGTTTCAGCACCAGGGCGCCATCCTGAGGGAGTTTCTTCTAACAAAGGAAGACAAGTCCAACACACAAAACTAGGTATTGCATCACCCTTATTGGAAAGATTACAATATTAAAATTCTAAAATACACAAAGTTGATAAGCATTAAATTATAATTTTACAATGTTGTGATATTAAAACTATGTGATAGTAAGCTGGTCCAAGTATAAGTTTGTAGCCGTTCATATTTTGTACAGAGTATGCATACAAACATCTCTCTCAACTAATGTGATCCAAAGATCTCATCCTGTAAAAATGTTAGCATTGTTAATTTTACATAATTGAGTATATATTACATATATACACATATCCTCCGTAAATAATATTAATAATGTGTTCAGAGACTGCACCTAGCACAATGCATAAACTGATCTACATCCATCAGGCTTTCAGCAGCAGGCAAGCATACTTGGTCAATGCAGCACAAATTAGTCTAACTGGTATTTACAAGCATCATCACCAGTATTAAACATTAAGAAATAATATAACAGTTGCAGATGTCAAGCCTTTCACACTTAGAATCTGAATTTCATGGTTAGTAAAAATAATTCACTATGTAAAGTTTATTAGAATGCATAGAAGTGCTTCACTGATTCTGAAAATGGTGTGGGTAGGTGTCTGAAATGCCTACCAAAATGAAAGTTGTCACTTCCCAGAAAATCGTATCTTCCTGTTCCCCATCCCAAGAACCTCAAATCCTACAACATGATTTCATAAGAAGAGCATAAATATCGTAAACAGTGTACCGGAAGATACATCCCACGAGGGAAATGCCACCCAATTCTATTCAAGAGTCTCGTGAAATTTAGATACAATATATAGTCTGCCCTCCCTTTCGGGGCTCTTTCCATATATTTACATTTTACTGAAGATTCCGTTCATAGCTGGGTGCCATACTGTTACAATTTCTGTTGCAAATGGTCTGGCCAACTGCCATTCATGTAAACTTGTTTATCGTATTTCTGTACTCAGTGATGTACATGTATGTTATTTTCTCCAGACAAACCTCCGAATGCCATACCAATACATTATTCATGTTGCATACTTTGACAGAAAGTACAATGCCAGAGTGGTATGACATTACATAGTTTAAATTTATATTGTTATTCATTTTTAATAATTTAAAGAGCCAAATGTTAGTGATCTATGACAGATCCACTTCTACACTTATCTTCCTTCTCAGAGTAGTCATGGTGTGTTCATTTATTCCCACTAACTGTGGGAGAGAGTTTGTAATAAATAGTTTTATACGGTAGTATTAAGGTTCTACATTCAGCACAAAACACTTTGTTTCCCAAATGCATGAAATTGGTGCAGTATCTATTAAAGCACTATTATTGTTATAACAAATAGAATCCAAAGGCAATTTTATGACTCAGACATTTATTGTTACTACAACCACTATTCAAAGCTTCACTCAGTAACACACTCATGTGTGCACAATGTTACCAATCCTGAAACACCTAATTCAGTTACCACACTTCAGCAGTTAACATGGGTGTGGTTAGGGTTTGATTAGATCAAAATTATATAATACTTTTATTTTGTTAATGCAGGTCTAGAAATTTTCCAAAAAAAACTAGGAGCCACTTCAAAATTGTGGGTACCACAAGAGTGAAAAGAAGCAAGACCCACATCAATGACCCACAAACATTAGGTGCCAGCATACAATAGTCAACTGTGTGACCTGACACCTAGGATTTGTGAACGTCTGTGTTAGTGTACATGAAGGAACAGAATGGAGAGTGGGTAAGTTGGGAAAGTAAATCCCAAACAAACTGAGCACAACTTACAGGATACTGGGGCAAAGCCATATTGGGTTGAGACAGCAACTGGTTTTGAAAGGTATGTGGCATATAAAGTGTAGGAAGCTGAAATAAAACATCACACATAAAAAAATTATTAGGTTGAGTGTGATAAAACTGACAACTAATGGAAGCTGACCAAAGATACAAATTTGTGAAAATATTAAATACCTTAGGCCAAATGCCATCAACACATTACAATGCTTTTTCTGTATAGTTTCAAACACTCTTAGTATTAGCTGCAGTAACTCTGAATGGGCCTAACATGTGACAGAGAAGTATCAATGCAACAAACATAACTACACAACACAACAAATACTGAAGAGAGGCCACAGAAAGAAATTCTCTAAAATTCGCTCCCCATGTCTCCTTTGAACTGTTATGTCATTCTGTTCATATGAATATTGGTAATGATACATATGTGACAACCACCACTAAAAACAGACATTTTGGGTTGGGTGATAGAGTAGGGTGAGATTCTCATCGCCCATGGGATGTCTTTCCGTGACCTCTATATTGCAGCAACAGCATGAGTACACAAATATACTTTTACTTTTTTTATATTTATTCCTCTGGTTATTTTTTGTAGTGACAAAACTTTCCCATGATCATCACTGGCAAATAAGAAAAACTGACAGAAAACTAAGTTGGATTAAACATTAAATAGCCAGAAAAAAAATAAATACAAAAAAAAAAGACACAGGGTTTAAAAATGACAAAAAGAATACTTTATGCTTTAATCTTTCCAAATAAAAATGCATAACTGGGAATAAAGCCAAACTATACTTGACAAAGTAAAGAACACATGCCTATCCACATACAAGGAACTCTGTGATCTTTGTCTAATTGTACATTTTAACTAAGAGTTTTCAAAAACAAATATTTCTAAACAATAAACTACAATTATCAAACATGCCTTGAAGCTTTCATTGTGACAAAATTCAATAAACTCTTCTTGGACAGACAGCCACATCAAAGTGTAAAAATGTTACGATGTTTCAGAGACCTACTCTGTCCCATCTTCATGGCACTAACGGAACATTTTTATAATTTCACAAGGCTGTTTTTCCAAGATTTCATTGTACCACTTGTCAAATACAAATCACTAACTTAACATTTCGTACAAAAATAGGTGTCTTGTTCAAAAGGTGGAATGCAGGACACAATCACAGAATGTGGTGATCTTGTAAACCTAAGTCTGCGCTTCTAGAAAAGACAGCTGAACAAGGACATAGGTGGCTTAATATCCTCTTATAATAAAAGCCAACAAGATGCACTATTTCTCAACTTTATTTTGGTAAACAACTCTACAGGTTTCTGACAGACTTATTGTCCGTCATCAGAAGTCTTTATACTGTATTCACAGCAATTGGCATTTGTCACACTTGTTATGTTGACTGTCTGCTAGCAACCTCGCTAGCAGACAGTCAACATAACTAGTGTGAATACGCTATGAAGACTCCTGATGATGGACAGTAAGTCTGTCCAAAACATGTAGAGTTGTTTAACAAAATAAAGTTAAGAAACAGTACATCTTGCTGCCTTTTATTATAAGAATATATCACAATGCACAGTCCACTGAAGATAAAAAAAAAGTAAGGTTAATATATTGTAAATCAAATGAGACAGGATAAAAGTTACCAGTATAAGGATCCAAAGGCACACATGGAAGAAGATACCACAAAATTCATTCACAAAGAACAACTTTGGTGTGTTACGTTTCTTTTATCTACTTATACTGACAACATAATCCTATCACATATTTTATACAATATACCAATCAAATGTTAGATGACTTACAGGATAGTGGTGCAAAATGATGGATTGAGGCTGCATCTGATTTTGAGGGAAAGGGTGAATTTTATCCCATCTCATTGGTGTAAAAAATGGCTGAAAATAAATTTAAGATATAAAGCAGCAAAATATTAACAAAACCTTTACACAGTTTCCCCAGTAATTAAAAATAAATATCAGTAAAATTAAAGTTGCATTTATAAAAATTACATGAACTGTCCTTTTGGTAGCCACATAAAAAATTTAAAAAAGTGTTGTCCTTGTCTTCAGTAGCATCGACGGACAAGATGGACAGTGCATAAACTAGACGTGATAAACCTTGCATAAATGATAAAAAAGTACTGGTTACCTACCCAGAAAAACAATACAAATAAATAGCTTTGGACTCACCATTCTCAAATAAAACATGTAAATTACGTGGACAGAGCAGTATATCAGTACCTAACTGAACTGCTGAATTCTCTAATTTCCTCATAGAATATTCGGTACTAGGTGGTTAGTATTCAGGAAACCTGCTACAACCAAAGATTTGTCACAATACCAGATGTCACACTGCACATCATATGTTTACATGTTTGGATACAACATACAGCTGCAGTAAAACAAATTGTATTTGGTCTCACTTGCACGAAACATATAAAAGCCTGACCACTATAGCATTCACCCTATTGAACCTCACACAGAACAGAACAAAGTAACACTAACAATAACAATTAACCAGTAAGATCATGCACAAATCTAAAAAAGAGAGGGAAGATCATTGTATTATCCTCAGTCTTTAGAGCATTCATGTATGCTTAATCTTGTCCTTACCCTTGGAGGTGACCCAATGCCTGGGTGAACATGTGGCATCTCTCGCATTCCAAAACTTAACCAGAAGTCAATGAACACTTGAATCACAGATTCACTTCTCCATATCTCAACAAGAGAACTTTGTTGTGGTAAGTTTGGAGAGGAATGCAGCGAACTTGATGTGCTACTTTGCTTCAACACAACTGACTGTCGAAACAATGTTGGAGAACGGGCAGGCCTAAGAAGTATCGGTCATATAATATTAATACACTGCTCTACTGAATGAAAAGACAAATTGATTTTCCATTTACGAATAAATTAACACTAGCATAATGATTTCTGTTCTATTCAGGCAACAAAGTGGAAACTCTTTTGTAAGATAATTTTGAATCATTGGAAGCTATTTTCATTACCTGTAATACTGTGGGTAGAGTTATCCTTAAATAAATAAAGTAAATAACACTTATACATACCTACACATTACAAGTGCTGTATATTAAGTTCTATGAAATATATCAAACAATTCAGACAATACAAACAAAAGTTTGTTTAGGCCTACAAGGGGCCCTTACAAATGACAAGAAAATAAAAATTTCTTAACAAAATTCACTGCAAGTTTAGCATATCAAGTTTACTTATAGTGAACAGGGTAGTCTGGAAACTGTCACATGTGGACAGACAGAACAGAAAGTACCACATAATTTTAAAATTTCTTTTTTAGAACACAAAAAAGTATAAGGTACAGGTTATAACATAGCACCAACAGCAAACCTGCTAGCTGCCTGAAGAGGCATGGAACTTCTGGGATATACATAACATCCAGCATATGGAGGCACTGAAGAACCATCACATGGCAAGAAGTGTGTCAGGTACTCTTCTGCAAGATGGTTGTACACGGTTTCCCAGAGAGTCCATGAGCCATGGTCCATCATCCTCTGAAGCCATGGGTTCACCAGATGGTAGGCAAAATGGAATATATAAAACTCAAAGGAATATGAATAATATTGTTAAGTCAAACAAATATAAATTATGCTTCAACATCTGTCATGTTGCAATTTCAATTAATACTACATGTTTCAGTCTCAGATACAATTCATTAAACATCATAATTCTATTACATACACATTGCATGTTCTGGCATAATCACATCACCTTTCAGATGTGTGGGCAAATTAGTGATAATGCAATGCACTAATTTGATGTACAAAAATCAATTTTAATTTTTAGATAACCATTTTTATAAATAACAGTATGGCGCTGTAACATTAATAATTTGACCAAACATCTGATGCTGATACAATTCTCCAGACATTTGGTGTATATGTAATGCGACTGTGATATTTAGTAAAGCTGTACCTTAGACTTATATATATCAATAATTTAGCTTCTAGCCAACTGTGATATATTATCTAATTAAGTTCCTTCAAACTCACATAACTACCCAGTACTGTTGTTTCCCGAACATTTGAGTTGAGGAAGCAAATGGACATATCGGTGCTCTGTGCAGAACACCATTAAAAATTAACTCTTTTATTCTACAGTGTAAACCACTAGCAGATAATATGTCACAATACATTATGGAACCAACAAGATATATATCTTTTATATAAGGCATTGTGGGAAAAATGTAAAATTAAGAAAAATTCTGGTCATTAACTTAATTTTTTCTGTGAACTGGGAGCAGACTGCCATTATTCACTTTCAGTAGTGGGAGCGGAGTTATGGCATCAATGATCTACATTAGCTGTGGTCACAAAGAGTTAGGCATTACGAGGTGTGGCAATAAAGAAACCGGATTCATGCTCTAACCCTTTATTGGAAAAAAATCAGACAATCGAAATGTTATCCCCTTCAATGTAGTCCCCTCCCCGATCCCAACACCGCTCCATGCGAATTTTCCACTGTTGGAAGCAGTGCTGCAGGTCATCTTGTGTTAAGCTGT
>Ga0131853_10025444_pt1 | contig 10668 bp, 10 predicted proteins | sample TergutLab28metaG_FD_92764 | JGI IMG/M metagenome (GOLD analysis project Ga0131853, IMG submission 92764) | Labiotermes labralis P1 segment gut microbial communities from Petit-Saut dam, French Guiana - Lab288 P1 (version 2) (version 2) | ecosystem: Host-associated > Arthropoda: Insects >... | reverse complement strand
GCGGTAATGAACCTTCGGGTTCCGTGAAATGCGGGGAATTTCTTGACTAGCTGCAAACCAGTCAGCTTCTCAAGAAGGACTCTGCACCATGGAGTAAGTAAGTAAGTAAGTAAGCAAATAAAGTCAAACACAAAACTTCCTTGTAAGTGAAAGTGTTGTGTTTGACCAACTTTTGTTACCGTGTAGGTACGTAACATGCTGTGATGTCTTCTGCTGAAATGTAGGCAGCAAGGGAATTTACTACATTTTTAAGACATGCTGTGTAATACCTGTTTTGTTTTTCACAAAATTCTGTTTATTTCATAATTTGATCTTTTTCCATTTAGATAACACTCATGTTTGTTATATAAACAATTTCCTAAAATTTAAGTACTGATTTGAATAGATAAAGACCGTCTCTGTGGTCTAGTGGTCAGAGTTTCTGTCTACAGATACAGAGGTCCCGGGTTCGATCCCCGGCGCTACCAGATTTTCTGAGTAGTATTGGGTCTGGAGCGGGGTCCACACAGCCTCGTGAGGTCAATTGAGGAACTACTTGAATGGAAAAAGTAGCGGCTCCAGGTCTAGAAAACAGAGATTAACGGCTGTGGGGACCCGTTGCGCTGACCACGTGACACCTCTCTATCCGCAAAAGTTGGCACTAACTTCGCCGACCAGCGGTGGCCGCTCTGTCGGTATAGTTCGCGTGCGGTCTAAGGCCACGGAGTTTAGTTTAGTTTAGTTTGAATAGATAAAGGTTAAGTACACAGCTCTGCCATATCACTCATTGTTTTGGTGTGGTGATATCAGGTTGTATATTAACCTTTTAAAGCTCAGCGGTTTCTATACATACTGCCAGGTTTAACATTTAAAAAATCTACATGGTGTTCGATCTGCGTTGATCGTTTTGTACGGATCTCAGAGCAGACGGCGACTTTTGCCTTGTATATCATTAACCTTTTGGCGCCGGAATCATTTTTTTAATTTTAGCACACCCTGTATATAAAATGTGAGTAATACAGGAACCAAATACGTTAGAATTATGAAACAAACTGCATTTTGAAGATAAAAAAAACTGAGAGTATACACCATGTTTAAAATATTCAGTACCTGTATTTGTTGAATAAATATATAAAATACAACTTTAGAGGTTAGCGGTGCGGTACGACCACTATAGTTGACATTAGGTGTCAAAAAGTTAACTGTCTTTATCTTTGCACTGTGCATTTTGTAGATTCATTTAATTAACACACCAACTAATGCACACACACATTATTTAAAATTCTAAAACTTTTACGTTAAAACACTACTACATGTTTCGATCATAAGATCATCCTCAGGGAGCATATACTGTTCCCATGCTAGCTAAAGTTAAAGTTTAAAAACACTTAGTGATTAACTTCATTATGTTGACTTGGTGCTGTGGCAGCATGTCGTATGTTGTGTGTGGGTCGTACACTGTTGAGAATGAGCCTGGCTATAGATGTGTGTCGTGTGCTGTGTAGTGTGAGACTTTACCTTTAGCAAGGAACAGTGCATGCTCCCTGATGGTGATCTTATGATCGAAACATGTGGGAATGTTTTAGTGTAAAAGTTCTAGAATTTTAAATAAGAGTTTCTGGCTACAGATACAGGGGTCCCGGGTTCGATCCCCGGCGCTACCAGATTTTCTGAGTAGTAGTGGGCCTGGAACGGGGTTCACTCAGCCACGTGAGCCTCGTGAGGTCAATTGAAAGCTACTTGAATGAAAAAAGTAGTGGCTGCAGGTCTAGAAAACAGAGATTAACGGCTGTGGGGACCCGTTGCGCTGACCACGTGACACCCCTCTGTCCACAAAAGTTGGCACTAACTTCGCCGACCGGCATCGGCCACTCTGTCGGTATAGTTCGCGTGCGGACTAAGGCCACAGAGTTTCTTTTTTTATGTGTGCATTAGTTGGTGTGTTAATTAAATGACATCATTAACTGGTTGGGTTTTATAACCGTGGTGGAAAGTGTTTACTGCGCAGGTAGGGACTAATTTATTATATAAAGCAGATTACATTTAGTCTTTCAAAGGTTAAAATCACCTGTTTGTATTCTGGTTTCCCCATAGTATGGTTTTTTAAATAATTGTCACACTGTAGTTGCAGATGAGCTGATATAACATTAGCATTTGTAACACATCGTAAATTCAGGGTGTATACAAGTTACATGTGATGATGCCCATGTTGGCATTTTTTCTTGAGGGAAGAAACTGGGAACGTTTTGTTTGGTACCTGTAGCGTGTACGCCAGTAATATCCTAAAAATTATGGGATGGATGTTAGTATTGTGAAGTCTTTCTTATTTTGTTAGGAATGCTGGGAGATCTTAAGTAACTTCAGGCACGTTATAGTTGAGATTTTCACGGTAGTGTTAGCGCAGATTTAGGTCTTCAAGGATGGAAGAAACTGGGAAAATTTTGTTTGGTACCTGTAGCATGCACACCAGTAATATCCTAAAAATTATGGGATAGATGTTAGTAGTGTGAAGTCTTTCTTATTTTGTTAGGAATGCTGGGAAATCTTAAGTAACTTCAGGCACATTTTAGTCGAGATTTTCACAGTAGTGTTAGCGCAGATTTAGGTCTTCAAAGGTGTGATGCTTTGTCACCTGGTAAATGGTTACTGTGCCTATATAGCAGCATAGCCCTTTTCACCCTTACGTTTGAACAGTCCAAGAAGTAGAACCATGCTGGAAAATGTGGTTATATCATAGAGGTGAGGATGATTGGGGTGTGAGCCAGTGGGAGTGGTTGGGCCATGCACTTGGCATATGGTTGAACTTGGAGAAAGTTAAGTGACAGGTTAGAAGGTTGGGTGTGGAATGCTGAAATGGCAGGTTGTTGGATGTTGGGAGTTGGGCATGTAGAGGACTGCATTGAGGGTGCTGATTGTAGCGGGGCATAGGACTCGTAGAGGTGATGTTGGAGGTGAATTGGTGGACATGTGCGTGACCCTGAGAAGGGACATATGTGGTTTATGGTGCTGAAAATGGACATTGCACAGTTTGTGGTTCTGCAAACAGACGTTTGAAACAATTTTTTATTTTTTTTATTTTCTATTTTCATTGTTACAACATGCATGTTGTGCCACTCAATTATTATACCAACAAATGCACTTACATAAAATTTACACATTAAAACACTAAAACTGCTCTGACATGTTTTGGTCCTAAGACCATCATCAGGGAACAAGGCAAGGCAAAGAAATACAGCTCCCTGATGATGGTCTTAGGACCGATAGGAGGTCGGAGCAGTTTTAGTGTTTTAATGTGTAACTTTTATATAAGTGCATTAGTTGGTTTAATAATTGAGTGACTTGAAACAATTGTTGAGAGGCCTCCTACACTCTGTCAGTGAGTGAGTGAGTGAGAGGTTGCCATGACTTGTTCTAGGTTAGGCCATCCTCCCCGCTGGGGATGGAGGTCGGTATCGAGTTCGTACCAGACCGTACAGTCCGCGTAGTACGGCATGGCGGAGAGGATTTTTATTGTCTTGTTGTTATATGTGATGATTTACAGTATCACATGACATATTATTCCAAAAGCCATGAATTGCCTGTGCTGGTCTTTGTGACCGAGGTGATGGTTGTAGGAGGTCAAGTTGGTGACGTGGATTGTGGGAATGCAGGGGAGCGTGATTATGCATGTTGGCATCTGAGCTGAGAGTGAGGATTCACCTTGGTGGTGGGAAGCCGATAAAGGGAAATTACGTTTTATACATTCTGGATGCTTCGTTGCCTCAAGCACTCAAGCACGCGAAGGTCTACTTCACTGGGTGTGTCAGAGGGTTGGTAATAAAACTTTGGTCTTGTACTGCTACAAATAAATTTCGTCTCTTTCAGGCCACTTTTATGTGCACCAGTCATGTGCTCTCTGGTCATCTGGGGTGACAAGGACAGAGGATTTGGTGATGGAGAATGTCGGTCCGGCCGTTCTTGAGGCTTCCAAGCGTCGGTGTTCCTACTGCAGCCACTTCGGTGCCACGATAACATGCATAGTTAACAGCTGTGCGCGCATGCTTCATTTCCCCTGTGCTGCTGCGTCAGGTGCTTTTCAGGACTGTAAGACTGTTACCATGGTCTGCAACCAGCATCTGGACCAGGTCCCACTGTTACGTAAGTATAGAGCTTTATATCCTTGACAACTTATGTTGCTAGTGGACATGAAGGTAAAGATATCAACCAGCTCTGACAGTTAAAAGAGTGGAGAGTTGGTTGCATTAACTCAATCCTATATATGCTGTGTTGGAATTATAAAATATGAGTACAATACAGTCAAACACAGATAGATAGAGATAGATAGATTTGCATTTGTGTATGGGGCCTCTCAGCCCCGATGCACCTAGGCCTTGATTAGGACGGGCATTTTGTGCCCCATATCGAATCGTGGGAGGCCCGCAACCTTACTATAGTTCCAGGTGACCCCCAAGCCTAAACTCCTAATATCCTCTGGCTCCAAGAAAATGGAGTCCAGGTACGCATGTCTGAGTGAGGCCAGAGCCTCGCACTCACATAGAATGTGAGCCGAGGTTTCCTCTCCCACCCTGCACTTTCTACACAAGGGGCTGTCAAGCAGCCCTAGTAGGTAGAGATGTCTCCTCAGGGTGTTATGACCCGTGAGAAGGCCAGTCACGGCCCTGGATTGAGTCCTATTAAAGGTCATAAATTTTGCCCTGGTGCCCAGGCTAGGTCCTGAGATAAGCTCTCGAGCCTGCCTTTGGGTATCACCAAGACCTCACCATTGGGCCCTGTGCTGGTTGGCCAGCCAGCGACCGAGCCTCATTTGTAAATCTCGCCTAGATACAAACACAGCTCAGGTAATGATTTTCATTAAGGTGTATTTCTTACTTTATTTTATCAACGACACATTTCGGCTCTAGATATGGGCCATCTTCAGGTTGATTACTTTTTCTTAGTAAGGTTAAATATACAATTAGCAAGGCTATTGTTATGGTTATTGTTACGAGATCTCATTGCTACTTGTATATTTTACCTTACTAAGAAAAAGTAATGAACCTGAAAGATGGCTCGTAACTAGAGCCAAAACATGTCATTAAAAAAAAGAATTTAAGAGATACACCTGAATAAAATCATTAACCTTTACCCTGCTAATGTGGAGAATATGGTGAGCTCCTAATAATGCCAGCAAATGGCAGATGGGATTTAACTCGGCATTTAAAGGGTTAACTGAGTTGTGTTTGACTATATTTTACTTATATTTTATAATTCTACACAACACAATGGGGACGTCTCACCTGAAACCTGCGTTGGAAATTGTCTGGCATACACTTCTCCAATTTACTGCCAGTTCATGATTGTGTCATCATCATCATCATCATCATCATATCTCTTTCATGGAATAGGGCCACTTGTTGGCCCGTTCCGGTCTCACGTATCCAGAAGTCTCTTCAAAGGTCTACCATGATTCCTTCTGCCATTTGGTGAGTAGTATTTCATTACCGTGGGTAAACTATTTCGAGGCATTCTGTTTACATGTTGTATTCAGCTTCTCTTGTATTCCAGTAATTTGTCCAAAATTGGTGTTATTTTTAACTCCTTTGCGATTTGTGCATTTGTTTTGTAATCTGTCCTGCTGTTCTCATGTACTTCATCTCTGCTGCTGTTATTCTTCTGGCGTCACTTGCTCTAATAGTTTAGCTGCCATATAACGTAGAAGGGGTAGTGATGCGTAGTACTACAGCCTATCGTACCCAACAGTCATCCTCACCTTCGCGCGGTATACCCTGTTCTCACAAACGAGGAAATGACTACCGAGTCACAGCGGTATGACTGTTTCACCAGGAATGGAGGAAATGCCATCCCCTAAACATGCCGGTCCAGAGGCTAAAGGTAGCAATCCTACCACTGGACTTACCCTGCTGGTGTGCCCGTAACCCATTCAGGGGAGATTTTAACCGCTGGCAAGTCTTACGGAAAGAAGCCGGACAGATTTTCATGATTGCGCGCGGAGCGTTTTATCTCTACGTCTTTGCGAACGTGGGAGGGGAGCGATATTCCCCTCCTACAAATCCTTACGGCATTAGTTTGTAGCTTATATTTTTGTGTTCAGAAGTAGAATAGTTTGGTAAGCATGACGTGCTCCTACTGTGCCCTGCTGTATGTTTGCTGTATTTGGGGCAAGGTACAGGTGCCTTTAATGTTTATTGTGTGGTAAAGTAAAACTGTTACGTTTGTTGTGTTGTTTTCGTAGCTGCCTGCATTGGCTCTTGTCTGCTGATTGTTGGTGCAGGATACAGCGCAAGTATGAGTTGAGGTCATGTGCAGTTTTCATATTGTATTGTTCATGTTTTGCAGTGAGTGGGGATGTGACCTGTATGTGTTGTTTTGCACTGGGCGATGTGTCAAATCTTATGATGTGCACAAACTGCGGTCATCATTATCATGGCAGCTGTGTTGGGCTTGCTCTCTTTCCTGGTAAGCACAGTGTGTTCAGAATTTAAAGTGCTGGTGTGCAGTGGTTATCCTAATACAGGGTGTATCAAAATGATTGGAGTGGTTTTGAAGTTGATTATATTCACAAGAATGGTGAACAGAATTATAAATACTAGTAGAAATGAAAGAGTGACTCAACAAATTTATGACACATACCTACAAATGTTCAGTGTTTGCACCCTTCGTCACACGGCACACATCGAGGCGATAGTCCAATTCCTGCCATACTCTGCTCAGCAAGTCAGGTGTGATGGTCTCCACAGCTGCGGTAATTCTGTTCTTCAAATCAGGTATGCTCACGGGTTGTGGTGGCACAAACACTTCGTCTTTCACATAACCCCAAAGGAAGCAGTCACAAGGGGTTAAATCAGGGGACTGTGCAGGCCATGGACAAAACATGAAGTCCTCATGAGCACCCCGCCCGATCCATCGATGCGGAAGAACATCGTTCAACCAGCAACGAATGTCTAGATGAAAATGTGGGGGAGTCCCATCCTGCTGCGTAATGAAGTCCTCTGGATCATCTTTCTGCATTCTAGGGAAGAGCCATGTCTGTAGCATTTCCAGATAACTTGTTTCCGTCACAGTGTCTTCACAGGAAAAAAAGGCCCATAAAACTTTTGTGTGGACATTGTGCAAAAAACATTGATGTTTGGGGAAGCCCTTTCATGTTGCACAATCTCGAGAGGATTTTCAGTACCCCATATACGCACATCATGTCTGTTCCCTTTCCCACTGATATGAAACGTAAACTCATCACTAAACACAACACGATCAAGAAAACCTTCTTCTGTCATTGCATCTTGCATCTTAATGCAAAAGTTACTTCGGTCGATGTGGTCTGTCGGTTTCAGAAGCTGCATCAAGTGAAGACGGTAGGTCCTTCATGAGCAGTCTCTTTCACAGCACCCTCCATACAGTCATACTCGACATCTCCAATTCACGACTCGCACGGCGCACAGATTTCTTTGGACTGCAAAGAAAAGGCTGTCTCACTCATTCCACGCTTTCTTCTGACACACGCAGCCATCCTGCATGTTTTCCTTTACAAAGGCACCCAGTTGTCTGAAACTGCTGATACCAGCGTCTAATGTTGTTGGGAGATGGGGGATCACTGTTGAATTGTCGCTGGAATGCCTGCTGAACAGAAACAACTGATTCATGCTCCACAAATTGCAGTACACAAAACGCCTTTTGCTCCCGAGTCGCCATTATCGTTTTGTTCCGTCACAGACCAAGAGAGAAGAGGGGAGTGGGATTGCGCATGTGCACAAAACTTGAACACCTGCTGTTTCATTCCATATGGGAAACTTCTGTGTGCGTTTTGAAAGTCGTAATGGCAGATTGAAATCGCTCCTATCATTTTGATACACCCTGTGTATGCAGAATCATTTATTGTAGTCATCGAAACTAGCTTACACTTGTTACTGAAATATAAGATGGTATTTTGTTCTTGTTTGTTGTGATACGATGTGTTTGTTAACTGCAGTTGGGTTGACACCTGGTGACAGTAGTACAGTACACATTTACACGCTAACAATACATAGAACAACGCAGTTAGCAACAAGAACAACGCAATTAACGGCTTAATTGGGAAAAATGCGGGCTGTGCCCCATCTTTGCCAGTTTTACCCTGGCATTTGCCTTACAACTGAGGAAAAAGCACGGAGAAACCTCAGTCAGGATAGACGAAGAGTGCCAGTTGGCACGATGAAAACAAAATGTACAGAACAGAACATATATAACAATAAGAATACATAAACATAACAAAAATACATAATTTACAAAATTAAACAAAAGCATACAAAACTTATAACCGTAAAAAAAAATTGAACCAAAAGAACATGAAAGAATGTGATGAACAAAAAAGTCATATAAGCAGCATACTTTATATGATCTGTATATCTTCTAATTATGTTAGTCACCCTGGTTAGAAATATGGGGGGGGGGGGGTTTGGGGGGGGTCGGGGGTGCATTGCCATATTAGTGCTCACAGAATTGTACGGTTTTTTTGAAATATTTTGTATTTACAGTGCAAATGCTTATAATTATTATCCCAAGAATATACTGTCTATGTTACGTTTATTGGACCGTGCATCATTGTGATTGTTGAAGAATAAAAGACCAACATGATGTCACCTGCTATTTTATTTCTCTTCTTATGTGCTCAGCATGTTTTGGACATTAATATATCCATCATCAGGAGCTTGCGACTATTCTGTTGAATTACCACATTGGCCGTATTGTTCTCGGTTCGATGTGTGTTGGATTTTCGGTGTGGTTGGGTTGGAGTGGTGTCCGTGTAGCAGGCTGAAGCACAACAAGAACAATACGGCCAATGTGGTAATTCAACAGAATAGTCGCAAGCTCCTGATGATGGATATATTAATGTCCAACACATTTTCAGCACATAAGAAGTGAAATAAAATAGCAAGTGACATGAAGTTGGGCTTTTATTCTTCAGCTGTCTATGTTGTACAATAGAGAATCGTACAGATACTTCTCTTATTCATTAAGAGTTCTGTTTTTAACATATTCCAGGCTGACATTGGCCACCATTCGGGAAATGATTGTTAATGAATTAATTCGTTCATTTGTTCATATACTACACGGGAAACTGGTGGGTTTGCGTTTGTTTGATGTGTTAAAAATGTGCCTTCCTGCAGATTCGTATAATTAAGAATGTTATTTGGTTCGGTATATCGGAAAACGTAATGCAAGGGATACCTTGATGTATAATGTGCAGAACAAATGCAGTAACTAATTTAGTTTCAAATGACACTTGCCTGATGAGAACAGAATATTGCTTGGCACTTCAGTGCCGAACGTTACCAATTGTTAACGTGCCTCGTAATGCTGAAAATGGTGAATGTCGCCTGTTGCCAACAGCCACTTAACGGCATATCTTACGTAGTCTTCATTTAAATCCTGTTCTTCTGCAGATGCCACATGGCATTTTATTCCACTGCCAAAGGGTTAGTTTTGAACCCTTTAAACGCCAAATTAAATCCCACCTGCCATTTGCTGTCATTATTAGGATCTCACCATATTCTCCACGTTAGCAGGATAAGGGTTAATTAGGAAAATGTGGAAGTATCCCGGAGGGGCAAGTGGAATGATTTGAATGACATGTGGAAGGGCTTAATACAAGGGTGCACACATTTTTTAAAAAAATGGAGGAGCCGCCTCAAAATTCAAGATACCAGAAGGGTGATTTGAAGGATGTTCCATACTGAGGATCCACAAATATTAGTTGCCATTGTACATAGTTTAGTTGTCATGGCAACCTTGCCCTTGGAGATTTGTGCGTACCTGGTCCTTCTTTCTGCGATCTCGTATTAGTGCAAGATGGAATAATGTGTTGAGAAGTATGAGGCATGATTATGGTGCAGAACTTAAGAAAATTATTAAAACATGCATTCTATGCAAAGACAAAGCAGTAAGAATAGGTCTTATTTCATTGTGCATGGATTATGACATGATTTATAGTCATGTAGTGTGGAATATAGGCAGTGGCATTTGGTAAGTCATAAGTAAAGAAATTGGTGTGTGGCTACCCGCATCATTAATTTGTATGTGGTCTGTTTCAATGATAATGAATATGGAAGTAAGAAGTGAATGTGCTAGTTCACCTGTCTTGTGTTAGGAACTGAATGACTGACAGTACTGGGTTGAATTTGAGTTTGTTCGTGAATGTGGATTACTATATATTCTTGAATCTAATCTGCACTAGTTTTTCCCGATTTCTTAAACGAAAAATGTTAGTTCGCGGTTCTAATCCGTACCTTTCCTTCAACCACCCCTTGCCTACAAGCCAGACTGATTGAATAATATTGGATGTTACCAATGCTTTAACCGTTATCCGACTAATGCGCTGTGTGTGAAGTGGCCATTTAACTGCCAGCGGTACAAACGCACCACAGCTGATATGAAGATGACATTCTATGGCAGGATGATGGTGAAGATAAAGATGATAGTGACTGGGTGACGGATAACGATTCAGTTGTGAGTGATGATGGCGAGTCTGATGAATGATAAATTATAAATATTATATGATATATAATATTATAAACAATAAATAAAGTAATAAATTATTGTATTGTTCTTACGGCACGTACAGCGGCTCTATCATTTTTCCAAAGTCCAGCTCACGACCGCGAATCTAATCCGCACGCGATTCTAATCCGCATCTGATTTTTTAGCCCTCTGAAACTG
>Ga0131853_10025443_pt1 | contig 10668 bp, 9 predicted proteins | sample TergutLab28metaG_FD_92764 | JGI IMG/M metagenome (GOLD analysis project Ga0131853, IMG submission 92764) | Labiotermes labralis P1 segment gut microbial communities from Petit-Saut dam, French Guiana - Lab288 P1 (version 2) (version 2) | ecosystem: Host-associated > Arthropoda: Insects >... | reverse complement strand
TATATATATATATATATATATATATATATAAAGGTAAAGTGATCCCGTTACGGGCCCGGTGTGGCCCAGAGGGTGGGTAGAGGTATAGCTCTACTCTTGCATGACCGCGGCACTAGAAGGGGGTGAGTGATCAGCAGCACGCCCCGGCCGCACTTTACCCCTGGGAAAGACCCGGTACCCATTTTACAGGAGGCGGGGTGTGCCCCAGGGCCGGTCTGGACGGGCGGAAAATCTCGTTCCCACCGGGATTCGATCCCGGACCGTCCAGCCCGCAGCTCAGTCGCTATACCGACTGAGCTACCCTGCATATGTATGTATATATACATATATATATATATATTACTATTTCAGGTGAATTAGTTTCGTTTTTTTCACAAACTAGTCAAAGCGCACTACACAAGGCGTGTTTAACGTTCCAGATCACAAGACATGCAATATATGTATAAACGTAACAATAAGGGGCGTTCGTGCAACCGCTGTTGCAGGGGAAAAGCGATAAGCATTACATATTCTGAGTGCGTGTCTGTAGCCATAGTTATCCAAAACTCAAAGCGCAAATTTCGTATCATATAATCGTCTGTGGCCTGTTCGGATCTACAACATTTTTCCAAATCACTTCATACACGGCAGGATTTTCGTAAAAAAAAATTCTGAACACGGAGTTTGTGTTTCGATTTTTTTACAAATATTACCAACTTAATGCACAAATTCTTGTTTTATAATAAGTTTATTACATGCCTCTACATGTTTCGAGCATGATATATCCGTCATTATACCTGGGAAACTTCTAAATCAAGTTTGATAATTATTATTTCTTTCACTTGATGTTATGATTGTTGTCTCAAAATAAAAAATATAAAACTTGTAAAGCACACAGTGCTCGAAACATGTAGAGGCATACAATAAACTTATAATAAAACAAGAATTTGTGCATTAAGTTGGTTAATTACTAAGACCATTTAAAGTAAATAAATTATTGTGTCCTAGACAAATTGTATAGATAGGGTGATCATTAAGAAGCTAATACTCCGTCGCCTCTTCAAGAAATTCTCCAACTTAATGGAACCCAAACATTCATTGATGTATTCACACAAGCCTGCCAACTGTACCTGTCATAACTCTGTAAGGGTCGGATTTTGTGGCAGACAGAATATTTAAGTTATTAATACACCGTCTAACACAAGCATTTTATTATAAAAGAAATAAATTTTGTTTTTATAAAATTGCTAAATGTTCTGACCCGATTTGGTTATCATTAGATTGTACAATACAATTTTGACCTCCTGATGAAGAGCACAAAAGTTCTCGAAACATGTAGAGGAATATAATAAACTTATTATAGAACAAGAATTTGTGCATTAAGTTGGTCACTTGCTAATATTATACCGAGATGCACGGTCAGCAAAACATTAAAAGTTTACAAACCTGCCCGAAAAATTTTTTATTATAGAATACAGCGAGATGTTATCATAAATGTACAAAGGTTTTCATTGTGAAGTACCCTTTGTTCTCGTCACATTTCATGAAAATCCGTCCAGAGGAAGTCCAGTTGTTCCACGCGGACGACACACAGACGGACATGACGATGTTAATACTCGCTTTTCGCAATTTTAAGAAAGGGCCTAAAATTGAATTAATTTGAAAATAATGTTAATTTGTAATTTGTAGTTTGTAGTTTGTAATTTAAATTATGTCATTTGCGTCAGAGTGTCACTGACGCTGCAAGCAACGTCAGTATAGATAACATTATAACATGGCGCATGCGCACTGCATGCTGAATAACTAAGGCTGCACACACACACACACACACACACACACACACACAACTGTAACAAGTTAACAGAATAAAATATCTTGGAATTATTTTTGATAGTAAAATGACGTTTAGAGGCCATGTAAATTATGTTGAAGAAAAATGTACAAAGTTAATATTTACTCTTTCGAAATCGGCAAATGTGACATGGGGGGCTGAAGCACACGCACTGAAAACAATATATGCAGGAGGTATAATACCATTACTTTTATATGGAGCCCCAGTGTGGAAAGGTGTTTTGGACATTACATGTTATAAAGCCAAGTTAATTAGAGTCCAAAGGCTAATTAATATTAGAATAACAAAGGCTTATCGAACAGTGTCAAACGAAACACTGTTTGTAATAACGGGCTTAATTACTATTAACATAAAACTTGAGGAGACAGCAAAGTACTACGAATGTGTAAAAGGACAAGGAAACCTGTTCGATCGGGAAATGGAAGTAAAACACTGGACACACCCAGCAAACACAATCGAAATTGCCGATGGTCAAGAAGACAGCAAAGAAACATACATGTATACACAGACGGCAATAAAAGCGAACATGGAGTAGGATCCGGAATAGCAATATTCACAGACACGAAAAAATACAAATTAAACGGGAGATGTTCGAATAACCAAGCCGAACAACTGTCAATACTAAGAGCACTAGAAAACTTAAAATTCTTGAAAACTAACGACAGAAGAGTACTAATATCTACAGATAGCAGAATAACATTAGAATCACTCGAAAAACCGGAAGAACCACACATATCTCATTGAAAATATTAGAAAGAAAGTGATTGAAATGGAGAATCAGAAATGGAAAATTGAATTCAACTGGACACCACGGGAACAAACTAGCAGACCAAACTGCGAAAGAGGCAGCAACCAAAGAGTGTTACAAAAAGGATCCCAAAGAGTAGAGCGAGGCGAGAACTAAGTGATTACAGTGTAACAAAGTGGCGAAGTGAATGGAACTCTACAACAGAAGGTGCAATTACGAAAACATTTTCCCCCAAAATGGCAGACAGGTTAAAATTAAAAATTAACGTGACTCCAAATTTCACAACGATGGTAACAGGGCACGGTAATATTAAGTCATATTTGTACAAATACAAAATTATGGACAGCCCAATGTGCTTCTGCAAAAGAGGAGAACAAAAAATAGACCACATATTATTTCACTGTGAACTAGTGGAGCAGGAAAGAGACAGACTAAATGCTGCAGTACTGCGGTCAGAAAACTGGCCCGTGAGTAAAGATATACTTATCAACAAATATAGCAAAAACTTTAAAAAATTCAAGGGCAGTCTATCCTTTGATAAACTACAGAGTGCAAAATAACTCACAGTTAAGTTGACAAACTTGTATATAGAAAAGTAAGAATTCTTAGACGATAATAAGTAATTGTGTAAGAAATCACCAGTGCATGTAGTATTACTTACAGTAATGGAGCATGCAGAATAAATAAATTAAAAAAAACAAACACACACACAGAATATGTAATACTTATTACTTTTCCTGGAGCCTGGATAGCTCAGTCTGTATAGCGACTCGCTACGGGCTGGACGGTCCGGGTATCGAATTCCGGTGGGAGTGAGATTTTCCGCACCCGTCCAGACCGACCCTGGGGCCCACCCAGCCTCCTGTACAATGGGTACCGGGTCTTTTCCGGAGGTAAAGCGACCGGGGCGTGGCGTTGACCTTCCCACCGTATCTAGCGCCGAGGTTAAATAAAGAGTACAGCTATACCACTATTCACCGTCTGGGCCTTCGTGGCCTGTTCTAGGGTGAACTTTACTTTACATTTACCTCTATCGCTTTTCCACGACAAGAAGGGTTACTTGAACGCGCCTCGTTGTTTCTTATTTACTCGCATGTTTGTTAATGTGGATCGGATGTGAAACAAAAATTAACAGGAGTACGTGAGAAGGACCACGACAATCCCCTGTCGAGGTAGGCGCTCACTGGACCGACAATCAAAACTGGAACAACCAAGGAGAAACCAGCAATTTACAAACGGCGTCCCTGCTGGGTCAGGATTTCTACACACTACAAACGATTATCCCCACCGTTACCAGGGCATAAGAAAACTGAAATTTTACGAACAGTTTTTAAAAGACGCAATAAAATACAAAACAAAAAACAGGACGAGGCATTGTAATTTTTGTGCTCGTTCACACAATGCTTTGGAGATATTAAGGAAACTCATGTTGTTCAGAGACAAAGACCATTGTCCGAGAGTCTACTTTCGTTTTATTTCGGCAAAATTAAGATTGTTTTTCTTCATTCCCACATTATATCCACTCCGAATTGGTACAAGTAGTATAGATGTCCACACACACAAACACACACACTGCGTTTTCAAAAGTAATGGCCCAGTTTCTGCACCTTTTGTTCTGTTCACTGGATCGTAATTCTAATTGATGAAGACGTGACGTTTTGGAGGCCTGCATGAGAGGAAAGTGTCCTGGTTGATTTACAATGGGTTCGAGCCCCTACGGTTCCGATGCACCTAGGCCTTACAGACGGGTCGTTTGTGCCCCATAATCTGATATCAGCTCACGACAGCCCTGTCCCTTTACCAAAGTTCCGGATGGCCCCCCAGACTTACAATCTTAATGTCCTCTGTGTCCAAGAAAGGAACTCAGATATACTGTCCTTTTCTCTCAAAAGTCCCGGCAAGCGAATCCCCTCCAGGTTCGCCAATGGGGCCCCTATGGAGAGAGATGCCTTCCTTAACATATCTTCCAGGATCCCCAGTAAAGACGCCCTCCCCAGAGGCCCTCCGTACTGAGCCACTTCAGACAGAAACGCTCCATTCCTACAGCCCCCTTCATCCATCTCTCAAAGTCCCCGGTAGATGAACACTCTTCCGTGGGGTCCCTATAGAAAGAGATGCCCATCTCCAGAGCCTTTTCTACCTATCCTCCAGGGGCCCCAGCAAGGAAGCCCTCCCTCCAGCTACCCTTCACAGAACTCCCATAGAGAGAGACGCCTCACCTCCAGAGCCCCTTTCAGCCATCTCTCAAAGACCCCAGTAGACGAGCCCCCTTCCAGGTTCCAAATCGAGGCCCCTAAGGAAATAGACGTCCGTCTCCAGAGCCATTTGGAAAGCGTCTTGCACATTACACACGCTGTTATTCCAGAGTCAGCACTTTAAAATGAATGATGCAGGTGGCACTGTACATGGCCATACGGCGAATATATCCATTTTTGATTGGCTGTTCCTGCGATCCAGATGTTGCTGTTCGAATTCATTCTAGTGAAGTGAAGTGAACGAAGCAAAGTAAAGTGGAATGAGGTGAAGTGAAGGGCAGTATAGGGAATGGGGGGGGGGAACGAGTCTTTATGGAAAAGGTATATAGGGTCGTAAGTGATGAGAAGTGAAGGACTGGGGTGAAAGCGTGAGTGAATTAATGATTGAAAAAAAAACAATTACAAGAAATTGTACACAGTACTGTCTTGCTTGGGTGTTTTTACCTTTTGTACATGTTTTATTCTAATTTGTCTCGCATGTATTGTTGCTAGTTTTAAGTTGTCTTGTGTGGGTGTTGTTATCTTATGTGTATTTGCTGTACTGTGTGTGCATTGCTGTTTTTTTACTTTAGGTGCCGGACTGCTGGCTAGAAGTCAGTATTCGGAAGGTCCTGCTACCGGCCACCTCGAAACAGGTTTTTCTTGGTTTCCCTGTGTCTATAAGTAAATGCTGAGATGGTTCTCAAGATTCCAAGTTGCCACTACATGCTTCTCATGTAGCCCTCCCGACTTAAATTCAGTAGTAACCAATTTCATGTTTTGTATATATGTAAAATAACCACTGCCACCGGGTAACAACCCAATTGTAGTTAATAAATATTATTATTATTATTATTATTATTATTATTCGACGGCCTAACACAGGAACAGTCTATCAACTGCAGCAGTGTCATGTCATGTCATGTCATTTCACAACCAGTCCGGAAACATCTTAACCATACCCATACATAAACCAACTTTGCAAAGATGATATCCTGATACCGTATGCGAATTCCTAGTATGAACAAGTGCACCAGCCTTACATAAAATAAGGGGCACGAAACAAAATTTTCTCTTCGCAAATCTCATTATCCGACAAGAGGGTATCAGACAGACCTCTCGCTGATAAGAGAAATCACTTTGTGTTTCTGAAAGTCCGTCACCATGGAAACCAATACGCTTTAAATCACTGCCGTCAGACTGAGCGCCGTCAGCTCAATTAGGTCAGTAAGTAGTTCTCAACATCACGCTGTTTCCAGTGACGTATTCTAAATCAAGCATGCTGTTACGATCCCCCCCCCCAATTCTACCTATATTTTTATTCTAAGGGTTCCTGATAAGTGTATAATGAGACAAGTGCTGGCGGTTTACACTGGTAAACAAACCCACCATATACAGTCGAACTCGTTTACAACGTAGTGAAGCGAATGATATGTTGTGTCGTTATAAACGGGTATCGTTATAACCGAGGAATATAATGCCATGGTTGACAGGAATTAATTGGTACCACAGAATATCTGACTTTATAGGCGAGGTGTCGCATAAACCGAATGTCGTTATAAACGGCTTCGACTGTATATTTGTCACTGAAAGATACCAATTACTTTCAGGTACATCTGGAGAGAGATAATAATATCCTGTTCGTTATGCAACCTGCTATCTGAGCTGCTCGCGGTGATGACGAAGACAACTACAGTATTTTGAGATAATAAAACGCGTAGATTTGTATATAATTACCGACGTTTCGAAACAATGTTCCGCCTCCAGCTTCAGAGTAGTCAAAGAATGACGTAACCAAAGAAACTTAGAAAATCCTTGAATATGACGCTGTTTGCATTGGTATATCGGTGGGGACGAGATTTTCCGCCTGTCCAGACCGGCCCTGGGGCCCACCCAGCCTCCTGTAAGATGGGTACCGGGTCTTTCTCGGGGGTAAAGTGTGGCCGGGGCGTGCTGCTGACCACTCACCCCCTTCTATTGCAGCGATCATGGAAGAGTAGAGGTATACCTCTACCCACCCTCTGAGCCACACCGGGCCTGTAACGGGATCACTTTACCTTTACCTGTTTACATTGGTATATAGTAAGTGATGTTTCGGAGGAGATTTCCATTCCATCTTCATGTGTCTTACGACGAGTAGTACTTCCTTATCGATGGATGTAGAAGACTTCTGAAAAAATAGGTGTCTTAGGCGTTCGTACGGATGGAGGCGACAAGTTCATCCGAAATACCGGAAAAATGTACACAAACACGACGTCATATCTCAGAATATTACAATTTTCATCGCTGCTTACGCTGTATTCGTACGAAGAGCTTAGGAAGCTCAGTTTTAACCCGTTGTGGTACACCAACATTACAATTTGTCGAGCATTTCATTTGTGATAAGGTATGGTTAATGTTACGGGCAAAAGATAAATAGAACGTCTGTTTTTAATCTTGTAATGCTAATAAAAAATGATTTACAGCACCTCTATTACACTGCCCTCATTTCTTACACAGCGGTTTAACTCAACATGTGTCAGTAAATACTGACCGTTCTCTTTGCATATTTCGATGAAAACACATCAGGTGTTACTGCCAAAGTGGGTGTCACCCGCAACAGTAAACAATACCACACACCCCAGTTGCTCTTCAGAACCTAACTGTAGATTGGTCAGCCAAAAAATTCTTCGCACTTTATGGTAAATTACATTCATGACACCGTTCGCCAGCAGTCCTTCCCTAAGCCACACGAATCCACACCGCATTCTACTTTGCATCTACTCTCGCTCCTACCCAGGTCGTGAACAATTGGTCGCTTACCTTCTGGATTTACAGACCTAAATTCTGTAAACGTTTATAATACAAAGTTGTAGTTTGTGTATATCTATATATACATACAGTCACGAAAACAACAATATTACAGTTAGTAGCGATATATAATATACAACTACATGTTTCGGCCCTGTATGTAGGCCATCATCAGGTTGTCCAAAGAACTTATTAAGTTGAAGATAGTTGAAGAATAAAAGACCAACTTGATGTCACTTGCTATTTTATTTCACTTCTTATGTGCTCAATATGTTTCGGAAATTAATATAGCCATCATCAGGAGCTTGCGACTATTCTGTTGAATCATCACATTGGTCGTATTGTTCTTGGTTCGATGTGTGTTGGAGATTCGGTGTGGTTGGGTTGGAGTGGTATCCGTGTTGCAGGCTGCAACACGGATACCACTCCAACCCAATCACTCCAACACACATCGAACCAAGAACAATACTACCAATGTGGTAATCCAACAGAATAGTCGCAAGCTCCTGATGATGGCTATATTAATTTCCGAAACATATTGAGCACATAAGAAGTGAAATAAAATAGCAAGTGACATCAAGTTGGTCTTTTATTCTTCAACTATCACAATGATGCACGGTCCTATACACATAAGATTCATCTTATTAAGTGACTACACGGTATGTGTGGTAATTTTGGAAGGGGGACGAGTTCTCATCTTACATCATAAATCGTGGGATTAATAAACATGTAGTTGTATATTATGTATCGCTACTAACTGTAATATTGTTGTGTTCATGACTGTATGTTTATATAGATATACACACACTACAGCTTTGTGTTATTGACCTATCACAATGGGGATGACACACCTTAAGATCCTCCATACATTTCTCATACTACCGTGCGTTCGGAAAGTCTCTCTGCATCTACGTAAGGAATATCGCACAAGGAGATCTGCAGAAAGTGTTCGCGAATAAAATTAAACGTGTTCAGGCCTGTATAGAGGATCGTGAACATCACTTGCAACACCTTTTATAAGTGCACAGTGACTTTCCGAATTTCCCCTCCCATTCGTCACCGTGTGCCATCACATTTCAACTGGACTCTACCGTAGCCTAAGTGCACAGCGACTTTCCGAACTCACTGTATAATACATTTAGAGTGCTTTATGGTGGCTACATCGAGTCACTTCCTCAAGAACAGAAATCACTAGACTTAGAATTATATGCGGTTTGAATACTTACTTACTTACTCCTTGAAGCAGAATCGAGCTTGAGAATCTGACCGGTTCTAGGCTAGGCAATAAATACCCCGCATTTTAGGGAACCCGAAGGTTCATTACCGTATTCACAACAGCCGGCCACCTGTCCCTATCCTGAGCCAGCTCGATCCAGTCCATGCCCCCACATCCCCGCATCACAACGTTTTCCTGTATGGTCACCATGTTAACATTAGTCTCCTGTTCTTGTACGTTATCCACATTACAGTTCTGCGCCGCATAACGACGTTTCGGTCAACGACGGACCGCATATACGACGGTGGTCCCATAATATTATAATACTTACCACTGTGTTACAATTGCCTACAGTATTCAGAACAGTAACATGCTGTACAAGTTTGTAGCCTAGGAGCAATAGGCTATACCATACAGCGTAGATGTGTAGTAGGCTATACTATCTAGGTTTGTGTAAGTACACTCTATGACGTTCGCACAACGACGAAATTGACTAACGACGCATTTCTCAGAACTTATACCCGTCGTTAAGCGACGGATATCTGTAATATTTTCCAAGATGATCCCCAAGATACATGTGTAATAATAATAAAAACAATAATAATAATAATAATAATAATAAAGATATGATATGAAGTGTGCTCGATTACACTTCAACATATGTAAGTACTTCTTCCATTGGCACTACAGCCCACTGTCGGCTTTGGCCTGTCGAACAATGTCCTTCCATCTTTTCCTATCTGCCACAAACTCTCTCCATCTTCTCACTCCCAGCACTTGACGATCCCTTTCTACTTCCTCTTTCCGTCTTTTCCTGGGTGTTCCCCTTCTTCTCGTCCCTTCCAGTTCTTGAGTGGAGATCTTTTTGGGCATCCTATCCTCCTCCATTCTCTCCAGGTGACGTAACCAGCTTATACATTGCCCATTTATCCATTTTACTATATTTTTTTCCTTTGTCAATCTCTTCTAGTTCTCGATTCGTCCGACTTTTCTATTCCCCGTTTTCATATTTAGGACCACATATTCTTCTAAAAATTTTCCTTTCAAAAATTAGCAGAGCTTGTTCTTCTTTCTTCATCAACGTCCATGCTTCCGCTCCATATGACACTACCGCTAAATGCAAATACATAGGGGCAAAATTACACAACAGACACTGGTATGACCACGTAACCAAATCAGTCGAATCAAGCCACGAAGTTAGGGTTACCATATTATGGAACCAACAAGTGCGAACCGACAGAGCTATTCCTAACAACAAGCCGGACATCACAATACGTGATAATAAACAAGGAACATGCATGTTAATAGATGTTGCAATTCCTGGAGACAGAAATGTGATAAATGTGATAAAGAAAGAAGCCGAGATGATTTTAAAATATAAAGACTTCATAATAGAAATTCAGCGCATGTGGAATGTGAAAGCAAAACGATACCGGTAATAACAGGAGCGAATAGAACCATTGCAAAATCACTCAGACAATACCTGAGCAACAGACCGGGAGAGCGCTAAATTAAGGAACTGCAAAAAGCAGCCACATTGTGCACTGCACACATACTGCGGAAATTCTGATGTAAAAGTACAAAACATAGTTCACGGGCGAAATAACATTTAGCAGCTGTAACACTGTATACTCTAGAAACATGATTTGTTTGAGGTATATACTTGTAAATACCCTGCAAAATTGATTATGATAATGAAGATAATACTAACAATACTACTACTAATAAAGGTAACCATATTGTGGAATCAACAAGTACAAACTGACAGAACTATCCCCAACAACAAACCAGACATTATAATCCGTGATAATGAAAAGGGAACATGTATGTTAATAGACGTTGCAATCTC
>Ga0131853_10025442_pt1 | contig 10668 bp, 10 predicted proteins | sample TergutLab28metaG_FD_92764 | JGI IMG/M metagenome (GOLD analysis project Ga0131853, IMG submission 92764) | Labiotermes labralis P1 segment gut microbial communities from Petit-Saut dam, French Guiana - Lab288 P1 (version 2) (version 2) | ecosystem: Host-associated > Arthropoda: Insects >... | reverse complement strand
CTCCAATTTTTAGTTCAATGGCAACCAAGGAGCGTAGTCGCCTATGAAATAAAAGCAAGTCGATATGGAAGTCTTCATCGGTCACATCAAGATGATATTGATCCCCAGCAAACGTAAAGTAACCGCCCATTTCAATCAGAAATGCTCGAACATTTTTCATTATGGCAGCTTCAAGCTCTGCTTCACTATGCTCTATACCCATTTCAAGAAAATCAAAATTATAATCATCTTTTACAGCCAATTTGGCTTGCAATCTATATTTTTCAGGTACTGTTTCATCAAAGTTGGTTTGATTGGTTAGATATTTTTCAAAAGCCTTGTTTTCAATGTTGTTAATCAACACGTCCTTTGTCCAACCATAACGCTTTGTCATTTTGATATAAAATTCCCGTTCAATTGGGTCTTTGCATTTTTCCATTATGACATAATTTTTTGTCCAACTTATTTCTGCCACTAGTGGTGGCAGATTTACATTTTTATTTTCTGCCACCAATGGTGGCAGATTTGTAATTTGCGAATATTCAACATAAAAATTTCGCATACGCCAAAGGTTACGAGCAGAAAAACCTTGTACGCTTGGAAATTCTTTTTGAAGCTCTTTTGATAAAACTTCTACGACAGATTTTCCCCAACCTTCTTCTCGCTGCTTGTGATCAATCTTTCCTCCAATTTCCCAATAAAGCAACAGCAATTCAGCATTTACTTTCTTCATAGCTTCATATTGACGGCGATATATGAGAGCTTTAATATCCCTTATCAGTGAGCTATAAAGCTTCAACCCATTCTCCATTATCCTAACCTCCAGTTTCAATTAAATTCTGCCACTAATAGTGTTAGAAAGACCAACAGTGCGTTGACTTTTTATTTTCTTTCCTTCAATTTCTGCAACTATCACACCAATTTCAACTATAAGAGCTATTTTTATAAAATGTTCTACATCTTAATAATTTACATGTACTGCAACAACTTTTTTGATATCCTTCCGCATGAAAAATTTTCCTAAAAACTGAATTAATAGCAAAAATCACCAATCAGATTGTTAAATTAATTTTAGCAAATATTGCAACATATGTATATATTGCCGCTAAGTGTTTTTTGAAATTTTGCTATTACATTAACGCCAACTATTACACAAAAATGCCACAAGCATAGCTTGTGGCATTTTATAATTATTTCATTGCTTTAAATAGTTTGGTAGCGGTGGTAGGACTTGAACCTACGACTCTGCGGGTATGAACCGCATGCTCTAGCCGACTGAGCTACACCGCCGTGTTAATTTTTTATCTGATACCAACATATTATGAAACATATCTTAAAAAATGTCAAGAATCTAATCCTTTATTTAATTAACATAAATTTTGCTCCGGGTGCCAATAGGACAACTCCGATTAATTTCGTCCATGTAAAGGGGATTTTCTGCAATCCAAACAAACCAAAATGGTCAACTATGGTTGCCGTTGTTACCTGTCCTACTATTATTGCTGTAGTTGCTGTTGCAACTCCCAACTTGGGAATACTAAACATAACACCTATTGTAATAGCTATACCTATGGCACCTCCAAGGTATAAGTACCACGGAGCCTGGCTATAACTGCCAAAATCCCCATGACCCATGCGTAATACAAAAATCATTACAACTAACAAAATAGCTGCCGAAGCATGGACAATGAGCGTAGATTCCAAAAGCCCTAGTATTTTTGCCAGAGGAGCATTTAAAGAGCCCTGAATAGCCATTGCAATTCCTGATGCCGCAGCAATTAAAAGAGCTAGTATTGCTCCAGTTAAAAGTAAATTCATAAAATCATCCTCAAAGTTATATTTCGTACAGTAATAACTAGTCTGCAATTAATATCCCCCGAAAATAACTTTTCATATGCATCATTGATTATTAAATTTTTACCAACTATTGCAAAGTATGCAGCAAAATACTCTTAGGCATCCTAGTAATATAATGTCATGATATATTTTTTAAGGAGCCAAAAAATGAAGAAAATAATATTTGCTACTTTAACATTAGTCATATCACTAAGCTTTATCATCTACTCCCAAACAACTTATGCTACAAACTTCAATAACACCTTCGACTTCCTTGCTATGAATGATGACCATTTCATATCCAACATAGATAACACTAATCCCGAATGCGAAATGTTTGCTTGTTGCTCAGATTTTGAAACAGTAGTCCAGCCCACACCTCCAACCACATCTACTGAAAAACCCACTGGTTCACTACATATTGTCATAAATAAAGCTGAAAGAAAACTCTATTTGTACAGTGATGGAGAAGTATTCAAAACATTTCCTGTTGCTGTTGGAACACCAAAAACCCCTACACCTGTGGGGGAATGGAAAGTTGTTAGTAAAGGTATTTGGGGAGGAGGATTTGGTACAAGATGGATGGGATTAAATATACCTTGGGGCATATATGGGATTCATGGCACTAATAAACCTGATTCCATTGGTAGTTATGCTTCCCATGGTTGCATTAGAATGTTCAATAGAGACGTAGAAGAATTATACCCATTCATCAATATTGGTACTCCGGTAATTATTGAAGGTAGCTACACCCCTCTACAACACAGAACAATCACTCCAGGAATGGCTTCTACAGATATGCTACATGTCCAAGAAAGACTTAGAGAATTGGGTATGTATTGGGGTCCAATAGATGGCAGACATGGAAAAATGACCACAATGGCAATTACTTATTTTCAGCTTATAAACAATAAAGAAACTAGCGAAATTGTTGATACTTCACTTTATGAAATCTTGCAACTAAAATAATATTTTAACTATATTTCAAAACAATTCCTTGCAATATATCTGCTTCACTCACAACAACTTTGTCAATGCTTGCGTAAGTCATTATAACCCACAAAATCAGCAATCCCGCAATTATAATATCTGCCCTTTCCGGCTGAAGTCCGGGAACAGCCAATCTTTGAGCTAACGACTTGCTTCCTATATAAAAAATTGTTTTTCCCAGTTCCTCAATACTTACCTCACTGCCATGAACCAGCTCCGGATCATAAACGGTAAGTTTTTTATTTATTGCTGCTAAATTCATAGCCGTACCGCCTACGGCAATTAATCTATAGTCTTTAAGGTTTTTTATTTTGTTTAAATACTTCTCTAATTCTGCAAATATTTGAGTTGGCGTAGTGGAATTCTCTGTACATCTAACTGCACCAAGAGGACTACTGCTATATATTATTTCACTACCCTGTTTAAAAACTATTTCAGTACTACCACCGCCTATATCAACCACTATATTATTTTCCGATATATTAAATCCGGAACACGCACCCAAGTAACTTAACTCCGCTTCTTCATCTCCGGATATAATATCTATATTCAGCTGAACTTTCTGTCTGGCCCACTCCAGGAACTTTGCAGCATTTGAAGCTTCTCTCACAGCACTCGTTGCAACAACTTTAACTTGTTTCACATCAAATCTTTGCATCGCTTCCTTAAAAATAACTAGAGCATCTAATGTTCTAGATGCGGCTTCCACTGAAATCTTTCCTGTCGCTTCTAAACCTTCCCCTAACCTAGTGCTTTTCACATCTCTGTGTTCAGGCACGATAACATCATTAATCCTTTGTGCTATAAGTAACCTTACCGAATTGGTTCCAATATCTATTGCTGCAAACATTTATAATCACCTCCATAACATATCTCAAATCGTCTTTTGCTCACAATAAGAACACTAAAGCACTTACAAATAAACAATAAAACCTCCATTTAAACGGAGGTTTTTGTCTAAAAAATATATTTGTACCTAGTATAACCTTCCGCGTCCGCCCCTTTTACCTTCGGTCTGACGCTTAACATCTGCTTGCCTTTCATCACTATCCTTGATAAATTTAGCAAGTTTGTCTTCAAAAGAAACTTGTGGCTCCCTGTTATGCTTTTTGATAACTTTTTTTGACTCATAATTAGGGTTAGCCTGCTTAATAGATAAACCTATTTTGCCATCCTGGTCAATATTAATAACTTTAACCTTAACTTTATCATTTTCTTTAAGATAGGCATTAACATCTTTAACGTATGCATCGGCTACTTCTGAAATATGAACCAGCCCAGTTATACCTCCAGGCAATTCTACAAAAGCTCCAAAATTTGTAATACCCTTTACAACACCGTCTAATATGCTGCCTTTTGCGACAGTCATGCTGATGAAATTCCTCCTAACTATCTATACATTGTAGTAATTATACAAAACGTAATAAAAAAGGTCAATACATACAGACCTTTAAATATAAATTAATGTTAAATTTAATCTTCCACAGTTGCACTTATTCCGGGTACAGTAGGTATAATAACCGTTTCACCTGCTCTAATCAACCCAAGCCTTTCTCTTGCCAATCTTTCCATAAAAATAGGATCTTGGATCTGCTCCAACTCTTGAAGCAATTGAGCATTATGTATCTTCGCATCTTCCAGCTGACTTAAATAATGATTAATTTCCAAACTAAGTTGATGACCAGACCAAACAAACCTTCCAAAAGCAGATAAAACAAACACCATCCCGGCAACCACTAATACACAGGCAAAAAGTTTCATCCTGTTTTTTTTCTTTTGAACCGTCTTAGTAGGCGTTGGCTCTATATTAACTTTTCTTTTGTTATCTAAAATTATAACATTAGAATTACGATCCATTAGATTTCAGAATCCTCCTGCGTAAAAAGGTTTAGTGCATCACCCGATAGTACTATTACTACCTCATATCCTTTTTGCTTTGCCCTGTGAATCAGTGTTGCAACAGTACTCGTAGTCAAGTCCAGCTGTTTGGCAACTTCTTCATTAGAACGACCCATTTCTTTTAAGGTAATAACTTGTTTTTCCCTATAACTTAGTTTTTCTGCACCTCTAATTTCTATCTGCATCCATCTAACCCTTTACTTTTCAAAAGTTTTTCCACAATTTTTTGCACAGCCTGTTGATAACTATCCACATATTTAGTACATATATTGTACATTATTAGTATATTTCTCTATTCTGCATACTATTAAAAACTCCTGCAATCAATTAAATAAAAATTACATTTTATTTAGGCAAAAACCCAAGCAGCTCCGCCTCTCTTTCCAAGATCATTAGGAATAGAAAGCTAGAATATACCTGGGTTTTACCTTTTCAAACGTGTTAGTCCTTTGCTAACTAAGGCTTTTAGTCTTTTTAATTTAATAAAAAGTCTGCTCTTAACAATCACGTTTCTTAAAGGTTTTGTAAACCACATAAAAATTTTAATTATAATACCTGCTAAATATAAGAAAGCCTTGCCCATTAATTTAAATGGAAACATAACTATTGTTTTTATCATGCACAATATCTTTAGGGCAATTTTAATCATTCGCTCGTAAATTATTTTCATATATACGGAAAACAAAAAATAATAGATTAACATTCCTAAAATAAGACCTAAAAACACATAAAATCTCATCTCACCCCAGTTTATATACAGCAAGGTAACAAAAACAAGAGCTATCATAAATAGCCAAATAAAGAGATCGCTTATATGAACAAATATTTTTCGCGGTCTGAATAGATAACGCAAAACATAGTAAAAATCAAAAATGCTGCCCATAACTAAACCTAAAGCTACAGTTACTAAAAAATTAATTATTTGCCCTTCTAAGTGGATCATTTATGTATCACCATATCACTTGAGTATTCGTTTAATAAAATTTTTTCTCTTAGTGCCAGCCTCTTCAGCATAAAGGAAGCTTTCTACTAAACCAATCACCTGTAAATTCCCATCTTCTAAGTTCAAATTGCTTATATTCAGCTCCGTACCTTTAATAATTAAATCACCCATGGAAGTTTTAAGAACTACTTCTTTATCATCATAGCTATCAACATGCCGCACCCCTGTAATCTTGATAGATTTTCTATTATTAACCTCTATACTATGCTCTCTGGTTTGATCCATGCTTCCTCACCCCTTCAACTAATAGTTATTAGGTTAGATTTTATTTTAGAACAGGTTTGCTGTTGATAAATAAAAAAGAGCTTGTTCAAGGTGCTAATTTCTAAACACCTGAACAAGCCCAAAGGAAAAAATGAAGGTTTTACTCCTAAAAGAGTTTCTTACCGAGAAGTTCTATACTCAATTACCAAATCCAAGTCAAACCAAAGACTCATGCTTGTAGCAGAGCTATCTCCTACTACAGCAGTGAGGATATTTTCACCGGGCTGCAATGCATCCAAGAGATTGGTGCGACTTGCCGCATCAAACACAGATATATCTGAGTTAGTTTGACGTGTGCCGGCATATCGTGAATTAAAATCATTATTAATGTGGAAAGAACGATTTCGTGCACTGGATTCATGTCCGTTATAATCTCCCCAATTAATAGGTTCGCCGATACGAACAAGAGCATTATTTGTATTAGTGTTATATCTGTAAACTTCCACACCATTGATAAACAAAATCAAACTGTCATCAATACGATGCGTGCCTAATACATCCCCGACACGAGCAGGGTTGAAGTTTGCAGGCAGATAAAACACTCTTGAGAAATAGTGGAATGTAGCGTTTGCATCATAGCCGTGAGGGCTGAACTGTATAGTACCCATATTCGCCAGTGCATTGATACCCATTGCTCCTCGGAATTCCAAACCTGGTAGAGGTATTGTAGGTGGTGTATCTGTAATAAGCATAGGTACTTCATCATAACGGTCTGCAAAGAAGCCAAATCCTGCACCACTTAGCACTGTAGGCCATGCTTCGAAAGCCCTTCTGTTAAAAGCAGCATCTAAAAAGTTATCGTCGGTTCTTGCAAAATAATGATAGGTACTTTTTCCGAATTCAGAAATTCTGAAAGGAGCTTCAAGAGGCACAGCACCAAAAGTCACTTGTGCCGTAGCAGTAAAGTTGTTACTGTTTGTAAGTCCTCCATGTCTCCAATTCATCATAAGTTCCGGTGAACCTTGAAAGTTAACATGTCTGCCTCTGTATGGACATGGAAGAACTTCATGAGGAATAGGTTCTCCTTGTAGATACGGAGGTGGTTGATTATTTAGAGTTGCATCATTAGCTACAGGAGCAGGAAGAGGATATGTTTGGGGTGTGGTGATAATTTCTGACAAATCCAACGTACCGTTCACCGTAAATGTTCTTCCTTCTCTTGCTGAAGCAGTAGCAGGTATTGCAGACAAATCCCAATTTACATTAACTTGCATAGGTCTTACCCAGAATGAGTATGCGTTTAGTTCATCACGAAGCCCACGTGCACCAAGTATTCCGAATACATCTTCTGCTCTTTGGTTAGTGCTCATTGGAATTTCGATTTCCACTGTAGCTGGAAGACCTAATGCTTCAGCAGTTATTGCTGTGTTAGCACGTCTTGCAACAGAGGGCACAATACCAACATTGATTATATCTGTTTCCGCACCATCAACCGGGCAAGTAATTTGACGCAAACCACGAGGGTCAGCTTGTACTGCTGCAGTCAATGAACCACCTTTTACAAGGGTATAAGTATCTACCAATGTAATAGTTACTCCATCGTCATTTACTTGATAAGTGTGTACAGCAAAAGAATAGTTTGTAACATCTATTACAGAGAAGTTACGACGAAAGTTTTGATTATATGCTGAGATATAGTCCCGACCACCCATGTTGCGAACATTACGGTAGCCACTTCCGCTCATAGTGTTAAAAGCAATATATACAATGCCTGTAGGGTCATACACAACACTGGTAGGTTCTGTTCCTCTAACAACTGTTCCGTCTAGTTGAACCCAATTTTGAGTCAATACCGGTCTATTTTGGTACATTTGATGTGTTCTGGAGAAAACGTGGCAGTGCCCGTTAAGAACAATGTCAACTCCAAGACGTTCAAATTCAGGAAGCCAGTTAGCAATGATAGGACGCTTCTCGTCCATATTTGTAGCTCTAAACACTGAATAAGGCGGATGATGGAAAGTAACAACTGTCCAGTCAACAGTGTCTTGGTAAGTGTTGATTATACCTTCAAACCATTCCAATCTTCCGTCACGCCAATTACGAGTATTACTGTCCAATTGAATTAATAGCATATTGCCCCAAATCATGTAATAGTCAAACTGCCATGGGTTTCCATGATTAGTACCAAATCCGGCATGAGGTCTTACATTTGCTGCAGGAGCAGAAGCAGTCGGATGGTCGAAAGGCATGTTATAGTGAAAATGTAAAAGCCATCCGTTATTAGTAGCTTCATGGTTTCCTACTACAGGAAGTATGGGAAGACTATGAAACTCCTCAGGTGAAAGCAAAATGTCATACATAAACTGTGAACGTCTGAAAGCTTGGTCATTAGTGTCTATTTGGTCACCCACCGGCAAAAAGAAACCAGCATGAGGAGCATATGCCATCATAACTTCTACTGAATTACGCCAACCGTAAAAATCTTCTATATGGCTTTTAAATCCAATGCCTGGGTTAGGAACATTATTCCCTACAGTTTCACGTCCGGGAGTAAAGTCACCAATACCAATTTGCGGGTCACCTCCGGCTGTGAAGGTAAAGCCTGTACTTCTATCAGGACCAGTGCGAAATGGCTTACGCTCTGACGTAAAAGCCACGCCACCAATATTGCCGCTTATAACATACTCGTATGCAGTATCAGCAGTTAATACAAATACAGCAATCTGATGTACCCAGTAGTCATTAGCTGTACCTTCTTCATATGTGAACCAAGGATAAGAAACAATACCTGTAGCACCCTCAGGAGCTGCAGCACGTGTTTGTGCACCTGCAACCAGGCCGCCACCTGCTACCGCTTGCCCAGAACCACCACCAATTGTTGAATTAACACCAAAACCTAGAGGACGTGATTGTACAATTGCACCGCCTAAGTCTATTGGAGTTGTGCTACCTACTTCGTAAATGCGAATTGTACCTATTTCCGAGCGAGAATGCCATGTCCAACGCATTTCGGTTACATAACCGCCCGGTGTCATGGTAAGGTTTCTGTAATTAGCAGTAGATAATTCAATTTGAAGCTGATAGGGACCTGTTGCACGCCTATCAAGGGGCGATATTGCAGTCCATTCTGCATCTTGCACTGCACCCAAAAATGCCACTGGTGCAATTCCCAGTATCATGGCTGCTACAAGCAACAACGCCATGCCACCTTTTGAAATACGGTTATTTCGGATTTTCCCTAGCATAATTTCTCTCCTTTTTTAACTAATTTTTTTATTTTAACTGCAAATCTTGTTTAATTGATTTGCAAATAAAACCTATTTTGAACGATACACGTAAGAGCCCAGTAAAGCTGTGGCAGGAGCACATAAAATCATTCCAATAGAAGCTGATATGGCACGCAAAACTTCTATGGCAATATCAACACGGTTAATCAGCATAATATAATTAAGCTCATGCAACTGAAACATAATAAGGGTAATGAAGAAAGTTCCTGTAAATGCCAATATCAATGTATTTGCTGATGAGCCAACACAATCCCTAGCCATCCTCATGCTTGACTTGAACAATTCTTTAAACTTAAGCTTCGAGCCAGTTTTGCTAAGCTCTGCTGTGGCAGATGCCACCGAAACTGTTGTATCCGTCACTGCACCCAACGATGCTATTAATATTCCACAGAACAAAAGCTCAGTAAGATTTGAAGTATTCGTAAAGCCTAAACTTACCAGCTGATTCATTTCAGGTATATTCGCACCTGAAACGTGTAACGCAGCAGATATAATAACGTAAAATAAACAATAACATGCAATGCCAACCATTGTCCCCGCTATACTGACCCATGTTTTTTTCTCAAAACCCATAATTGCAGTAAGAGAAACTGTTGTAATTAAGAGGGACACAAGTATTGTAAGAAATGCAGGCGATCCACCCCTCATTATGGCAGGTATCAGAAGAAACAAAAGTGCTACAAAAGCAAAGACCAATCCATAAGCAGATCTTAATCCTGACTTTCCGCCGACAATCACCAGCAACCCCAAAAACAATAAAGCGATTATGTATATTGCCGTATCCCGCACATAGCTATGAACATGTGCAGAATAGCTGCCATCTCCATGATAATCAAGATGAATAATTATGGTTTGTCCTATTTGCGGATTTACCGGTGCATCAACAAATATAATATTGCGAACTTCTGCAATTTTCCCACGATGCTCACCTGTTAAAATTTCCACAAGCAATATCTGTTGTCCGCTGCGTGTTACATTGTGGTTATCTAGATTTTCTATAACACGCCCTCTAGGAAATTCAGAACCCGGAAGAGGTTTTCTGTCAATTGTAACTTCCGTATTAACCCCAAACCAAATCATGACAGCCATTGCCAAGGCAGTTACCGTGAAAAAAACAATATTAAGGAGTTTTTGATTTTGTTTTTCCATGATAAAGATGCTCCTTTGTTTATTATCCAGCAAATCCTGTATATGTTGTCACTATGTAAGTTACTATAGCATGTGTATGTTAAGTTCTAATAAAGCCTATATTAAAAATGAGTTAAATTTGGGTAAAGCAAATAAAATAGCCCCCGTTCTATATGGTTTGTACCATATAGAACGGGGGCTATTTTGCCACAGGCCACTTTTAAGTTAGTCCCAAAATCTTTCTATTTGAATGTCCTTAAAAAAATACTTCACTATTTCTTCCGGACTACTACCCTGTTCAGCCATAGCTCTGGCACCCCATTGACTCATTCCTACTCCATG
>Ga0131853_10025440_pt1 | contig 10669 bp, 6 predicted proteins | sample TergutLab28metaG_FD_92764 | JGI IMG/M metagenome (GOLD analysis project Ga0131853, IMG submission 92764) | Labiotermes labralis P1 segment gut microbial communities from Petit-Saut dam, French Guiana - Lab288 P1 (version 2) (version 2) | ecosystem: Host-associated > Arthropoda: Insects >... | reverse complement strand
CCCGAATATATTCAATGTGACCAGAAGGATCACTAGAAAGGCCGGGTACTGTGGGACGAAAAATGTTAAAAGGTTCAATATAGAGCATAGGTGAAAGTTAAATCAGTGACAACGGCACAGGATGGTGGTAAGGTTGTCAGCCCTACGCACCGGCCGCCTTTACCCCCAGGAAATACTCCGGGTACTCATTTCCGTTAGAGGCTGAGTCGACCCCAGAACCATGGTACCAAAATAAAAAATTATGCCCGAAAACGGCATTTCTATAAATAGAAATCCTAAGAAAAGTCAAGTGACGTGGAAAATAATGGAAGTATATAGAGAAGATCCGAGTTGTTTTTGTAGCCTTAACGAGAATTTTTAAGATCTAAAACTTTTGGAGTTATGGGCATGTAAATATCCGGGACACCAAGTGATACACAAATAGGTACATTCACATTTCCAGCAATAAAATATATTCTTCAGTTAACATTTGGAGGCCTGGAATGAATTTATGTTATATTCTTACTGTAATATTAGATAGGCTGTGAGAGGGATTCAGACTGTATAGTGTCAATCCAAGTGAAGAAAACTATTTTAACGGCGCAAGGGTTAAAGACGCCTTCGATTGCGGCGTCCGAGATTGATGAATTTGGGCCGAGAATTGGTGGACGGTTACTGACATGGAAAAGTGACTTACTGTGGAAAACCCCGGTCTTAGCACCATTTTTTTCCATTACAAATCTCGTATGAAAGGGAATGGCCTTGATCCCGGGCCTACGCGGTGAAAGGCCAGTGAATAACCCTTTGAGCCATGGCAGGGTCCTTGGAAGAAAATGTAGACGACTTATGAAACACGTGAAAGGAAAAGTTTGTGGCATACTCTATGTGCAAAAATATGAGCAAAACCACAAAAGACTTCAAACTTCCCCAATGAATCCATTTCACAGGTGCCCGAGACGCCGATATGGCTGCTATCTCGTGGCCGGACGGAAGAAGCAGAACGCGCCCTGTGCTGGCTGCGAGGTTGGGTTACACCGGAGGTCGTGGAACAAGAGTTCAACGAACTGATAAACTACAGCAACACAACGAAGAGGAAGAAATCCGTCACGATTCCAATGATTCAGTTCGCCACAGTAAGTATTCCTTTCAAACTTCCCAGTATCAACCTTTAAACGCCGAATTAAATCCCATCTGTCATTTCCTGGCATTATTAGGAGCTCACCATATTCTCCACGTTAGCAGGGTAAGGGTTAAATACAACGTAGCACGCCTTGCCACTCTTGTTTATACCGTGTCGTAGAGGCCAGCTGAAACGTGATGGCACACGCGCAGAAACCAGACTCTGTCTTTCAGCGAAACGGACGAGTCCATTTAAATCGGCCGGTGGGCGTCAGTTCAGTCGACTGCTGGCAGCCGAGGTGTGCGCATCAGCGGTAGTAATGCTGGATACAGCATGTTCCAAGGTAGTGTGAAGGGTACTGGCTACCCACTGCATTCGCCAGTTTCCCCTTCAGTTCCCCTCCCCTGCGTCACCGTGTGCCATTACATTTCAACTGGAGTCTACCTGCAGCGAATACTTTCTGTAGGGACCAGTGCAGTGTGTTTGTGTGTGTGATCCGAGGTAGTGTGAAGGGTACTGGATACCCACTCCATTCGCCAGTTTCCCCTTCACTTCCCCTCCCATGCGTCACCGTGTGCTATCACAATTCAACTTGAGTCTACTTCCACAGCTTATAGTAAGGATGTTTAAGAAAAAACAGATAATTCAATTTGACACATTCAACTTCTGATTAGCTTGTGAAGTATTACATTACGACAGCATTGCCTATTACATCTTACATTACCAAAACATTTTTGCACGATGATCGGGAAGTAAATACATGATGTCTAAATTGCTGTATCTTATAAACTTCATACTTGGCAATTTTCTATCGCTCAGTATACTCAGTGGGACAGACGATACATCACTAAGAACTGCACTTAACGAAAAATGGAACACGCCACAATGTTGCGCTGCCTGTTCATGCGCGGCTAGACAACCAATTCCCTTTTCCGTGGATTGGGCGTGGAGGACCAACAGTCTCCGCTTACTCCCATTCTTACTGCATGTGATTTCTTTTTTACGGAGTTGGGCCAAAGAAGTGGTCTACCGATTAAAAAAAAAAAGAAGCTTGATAAATTGGAATAAATTCCAGATAAATTTGTTGCTCTTCCTCTTGACCTTATAAGGAAGTGTTTAGAGCTTGCGTCTTCTATGTTGCACTAAGTGACAGTAAGTGAAATTCAGAATGGTGCAAGAATTGTACCAATATAACTTTCCACTTAGGAGATACAGCCACCTGATTTTATATATTTACTTTCCCAGTACATTGTAGGTACCTGAAAACAGGCTATAATATATAAGCACTTTTTGTTACTAAAGTATATGACTTACTTAATTTTGCTTCCGTCGTTCTTTCTCTTGATGTATCACGACTTAAGTCCAGAAACCAGGAAGACCAAGGGGAAAAAGGCACTTATACCGGCAACGAGCTTAATGCCGGCGCAACCAACATGGAGACACAGCAGACTCGACCCGATACACCCAGCACATCTCCGTAAGTAACCGCAAGCACCAAATATTTACCGGTATTCATATTATATTGTCTGTACTGTACTGAGAAATACGGCATGTGTTTTGATTTCATTTGGTACAGGCTAAGGACGAGAGAGGTCGTTAATTATTACTATTATTAACTGCAATTGGGTTGTCACCCGGTGGCAGTGGTTATTTTACATGTATACAAAATATGAAATTGGTTACTAATGAATTTGTCTGGAGGGCTACATGAGAAGCATGTAGTGGCAACTTGGAATCTTGGGAACCGTCTGAGCGTTTGCTTATAGACACGGGGAAACCAAGAGAAATGTGTGTCGAGGTGGCCGGTCGCAGGACCTTCCGAATACCGACTTCTAACCAGCAGTCAGACATTCCAAAGTACAAAAACACCAATATACACACACACACACACTACAACAAATACACATAAGATGACAACAATACACACAAGACAGCTACAACAATACACACAAGACAACTAAAAATACACACAAGACAACTAACAACAATACACACAATACAACTAACAAAAATGCACACAAGACAACTAAAAACAATACACACAAGACAACTAACAACAATACACATAAGACAACTAACAACAATACACACGACAACTAACAACAATACATGCATGACAACTACAACAATACACACAAGACAACTAACAACAATACACACAAGACAACTAACAACAATACACACAAGACAACTAATAGCAATACGCACAAGACAACTAACAACAATACACACAAGACAAATAACAACAATACAAACAAGACAACTACAGCAATACGTACAAGACAACTACAACAATACACACAAGACAACTACAGCAATACACACAAGACAACCAAAAACAATACACACAACACAACTACAACAATACACACAAGACAACTAACAACAATACACACAACACAATTACAACAATAAACACAACACAACTAATAACAATACACACAACACATCTCACAACAAAACATGTACAAACGGTAAACAACACCACGATAAGAAAGTAAAAGTGAAATCGGCAAAGAAACATCTGTTTGGGTGATTCCAGGGTTCCGCGTCGCAGTAGCTGAGAACTGCGCTCTTCTGCGTCATTACGGAGCGAGTAGTGCTAATTCCTTACCGACGTCGGGACAACCTACGGGGTCCCGTCTTGAACCCTGAGGATGGGACCGATATGTCGTCCCGAAACGTCGGTAAGAAGTTACCACCACTCGCTGCGTAACAACCGAGAAGAGCGCAGTTCTCAACTATGGGGTTCTACAAGAGACGGGAGACTTTTTGACTATATTATAGATTACAAGCTTCACAAAAATGTGTTAATTAATTACTAGTACTGGTTGAATTTTCTAGCTTTGATGGAGGAATCGAATGTCTTCATCTTATGGAGTGAAGTTATAAAGTTGTCGCTGACCAAGCTGATTAAGGCGTATTGAGGGAGAGGAGGTACGGCACCACTCATTCTTATCCTCGGCACTAGATGGAGATAAGTAGCTCCTAGCTCCGGTAGCGGTAGTCCTCAGAAAGAACCTGCAGTCGGTCAGAAAGTTTTGGAGAGAAAATACTACTCATTCCAAGATTCGAACCCCGGTCGTGCAGCCCGTAGCCCAGTCACTATACTGACTGAGCTATCCCGGCTCCTATCTCATTAAGTATAGCCATTAATATTGTCTATGAAATACAAAATCAGAGAGTCAAGAAAGGCAGAAAACCCAAACAACTCAGGAGTTTTCGGGTCTTCACAGCGCTGGTTAATCCAACGGGCTTCTTTTACGTTTCTGTATTGGTCACCCTAATGTACATGGTAATTTTGTCCCCAAGAACTTCACCGTAACTCACTACACTGCACTTCACTTCAAAATAAAATCACTTCAAAACAAAATCACTGATTAATCTAAAGTACCATCTGTGATTTTCCGACAGCAACGACCAGGAGCCCTCGCACTGCAGTTTTGACACATGGAAGGAAATGTTGCGCCCCCCCACAAGACGCCCGCTGATGTTGGTGGTTCCCTACTTTATTATACAACAGTTCTCAGGCATGACAAGCATCCGGCCCTTCATGGTACACGTGTTCAGACAGCTGGGGCTGCACGACGCTGCAGAATGGACCACGGTAAGCAGACCGTCTCCTCTCACACTGGCTCACAGACTCCCAACAAGCAACCATCCTCGCACACTCAAGAAGTCAAGTGTTGCATCTGCAGGTGGTAACTAGCAATTGATGCGTCCACACCTGTACAGGTATTGCGGATGTGTCGCCGAGCGGGAGCTTTGAGTGTGGTGCTTGGGGTAATAATTAGTACAACAGTTGAGACGAAACAAAATAATTTATTGACTCCCCAGAATACAGACGGGTCTGATCGGTTGAATATCCAGATTAAGAGTGTCCTGTCAGGCTTGGGAGCATGTACTTAAAACTGAATATAATTATCACACAGTCAAGTCCAAACACAAACATGGCTCACAAGGATCCACAAGTGTTCCAATTAACATTAACATTTCAAATCCTGCCAAAAAAAAATGCTTTTAGTGAAGCGTGACTTACATCAATTCACACTCGAGAAGAAAAGCTTAGGGAATAGAAAAACAGTCTCTCCCCTCCGGGTCAAGGTTCAGCTGCCATAAAGTGTAAGCGTGCCTGTTTCCCTTTCTGTTTGACAGTTATGGCTTGGTTTTGGAAATATTATGAAAGCAAACTATAACACCCATTCAAAAAATTAACTTCTTAACACTGCTTTCTACAATTACTGTCGCACATATATGATTGTACGTCTGTGTACATAAAGTTTCCTAAGTATACATGTAGACACCTGTATATAACATCATAACACCTGCATATAACACAAGAAATTCCCCGCAATTCATACAACAATTGCCGCTTTCACCAGATCCCCCCACCACAGATTTCTGTTTATATCTAGACGACACACACTCCACCCACTATTGTCCTATTTATTTCTGAGGCCCACTTTAATATTATCCTCATATTTACGCCTATGTCTTAAAAATATTCTTGCACTACAACCCTGATGATGAATCCTTATAACAATTACACACACAACTGGACCTCCAACACAGTGACGACAATTAACTGCAAATTCTCAGATCGTCGTAAAAGCAATCAGAACCAAAAATCTATTAATTTCCAAGCTACGTCGAATGACATGTGGCCAATCCTTCGTTACTACTGTCCACGTCTAGCCGTCTGCCTGCATTTCATTGCGTCTCTTCCCCTCCCATATGTTTAAATGTCTAAATGATGTAACTAACTACACAATATTTTTGGGGGGACCGCGGTAGCACAGTTGTTATGGTGCTGTGCTACAAATCGGAAGGTCGCTGGTTCGATTCCAGGTGGTATCAGTGGATTTTTCATTTACATAAAATCCCTCCGGCCACACTATGGCCCTGGGGTCGACTCAGCCTCTAACATAAATGAGTACCAGGAGCATTTCCTGGGGGTAAAGAAGGCCGGTGTGTAAGGCTGACAACATACCACCATCGTGTGCTGTTGTCATTAAATCTGAGAATCTTAACTTCCTGGAACCCTCTGGGCCTGTCCAGGCCTGTGATGGGACTGATTAACCTTTTTAACTACACAATTTTTTAACCAAACTCGTGTTTCAAGATTTCCTTGCAAGCTGACAGTAGCTCACCTCTTAAAAATCTCCCCATCCCTTTTCTACAAAAACTTGCTGTTAGTTGGTGGGCCCGGTAGCACAGTCGGTATAGCGACTGCCTACGGGCTGGACGGTCCGGGGATCGAATACCTGTCGGGGAGATATTTTCCGAACCTACTGAGACCGGCCCTGAGACCCACCCAGTCTCCTGTACAATGCGTACAGGGTCTTTCCCGGGGGTAAAGAGCGGTTGAGGCGTGACGCTGACCCCTCAACCCCTTCCAGTGCCGTGGTCAAGAAAGAGTAGAGCTATAACTCTACTCCCCCTATGGGCCGTACGGCCTGTATAGAGCCTCAGTGCCTGTACAAGAGTGCACTTTACCTTTACCTATACCTCTACTCCCCCTATAGGCCGTACGGCCTGTACAGAGCCTCAGTGCCTGTACAAACGGGCACTTTACCTTTACATATACCTCTATTCCCCCTATGGGCCGTACGGCCTGTACAGAGCCTCAGTGTCTGTACAAGGTTGCACTTTACCTTTACCTATACCTCTACTCCCCCTACGGACCGTACGGCCTGTACAGAGCCTCAGTGCCTGTACAAGGCTGCACTTTACCTTTACCTATACCTCTACTCCCCCTATAGGCCGTACGGCCTGTACAGAGCCTCAGTGCCTGTACAAACGTGCACATTACCTTTACCTATACCTCTACTCCCCCTATGGGCCGTACGGCCTGTACAGAGCCTCAGTGCCTGTACAAGGTTGCACTTTACCTTTACCTATACCTCTATTCCCCCTATAGACCGTACGGCCTGTACAGAGCCTCAGTGCCTGTACAAGGGTGCACTTTACCTTTACCTATACCTCTACTCCCCCTATGGGCCGTACGGCCTGTACAGATCCTCAGTGCCTGTACAACGGTGCACTTTACCTTTACCTTTACTGTTAGTTGCAGGCTTTACGTAACACCCTCAACACAATCCCAAGGTCGTGACACAAAGATATTCTTTGTCATTGTCACTTAGTAGGAAGGAAGGTTAAATGACTCGTTACGGCATGTAGCACGCATCAGGTAAATGTGGAAGTGTTTACGGAAGTTTATACTAAAGAAAGTCAAGTAGAGAGGGAGCATTAACCATTACCCTGCTAAAGTGGAGAATATGGCGAGCTCCTAATAGTGCCAGCAAATGGCAGATGGGATTTAATTTGGGGTTTATAGGGTTAAACGAAACCAAAATCTGCTTTGTGGAAGGCTCCCAGGATTCGCCCATTTGTCCTCCTGGTAAAAGCAACATGTAGATGCAGATTAGTGTGGAGCTATGGTGGAATGACAGTGACAGCGGGAAAAAGGAAGTACTGGGAGAAAAACTTGTCTCAATGCCACTTTTTGCACTGGAAATCTCACACAAAATATCCTGGTATCGATCTTCGGCCTCCTCGGTGACAGGCCGTCGACTAACAAGCAATGGAACGGTCCGTATAGATGCCAATCGCAAACCCTCGGCATAAGTACGTGAGAATCGCTCCGGTCTCTGTGCGGTACGCGGTGAGATCAAGGAAACATTTGAGCATCGCGAGAGTAGTACAACAGACTACGAGCTGAGGCTGAAGAAACTGTTGAGCACAGATCACACAACACAACATAGCACAACCAGGTGTGAGTGGCAGCCTGTCACAGGACTTGTAATGTTCAAATATGCTTTGTGGATCTTAGTAATTAACCGAACTGATTCACAAAATCTTGTTTTATAATAAGTTTATTATATGCCTCTACATGTTTCGAGCACTATGTGCTCATCATCAGGAGGTAAAAACTGTATTATACAGCATCTGGTATCGTCACACTTGTAGGTGGCCGTCCGGTGCACAGGTTGAGAGAGGACTGTGCACCGGACGGCTACCTACAGGTGTGATGATACCAGTTGCTGTATAATACAATTCTGACCCCTGATGATGTGCACAATAGTGCTCGAAACATGTAGAGGCATACAATAAACTTATTATAAAACAAGATTTCTGGATTAAGTTGGTTAATTACTGGGATTATATTGAGATGCACTGTCCGCAAAACAACAAAATGCTTTTCAACTAGGATTTGCCTTCAATTTAACCTTTTGGTGACGAAATTATTATTTTTTATTTTAGCACACCTGTATATAAAATGTGAATAATGCAGGAACCAAATACGTTAGAATTATGAAACAAACTGCATTTTGAAGAGAGAAAAAAAGGAGAGTATACACCATGTTTAAAATATTCAGTACATATATTTGTTGAATAAATATATAAAATGCAACTTTAGAGGTTAGTGGTGCGGTACGTCAAATACAGTTGACGTTAGGCGTCTAAAGGTTAATATCATATTTGAAAAATTTCAAAGTAAAAAAAAAACAAGATTTACGTCTTCTGGGGCGTTACACAGTGCCGAATATTAAAAAATTACCAACGTTTCTAAGAGTCACATTGCCTCCATGTTCGTATCATAAAGTTCAAAAAAGCCTAAGAAGAACGATCAGTCTAAGAAGCCTGAACTCTTTAACCCTAAAAGCAAACCACTACGAACCTTCGAAAAGTCGGTACATACCAGTGGATACGGCGTCATATCCAAAGCTTTAGCAAGACCGTTGTGAGGATCACCTGCCCTAGAACAGGGCCCAATGAGTGTTCGGGCTAACCTGAACAGGGAATTTAACCTTTTGGCGCCGGAATTATTTTTTTTAATTTTAGCACAACCTGTATGTAAAATATGAAAAATACAGGAAACAAATATGTTAGAATTATGAAACAAACTGCGTTTTGAAGAAAAAAAACAGAAAGTATACACCATGTTTAAAATATTCGGTACCTATATTTGTTGAATAAATATATAAAATGCAACTTTGGGGGTTAGCGTTGCGGTACGTCAACTGTAGTTGACGTTAGACGTCTAAAGGTTAATTAAAAAACAGTCAATTTCGTCAGATATTCTTGACGCAGCGCAGACTGATAGTAACGGACGTTTCGGAACGACCTGTCCGTCCCATATAAATCAAGGTGGGACCGAGAGGTCGTTACGAAACGTCGGAAATTACGACTCTAAGATGCGTAAAATCCCACAAGAGCGAAGACCCAATTATGACATTCGGCGTCCTCAGGGCAGTGGCAATGACTTGCTGGATGTGGATGTTCCGCGGAATGATGGAGTGGGTTGCTCCGAAACGCCGGTAGTTCTCCATCAAAATACGTCATCCGTCGTAGCTCACATTCACGGAATTCCTTGACGGGGTGAGCAACCGCAGCAAGAACCCGCTAGTGTTAACGTAAAGTTGAAAGAACTCACGTATATTCCGTTACAAAGAATCAACGTCAATTACTCAAGAGAATGCAAATGACCTTCACAGCGCGGGTACCCCCTTGACACTCGCGACGACAGTCGGGTGAAAAAATATAGATCTTTTTAAAAACATGATACTGTGACAATATATAGCTTTCTTTCTAATGGTCGACATTTGTTAATTGGTTCGTTTATAACAACCATGAATTCAGATTTTTGTATATTTTAACCATACAGAACACAACAATAAACAACTGTATTAACCAATCGCGACTACGGGCTGGACGGTCCGGGATCGAATCCCGGTGGGGACGAGATTTTCCGCCCCTCCAGACCGGCCCTGGGGCCAACCCAGCCTCCTGTAAAATAGGTACCGGGTCTTTCCCGGTGGTAAAGTGCGGCCGGGGCGTGCTGCTGACCACTCACCACCTTCTAGTGCCGCGGTCATGGAACACTAGAGCTATACCTCTACCCACCCTCTGGGCCACACCGGGCCTGTAACGGGATCACTTTACCTTTAACTTTATAATCCACACGCACACAAGGCGACTCCACTTCAGCCTCATGTCGTTTTAAATGGAATACGTCGGTTATTGGTCACAAATGCAGGACGGTCGGCAATTCCAAACGCACACCGTGTGCCAAGGTCAACTAAAAACTCCACAGTCACTATCTGTAGTTACGAGGTACTGTTGCTGACTCACAAGAAGATTTTTTAATTTTGCAGAACTGACGCAGGGGAATTCAGACAGATATTTATGAATTACTATTACACAAACGTACGTTAGCACAATCCATTTATTCTATAGTAAGGCTACATGTTTCGACTACATGTTAGTCATCTTCAGGACCCCATACAATTTCGTTGCCAGATGCTTTGTCCACTTTGGGATCCCATAGCGTTTACATTTGTGGATTACTTATTAGCTAAAGCTTTCTAGACAAGTTTTAACTACAGAGTGTGTTATTGCAGACTGTGTACCTTTCGGCGCCGGAATTATTTTTTTCATTTTAGCACACCCTGTATATAAAATGTAAATAATACAGGAACCAAATACGTTAGAATTATGAAACAAACTGCATTTTGAAGAGAAAAAAAACGGAGAGTATATACCATGTTTAAAATATTCGGTACCTAT
>Ga0131853_10025438_pt1 | contig 10670 bp, 7 predicted proteins | sample TergutLab28metaG_FD_92764 | JGI IMG/M metagenome (GOLD analysis project Ga0131853, IMG submission 92764) | Labiotermes labralis P1 segment gut microbial communities from Petit-Saut dam, French Guiana - Lab288 P1 (version 2) (version 2) | ecosystem: Host-associated > Arthropoda: Insects >... | reverse complement strand
GTGTGTGTATGTGTGTGTGGTGTGTGTGTGTGTGTGGGTGTGTGGTGTGTATGTGTATGTGTGTGTATGTGTGTGTGTGGTGTGTGTGTGTGTGTGGGGTGTGTGTGTGGTGTGTGTGTGGGGTGTGTGTGTGTGGTGTGTGTGTGGTGTGTGTGTGTGGTGTGTGTGTGTGTGTGTGGAGGAGAGCATAAATATTCAGGTCTTGACATGGACCCTTCAACCAGACTATGTGGCATCATGCACCACAAGAGGATATTAAACTTCTGTTCAGTTTTGATGTTCTTTACATAGTGATGTAAAAATGGTTAGGGTACTGCCTGAGCACACATCACAGATTTCACATTATCACCAACAGGAATTTTGTCACTAACGTCTTTATTTGGCACATAGCGTACGCTCTTCGGACCTTCTATACACTCAGTACAGAGCTGCCAATGAATTCTCCATTGTAATACAGAAACCATCGTTGTTAGTCACCGTAAAGCACTTTTGTTAGACCGCCAAATTTGTTATCTGTATGGAGAAATACAACAGATGCAGCAGTAAATACAGTGTGTGTGTGTGGGTGTGGGTGTGTGTTGAACATATCAACAGTATTCCGTGTTTTTCACCACACAGGTCTCGTACAGCCTACAAGGAAAAATATATGATGATGAAAATCCGAGCAGGTATCATCACCGTACCAACAAAATGAAAACATGTTGGTTAGTTCCACAAGTTAGTGAGACAGACCAATAATATTACCAGTGATGTAACAGCAAAAAGTGTTAGACCGCGTACGGGCACGGATCATTCCGTCTGTACTTCCATACACCTGCTCGGATTCTGCTCACCTTTACAAGCAGCACAACATTTCCATGCTTAAATATTATTTAGATCAAAATAGGAAAAGCAAGCAAATTTACTGAAAACAGTAGTGTTTTTTTCTTCTTCAAACTGCATGACAAATCAATCGCTCCTCCTGTTACAAGAAGGCGTATAACTACTAATTTGTATTATTTACATATTTGAGCACTATGCAGCATACCCTAAAACCCGTTTCAAGCACTTCTGTTTCATGCAATATGAGGCTACAGTTCTGTGATTGTAGACTGCATTTGAAATGTGATGGCACACGCGCAGAAACCAGATTTTGTCTTTCGGCCAAACGGGCGAGTCCATTTAAATCGGCCGGTGGATGTCAGTTCACTTGACTACTGGCAGCCGAGGTGTGCGCATCAGCGGTAGTAATGCTGGATACACCATGTTCTGAGGTAGAGTGAAGGGTACTGGCTACCCACTCCATTTGCCAGTTTCCCCTTCACTTCCCCTCCCTGCGTCACCGTGTGCCGTCACGTTTCAACTGGACTCTACCACTATGATGCCTGTCATGAAACAAAGAATCACACATCAGCTTCCAAACAGCCACTGTTCTATGACAATAACCAACCTTCAAACAGCTTTTTGGTATATTTTACAGCCACCTCAGCGCGCAGAGATCCTGGTAGCTAACAGCTGCCCTCATATGTGTGTTCTTCCTTCGGAAACACATATCATGAATAAAGCCAATCCCAACTGTAATACAGTTGGTAGAAGCCCTATGTAGGAACTTCTTTGCGCAGTAACTAAAATTTCAAGTGATCCAATGTCTCAATTACAGGCAATCAAAGTACAGCAGAAATTATAGTGCAGAAGACTCTGAATCCCGTCTCTTCAACATTGTTGCTGTCATGGCACTTAAAACCAGTTTCTTAACTGTGTTTGCTGATCCATAGAGAAGAAAACTAGATGCTACTGAATGGTTTATTGGACTTATAATCTGCTCCACATGTTTCAGGCACTTACCTGCCCATCATCAGGAGCTTGAGACTATACTTGTGTTATTACCGCACGTGGTGTGTAATGCCTTGGTTGCTGGTGGTCGGCGGTCAGGTGCATGGCAGTAGCTTCCCTCATACCGGACACACAGCCTGCTGTCCTGCACCTGACCGCCAACCACCTGCAACCAAGGCTTTACACACCGTATGCAATAATAACACAAGTATAGTCTCGAGCTCCTGATGATGGGCGTGTAAATGCCTGAAACATGTTGGACAGATAAGTGCAATAAACCATTCAGTAGCATCTAGCTGATTTTCTTCTCTACGCATATATGATGCATGGACAAACATACATCAAATTGTGTTTGCTGACTTCATCATTAAATATGTTTATGGGTTTTTATTAAACACATAAACCATATGAAGTTCGGTAATACAAATGTTCAGTCTATAAAATCATAGATAAAACATTACTATACTAGTTGTAATGACATTACATTAATTATAACCAGCAGTGATTCCCTACGATACGGTCACTAGTTACTGATCAGAAAACAGCATCTCAAATATGCAACATGTACATCAGTTGAAATGGAATGCAATAGTGGAAGACTTCAACATCACTGACCAGATCCTTGTTGAGCTGGAATTTTATTAGGAACATTTACAAAAAAAAATACAAAAACGGGAACGTACATTAGGCTCTGTTTAGATTAAATCACCACTGATCACTGCAAAATATTTCTCGAATCAAGGATTCAGGCCTGATTCAGACATTTCAAAGCATCTTGGTGCCTTCATAAGCAACGGCAAACAGGTTCCCCTTTAACGTAAAGATGAAACCATTCCTCTGGCACAGCATCAAGCCACAGAAAACTGGAATCCTCAGCCAGTCCATTGCAAAACATCACACTCATCAGGACTGTCACACTGCCACCAATATTTATATATAAATGGAAATAATATATTCATTATTATTATTATTATTATATTTATACAGGAGTTTCCATCCCTGTTTAAAACAATTTTGTCACTCTTCCAACAGAAAATTGCATGCATCCATTGTGATGGTTATTTAATCCATCCTCTACCTCAGCACATAAATGTTCTCTCTGATGAGCCCTAACATATATATACAGGAGCACTGATAAGTCCTTAGTCCGAAATGATGATTCTTACCTAAGAATTAAACATAAGTTGCCTTTCATCCCTCTAAAGGTTCTTGAGAATCTGCAGCAAGCAAATATTGTTTGATCTCAGCAGTAGATTAGCTTACAACGACACTAACGGTTACGTCCAACATCGGGAAGTAGTTCGGGCTAAGGACTTATCAGCACCTTGGTATTTTGATTGTTGTGTCCATCTCTCTGGTGGAGACAACCTATGCAGTTATACAAAACAGTTTGTGCATATTTGAAATCAAATTTTTGGCTTAGAGTATGTCCTCAGTTTACATAACCTCACTGTGGGTAAGGTTAGATTAGGTTAGGTTAGGTTAGGTTAGGTTAGGTAAAGAAATTTGATAACTTGGCTGCTAAAAGTGTCCAAATTTTATCCCATAGCCAAGCTAATATACATGAATTGAGGAAGCCAAATCAACAAACCTATGCCCCATTTTTTTTGCACAGAAAATCACATGTATGTTATACAGAACAAGTAATAAAGCATATTTAAACACATCAGTGTATCAGGAGCTTCTGCCACTTAATGTAGACTGACTTGTGTCCTGCAGGTCTAACTTGGTTTAGTAGTCACTTTGTGAATGTAGTTCTGTAGGATACAATGTTTGCTATCATTCGGTGCAGAATCTTTTGTCTTCCAGGTTGCTACACAAAAAATTAAAAGATCAAGATATATAGAACTATAATTTCGCCTGTTATTTTGTATGGGAGTGAAACTTGGTCGTTGACATTGCGGGAGGAAAGGAAGCTGAGGGCGTTTGAGAACGTGGTGTTGAGGAGAATATTTGGACCTAGGAGGCACCAGGTAACAGGGGAATGGAAGAGATTTTATAACGAGGTGCTAAATGATTTGTACTCCTCACCCAATATTGTGCAGGCGATAAAATCGTGAAGAATGAGGTGGGCTGGGCATGTGGCACATATGGGTGAGGAGAGGGGGGTGTATAGGGTCTTGGTGGGAAAACTGGAGGGAAGGAGACCACTGGGGAGACCTAGGCGTAGATGGGTAGATAATATTAGGTCGGATCTCCAGGAGGTAGGATGTGGGTATATGGACTGGATTGGGCTGGCCCAGGATAGGGACAGGTGGCGGATGCTTGTGAGTGCGGTAATGAACCTTCGGGTTCCGTGAAATGCGGGGAATTTCTTGACTAGATGTAAACCAGTTAGCTTCTCAAGAAGGACTCTGCACCATGGATTAAGTAAGTTCTGTAAGACACATTATTGGTCCCCACACAAGTAGAGTATAACCTGTTACCTAAATGCTAAAATTTGCATTTTTACACACAATGTGGGATTACTACTTTTTCAGTGGGCCAGACAGGGGCTGTTTAACCCCAAGGTTCAATCACCATTCAGGTGATTGAGGGCTTGATATAGTTGTGTATCATCAGTAAGTAGTCACCTCTTGGTTTAGCTATCTGTACATAAATATGCATGGTATACAATTTTTCTTCGTTGCATAGGACTAAAAATTTGGCAAATATCTCTTTACAGTAGTATCCCATGTCCTTGTGCACAATTTTTTAATTATGAAGGGCAATATACACTCTCAGTTAAACTGAGTGATTTTACTGTGTGATGTCATGCCTGACAGAAAAACTGAGTAAACCGCGTGTTTTTGACAGGCAATGGCGCTGGCCTCAGAATTGCCCTTTACAGTTGTGTTTCACACAGAGAACTGCGCAGTTCACACAGGGAATAACACAGTTTCCTCAGTTTACCTGTTTTTATCCACCATGGTCACATGCATAAGAAGACACACAGAACTGGAAAAAAAAAAGTGACAAACCTGACGAGAAATCTGCGCTGTGCCAGAGAACATTCAGTTCAGTTTTTCGTGCAGTTTTTAACACACTTAAACTGCACGGTTTATGGGGCCCTTTAATGAAGTTAATGACATTTTCTCAATTGGTATACCTTATACAGGCCTTCATTATTTGCTTGTGAGGTAATGTGCTGAGCACTAGTAAACAATTACAATTCCACACTACCTGAACTGCAGTGAAATGTCACATAGTTATCTCCTTGGTTGCGATATCATGTAATAATGGAGGTGGTAACCAATGTGCTGCAGGATCAGTGGTGCGAACAAAGTTGGAAAGTGCGCGGGTCATACTGAACGACACAAACGAATCACTGGACACTCAATGTCACCTGCAGCGTCAAGGGACATCGTGCCAGTGTATACAGAGGACTAGGTGCAGAAACAACCTTCCGCAAGCTACGGCCGGGAACCAAGGATAAAACTGTTAAATGTGACCTACCTAAAATTGTACTGGTGTACATGAATCCTCATATTTGTACTCGAGCGTCTCCCTGCACTATCTGCCATTACCAGAAAACAGAAAGCAGCTGCATCTGTTGTACATATTAAAATTCTTTATATCAATACACAGTCTTTACCTAGCCTACGAATGTATCAGTATAGCAGCCCCTTGCAAACAACAGCGCGCACAGGCAACTGCGATGTCCTTGCAGCTCTGTTCCAGAAAATGCAGCCAGACAGTAGACAAGCCAACCAATAGTTTTCAATGTGCAAAAAAAAAAATTAGAAACAGAACAAATATGTCTAACACTAGTTGGCATCAACTGAACACAAACAGAACTGCATACCAATGGAACCTGTGTTTGTCAATGCTGTGGTTGTTCAGAGGCTGCTGCATAATTATATAACATTAATTAATCTCACTTACAATAAAACTTGGTAAAAAAAAAACAGAAACTGTAATGTTATACAGGAACACAACTAAATTGTTTCTAGGAACATTAAAGTAATATTTCTGAATCTGTGCAGGTAGGTTTTCTACACATTAAAACATTTCATGTTCAAATGTTAATGGCATAACCTCGATATGCACAAAAAAAAAATGGGTGCCAACCCCTTCAATTCAGTGTTAATAATATTACTTATCAGTCCATCAGGGTTTAACCCTTTTAATCATGAAATTCATATAGACACCGTATATTCTCAAATCTAATCCGCGCCCTTTTTACAGTTTCAGGGGGCTAAAAAATCAGATGCGGATTAGAATCGCGTGCCAATTAGATTCGCGGTCGTGAGCTGGATTTTGGAAAAATGATAGAACCGCTGTACGTGCCATAAGAATACAATACAATAATTTATTATTTTATTTATAATATTATATAATATATTGTATAATATTTATAATTCATTATTATTCATCAGACTCGCCGTCATCACTCATAACTGAATCGGTATCCGTCGCCCAGTCACTATCATCTTTATCCTCACCATCGTCCTCCCATAGGTGCGGATTAGAACCGCGAACTAACTTTTTTTCCGTTTAAGAAATCGGCAATAACTAGTGCGGATTAGATTCGAGAATATATGGTATTTGAATAATTCACTCCCTAACTGCCTGGGAAAAAAAGTCCCCAGTTCAAAGATAAATCTAGAGAAATACTGGGTGTTTAACCTGAGAATCACAACAAATCTAAAGAATATGTTACAATATAAGATTTGTATTAATGCTAAAATAGGTGGTACATTGTCACCCCTGTGAATGAATAGGGTAAAACATGTCAAATGAGAGAGTAAAATTTGTATAAATCGAAACATCCTCTAGTTATGTCCTTGATGCCTACAACTTGAAAAGAAAACCTAAAGTTAAATTATATTTGACAGGAACAGTTCAATATCGATGGTAAATGTAGAACAAGAGTTTCATACACCATGTTTCATATGCATCAGTTCATTACCCATGTTATCTCACGTTTACTTATCCCAGACGTGAGCTGCAAGTTAATAAAACGCGATGTACCCCCACATTTAAAATTTCTTTTGGGGAGCAGTGAAATTAATGAGGAAAAATCTTAAATTAATGGACATTTAAAATTCTCAACATTATGAGCAACAAGCTGTGGCGATACCTCAGAAATGGCATAATGAAACTGCTCATGCCTAAGAAACATAAAAGAACCTCACTATGATAGTGAATAATGAAATTGCTACCAATCCTTTACAGGCCTTTTGTTGCTGTGTTTCCTCCTTTTCAGATGCAAATATCTGATTGAAATGCTTTACCTCAAATGATTTAATCTGCTACAGATCTTTGAAGAATAAGAGACCAACTTGATGTCACTAGTTATTACATTTTATTTCCCTTCTTCTATACTCAACATGTTTTGGACATTAATACATTCATCATCATGAGCCTGCGACTTTTCTATTGTATCACCACTTTGGTCGTATGTTCTTGTTTCGATGTGTGTTGGAGTTTCGGTGTGGCTGGGTTGGGGTGGTATCTGTGTAGCAGGCTGAAGCACTGAAGTTGTGCTTCAGCCTGCTACACAGATACCACCCCAACCCAGCCACACCAAAACTCCAACACACATCGAAACAAGAACACATGACCAACGTGATTATACAATAGAAAAGTCCCAGGCTCCTGATGATGGATATATTAATGTCTGAAACATGATGCGCATAGAAGAAGGGAAATAAAACGTAATAACTAGTGACATCAAGTTGGTCTCTTATTCTTCAACTATCACAATGATGCACGGTCCAATATACATAAGATCCTACAGATCTCTTTGGGCAAGAGAGGGAAAATCCAATTTGTTGCCGTGGTGTGAAAAATATTGAGAAGAAACCCATTTCCTGTCCTCCAGCCACCATTCAATTTACGTAATGGCCCAATTAAATCAGATAAAATCTGTTGGAAGCTTTCTCAACCCCAAAATGAAGAATTAAAAAGAGTCTACAGGAGTTGGCACCACTTACATAGGGGTTATAATCCTAGAAGATATACCAAATACATTTTCTAGACATTCAATCGCCAATCCTTCAATGCTTTTTTTACATTACAGTAAATAAACTTTTATAGAAATAAGTCTGATATCTCTTAACAGAAATACTTAAAAAAAAAAAAGGACTGAATAATTTTAAATTATTCTTATACAATTGCTAAATACACAGGTTACACATTGAAACGCTAAAAAGTTACATTTAAAGGTATTTAAAAAACAATGGTAAATGTAGGAACTTCTGAATCATTTAACATTCAAAAATACAACAAACTCTTCAAAATCAGAATGGTGACCAGATATTCTCATCAGATGTGTACCCATAGTTAAAATATTTAAAAGTATACAAAGTGCCCCGTATTGAATTAAGCACTATGCCTTTTTAATACATGGAGATCTGGAGGCAAAACTCCATCCCTTAACCCTTCAATGGCCATGTAGACTACATGTTACATATGTAACTACTGACGCAAAGGAATGTGTTATGCAGTTGCACTTCTCGGTACAACGGCAGGTGTGTGCCTAATGGAGGGTCCACACTTAGCATTAGGTTATGGTTAATGCTAATAAATCCACACCCAAACTGTCTTACCCGCTGGGAAAGTCTTAAACCATCCATGGGGTAAAGGTGAAGTGGGGCCTTAGAACTAGTATGGACATCACAGAGAAGAGAAAAAAAGGTCTTGCCCATCATGTCGTAAAAAAAAAAGGTAAATAATCTTATCACATGAAATCAAACTGATCAGAGGATATTCCAGGCTGCAACAGACCACAACCCTAGGATTAAATATTTTACAATCAGGTACCTATCTCGATTGATGCCTTCTCAAATCAGTACATTTCATTCGCGAATACAACCAACAAGATGCGACATTTCACAATTTATTTGTTTCTGTAAGACGCTCTATATCTTTAGATGTGTCGTCTCCCGTTGTGTTTAGTAATACAATAAGGAGAGGGTCTTAAAATGAGTCAAAAGACAACTAAGTTTGCTAGTTGTTCTGGGCCACCTTCAGGTCACAAAAGTATTCATTCGAGGAAATTATACAGTATAAGCCATAAAATACATCAATCTAAAATTGATACGACAATTGAGCGAGATCTCGTTGAATTTTAAATTGATATATTTTATGACTTATACTGTATAGTTTCCTCAAATAAATACTTTTGTGACCCAGAGCAGGGGCCGAAACATGTGGTCAGTTTAAAATAACAACATCTAAAAAACTTAGTTGTGTTTTGACTCATTTAAAACCCTCTCCTTGTTGTGGACGCTCTACATGTTTCAGACAGTTTTTCTGTCCATCATCAGAGCTCAAAACTGCACATACAGCATCAGGTATTTGTCAGACCAATATGCTACCTGCTGCTAGCCTGGCCAGGCTAGCAGTAGGTAGCAGTATTGGTCTGACGCTGTATGTGCAGTTTCGAGTTCCTGATGATGGCTGGAAGAACCGTCTGAAACATGTAGAGTGTCCTACAAAAATGAATTGTGAAACGTTGCATCTTCTTGGTTGTACTCTGAGAATATATTAGCGATCCACGGACCTATGAATGTTAAATAGTACATTTCACTGCCGCACACTCTGAGTATATGTACGCTTTTCAGTGAAACGTTCAGACATCACTTTGGACGACTTCAGGTATATCTTCAAGTAAAAGGATGTTCGTCTTCCAACTTGAAACTTTTGAAGACCAGATGAAAAATCACTACATGAAATTCAAACCAGAAGATCAAGTTTTGCAGCAAAGGTGAGTATTCCTGCTTAAATACTCACTAACATGTTTAACTGAATTTAATGTCATGTACCTTCAACGACAATTCTCACATAAGAAGCCCATAAGTGCTTAGTACAGAACATATATAGGATGTTACTGGGATTGAGTTTCTGCTCCTAAAATGAAGCCAGTATATACCTATAAAGATGTCAACTGCTTCTCAACTCACCTACAGAATATGTCGTTGATGTAATGATATAAGCGTGAAGTTCCAGCTTGTTTGGCCTCAGAAAGATTCTGAATACTCACTATAAAACATTTGAAGTATGCCCTTCTATGTTAATGTCTGACATCACTATCTGCAAATATTGCGTACATCAAAGAGCTGTGTATTCTAAGAAACAAATAGGAAGCACACAATATACCAAATATAAAATTGCTAAGCATAAAACTGGTTTCCTGCTGCAGCTCTGGAAAATTCTGAGATACCTACAGTGTTGCTCTAATGTTCTGGTCCATCATGGCTTTAGATTCAAATAATTAATCCTTGGCACTTACATTTGGAAACGTGATTTCACAATTTCCAGAATACTGACATTTTTTTGGATTGGTTATTTTGATTTAATGTTCAAATTCAGTGCAAAATGTTTGGTATTGTAAATCTGTGCATCTTCTACCTAGCAGAGAAAAGTGTGAAATACAATTTCAGCTACTCTTATCTCAATTTTCTGCTTGTTTTTTAATTAAAATATGCAACATTCTGGAAATCTGTGGATGCAAGAATTAACAATCTGAGAAGATCCGTTCACATTAAATATTGATAAGCCTATGCAAAGGGCAGCATATAACCTTAGAACATTAATTTAATATCCATTACATATTTTTATTTCCATCAATTTTGACACACAAGCTGAGCATGAAATTCATTCCAGGACCACATCAAAGTTTTGCCCTGATGCTTGAGTGTTCCTATATAAAACATTCACTAACATGTTTAACTGAATTTCATGTCAAGTACCGTTAATGACAAGAAGCCATAAACAATTACTACGGTACATATACAGGATGATGTTACTGGGATTGAGTTCTGCTCCCAAAAATGAAGCCAGTATGTACCTATAAACATCTCAACTGCTTCTCAACTCACCTACAGAATATGTCATTGATGTAATGATATGTGCATGAAGCTCTGGCTTGC
>Ga0131853_10025437_pt1 | contig 10670 bp, 7 predicted proteins | sample TergutLab28metaG_FD_92764 | JGI IMG/M metagenome (GOLD analysis project Ga0131853, IMG submission 92764) | Labiotermes labralis P1 segment gut microbial communities from Petit-Saut dam, French Guiana - Lab288 P1 (version 2) (version 2) | ecosystem: Host-associated > Arthropoda: Insects >... | reverse complement strand
GAAATGTTGTGCAAAACGAAGCAGGAAAGAAGTTAAAATACAAACATTTATGTATAGAGATACAACGAATGTGGAACCTGAAATTTACGATTATACCAGTAATAACTGGAGCCAATGGAATATGAGAAGCTTAAGGAAAAATTTGGAAGCTGTACCAGGAAAACATTCGATAGATGCACTACAAAAGACAGCTATACTTGGAACATCACACATAATATGGAAAGTACTGCAGTGTGAAGCTTGAAGCCTGAGAGGTGGGGATCACCGCTGGTTCAAGAGAAGTACCAGGTAGAAAAGGCCTGTGACAAGAAATGATGATGATGACAATAATAATAATATGGTAGTTGTGGTGGTAACAAAAACAACAAGCGACTGTTATAAAAAATAAACATAAAACGGGACATTATAAAACATAAAAATACGATATATTGGCAAATGTGAGAGGTTCCCTTTGCAACATAAACAGAAATGGAAGGAATGTGCCACATCAAGATCAGAACTACCACTGAAACATTACTCCAGCACGTATCCAACACGTAATAAATTATGCAAAGAATCTACAATGTAATTTTACAGGGACTGACATGCAGGAATATGTTCACTAACTCAACCAAATATGTAGCTACAGGGTGCCACAAATAGTTGACACATGGAAATTTCTTATAAAAAATGTATAGGCCACTCAACAACTACAAACTTCATACATATTGCACAGCGTCTGTGTAAAGTTTTTTTGTCACCTTGTGCTTGATGTGGCCACCATTCCTTTGAGTAACCTCTTGAAGCTGACAATATGTTTGTAATAACATTTCAACACAAGTCTTCCTCAGCCCCTCTGCTAACTCAGCAAGCATTCCTGTCATGTCCAATTCAATGGATTGATTTGTACAAACACCTCCTTCAAGAAGCCCACAAAGAAGAAGTCGAAAGGATTCAGGTCAGGGATGACATGTGGCCAAAAGGTTCCACATTTGTGTTGATCTGGATAGCAGTTTGACATGATGTTAGGGACAAAAACAGTGTTCAAATCTAGCATAAAATTTGCAGTATGCAGTGTGACACCATCTTGCATAAACCACTGTGTATGCAGAGGCAAGCACTATTTGCTGTAGTTGTGGCAAGAGATCGTTCTGCAGTATATGCAAATACCGCAGAGTTTACTGTTTCGTTCAAAAAGATTGGGCCAATTAAGCTGTGGCTGGACATGGCAACCAAAGCAGTGACTTTCCCTCTGTGACTACTCTTTCCACGAAACTGCCCAGTGGGTTCCATCCACCAAAACCGCATGTTCCATTTGCTCACAGTCCCATCTAAATGAAAACAGACCTTGTCCAAAAACCGTATGTTGAAAAGAATTTCATGTTCTCCTGCTGCCCAGGTTGGGAACTGAAGTCGTCTGACTCTTACTGTCCGAAAGCTTATTCACCACAGCAATTTTGTATGGGAGATTTTCAAATCCTTAATTTTAGCAAACAAGACAACTGTGGCTCTCTGATCAACTGTTAGGCAACCATAAACTGCCATTTTACTGAAATGCCTCTATCCAGGTAGAGTGGTTCGTAAAATGTAATGCCAACTAAAGGCATTTCCAGTAATACTGTAGAATACAGTGTAATTGAAATATCAAAGCAAGAGTATGTACTTTTTTTTACTGTTTTTACAGACATGTCAACCATTTGTGTGCCACCCTCTAATAAGCAAATTACAGAGTTAGACCAAATGCTGCATAATTGAGATTTCCACAACATAAAAGATCCTGAATACACAAGCACAAGGACATGTTCCAGTTTACCTCCATATCTGCAGTCAGTTGAGGAAGTGCAACCTTCTCTTCTTCAATAAATGCTTCATCAAGAATAGCATCTGTGATTTTCAAGTAGTTTGTCATCCGCTCCAGTGCCTCCACATGTAACTTCTTTTCACGTTCCTGGAAATGCAAGACCTTCAATTTCTCTTCCTCTTCCTGCTTCTCTCTTGCTTCCCGTTTCCTCCTGTACTTCTCATCGCTATATACAAATTAAACATATACAGATTACAAGTAAGTAAGCACACATTTCCTCTTCAATAATTTTGAAGGCAAGAATAACAAAATGATTTGTAGACATTTAGTGATGAATGTATTAAAAGTTAAGGAGATGAATTATCTACCATCTACTGATTAAAGAATGTGAGACACAAGGTATAACGAAGTACACATATGAGTCTGGAAATTACCATTTATTTTTCAATATGGAACAGAGTAACCAAGACGAATACTTATGCATATAAAATAACACAGTCTCTTGGGCTGTGTTCAGAAAGTAAGATCTCCAGTGTGGCCTTCAAAACTAGTCAGGAATAACATCCATATTTAGTATGGGAAGGTGGCTTGGCCATACTCGGAACACACGCAGTACTACAATATTAAACGGAAGACGTAAATCACAGGTTGACATTCTGCAGACATTGCAGGACTCATCTCTAATGCATGAATGAAATTTCATTTCAGTAAAATTATTATAAATTGTTTTTTGTGATTTTGAAGTCCACCAACCCACCTAACATACAAAGACAAATATGATGATATGATACATCTTCCGTGCAAAATATACATAAATAAGTTTTATTACTAACAAAATGTACAACAAAGTTCAATTATTCACACATATAGGTGACTACTTGAACATGCTGGAGTAGTCACCTGTATGTGTGGATAAGTGAAATTTGCTAGTAATAAAACATATTTCAGAAATAAAACAATTTACTTACATGCTTGTTATAAGATCTTCTCTACAGAAAAAATTTGATTTTAATGAATCTGCCAGAGAATTGGTCCTTGTGAAGGGGAATTTTAGGGTCTGAGATACATCTTCTTTTTGTTTGGAAGCTGCAAGTATAAGAACAAATATATATAAACTATATGGAAAAACAAGTGTTCTTAGGTGAAAGCAGAGGCAAATGTGGAATGTAAATCATGTACTAACAAACCACCAGAAAATTACCTGCAGTGCAAGGCTCTGCCTCCCTGTCCCTGCACACTTCTATGCGGTTCCTAGAAAGAGACCTACATCGCTGTGGCTTTGTAAGGTCAATGATTAATGGGGTTAGTTTCTCCCTGGCACTTCCAGCGTAGTCAAAAAATCGTGTGGTTTCACCTTTCTGTGGAATTGTTCTGCCACTGAAACATAGGCACTGGTTCATTAACCCTTAAAAAAAACATAAGAAAGGGTACACTACAATTATACATATGAGAGGCTAGCCAAAATATCCGAGACTTTGCTCGTAATAGCATGAATACTTACTTCAAGTCCTAATTTCCACCGTCACCTTCAAAGTAGTAACCTTGGGCTTGTATACAGTGATCCCGGTGATTTTGCCATTTTTGGAAGCACTCACTGATGTCTGCTGGCGTTAGTGTGTTTAGTACCTGTTGCGATTCTGCTTGGATCTCTTCAATGGATATGAAATACCGCCCTTTCAACTGGAGTTTAATTTTAGGGAACACGTAGAAATCGCGAGGAGCCAGGTCAGGTGAGTAAGCATGGTGAGGAATAGAGGTCATGTTATTTTTTTGTCACGAATTCCCTTACAACAAGCGAGGTGTGTGCAGGTGGCATTGTCATGGTGCAACAACCAGTCTCCGTTCTTCCACATCTCAGGTCGTTTGCGCCGAACATTTTCTCTCAGTCGTCTCAAAACCTTGCAGTAAAAATTTCCACTGATGGTTTGACCAGGTGGAACAAACTCTTTATGCACAATCGCTCGAATGTTGAAAAAAATGATCTGCATTGACTTGATGTTGCTGCAGACTTGGCACATTTTTTTCGGTTGCGGAGAGGACAGAGTCTTCCATTGCAAAGACTGCTGCTTTGTTTCCGTGTCATAATTGTACGGCCATGATTAATCACCAGTTATGACCCTGCAGAGGAAGTTAGGATCATGTCTAACTGCTTTTTGCAGCTCGGTGCACACCTGAACCCAACGGTCTCACTGGTCATTGTTCAAGAGACAAGGAACAAACTTTGCTGCAATTCGTCTCATGTTCAGTTCATCCGCTAGAATGCATTGACATGACCTGTATGACAGTCCAACACGATTACAAACATCGTGGATAGTCTGTCTTCTAGGATAACTTCACGCATGTTCACGATCTTCCACAGATTCGGCCATCGTTTAAACACTTAAACCATTCAAATGTTCTTGCTTGACTTAAAGCTTGCTCAACAAAGGCCTCCTTTAGCATTCAGTGGGTTTCAGCTGCAGTTTTGTTGAGCTTGAAGCAAAATTTAATGCAAATTCTTTGCTCCTTAACATCCGCCATTTTGATATTAGCACACACACATAAAAACGGTGCAAAGAAAAGAGCCAAAACTCAGAAACACGTGCTCTTATAAATATGCAAGTTGGCTGACTAACGGTTGAAAGATACAGCACGAGACACCTAGCGTTGCAAGTTCGTAGCGTTAATGGTTTGCGCGGTATATTAGAATTCTCGGAAATTTTGGGTAGCACTTTGTAATACAAATACAGACACAGAATGGTCCTCAAAGGCATGTACAGCTTGAGCCACACAATTCTGCTGCACGGCTGAGACAGAAACTGGTCACTCACAACTATTTGGCCTCTGTCACTGTTCCAGCACCATGACATTTTGGTCAAATACTTCAGCTGGAAAAGACCATTTGGAAAACCTAATGTATAACAGTCTGATTTTTACACATATAAACTGTGAAGCCCAGGACCAGACAGGACTCCTTCAACATGGCAATAAATTTTTCAACTTCTACGAAAGGATTGAAATTTACGTCCAGCAAGGAACTGTCAAGTTTTCAAGGAAGACCTTCTTACTACAGCCATTAATTTCTTCACCCTTCAATTCCCAAGACTTCTTTTCTCCTCCAATCTCATATTCATAACCGAATATATGTTTCTACAGCTGTAAACATCATCCTCTTCTTGCTCTTTTGGTACTCAGTACCATAGAAAACTGCACAACATTTTTCCCAATCAATTTTTCAAAGTGCCCATGCAAATAAAATATACCAATACCCTATACAAGGGCTGGTGAAGCTTTCTGAGGGTGCGTGTTAAAACTGACTATAAATTTTTAAGAAATTTTTTTGTGTGCCCACCAGGACTTTGAACAGCAAAATAAGGTCTTTAACTCTTCCATAATTATTATTAATTACTGCATTATAATCATTAATGTGTATTATATTGCATAAATAATGCACATTATAATTTATTATATTTATAATAAAGATCACGTAGAGGAATGAGGTAAAGAAGAAAATATGGCAGTAACTTGGGCTGATACTATGCCCTGTTTGAAAAGACTAACCCAATAAATAAATAAATAAATAAAATGACTGAATATTTTGTAATTATTACATGTGTATTATTTTTACTGTAAAAATTATAGCACAACAAGAATAAAATACCTGAAAGCATTCTTAGACAGCCTGTTTAATTAATCAATGATGCTTCTGAATGATTTCAAATGAGCCACTTTTAGAAATCACATGTTATTGATAACGACAGTATTAAGCCCACCTAACAAGAGACAACATTAATGACTTTGTGACAGTAATAAGGAAATATTGGCAAGTTTGTGCAAAAATTTAAGGAATTATTCATTTCTGTCGTATTTGTTTTATTTTATAGGTACATTTACCTGTATTCATTTTGTTCTGCTATTAAACAATACAAAAAGGAGAGATTAAAATCAATGCAAACACTGCAAGAAGCCTATTTGAATAATGAATAATAAATGTGTTGATTTAAAACAGATAATTTTAAAATAACAGTATTTATTAATACTGTATAAGCAACAACAGAAATGCCAATGTGACAGTTATAATTTTAACAGGATATATAGAAAAGGGAAAGCAAGTAAACTTATTGTACTATTAGTACAAATTTTGCTGCTGCACCAAGGATGACAGGTATTCAATGTCAGATTTGTACTTGGTTGCTCCAAGAGCTATGCATGCAGCACTGCCTTGTTCATTAAGACTCATACTGACCCTCAGACATCGAGTCTTAGGCACCAACAAATTTAAGACGAAACCCCAATTTAAGAAATTTTTAAGTGTGGAAAATTGTGCCTTACAGTCAACGAAATGCAGCAGTCTGATTAATAATAGTAAATGTCTGTCACATCGAAATTTTCACATCTGTATGTAAAGGTAAAGTGCACCCTTGTACAAGCACTGAGGCTCTGTACAGGCCGTACGGCCCATAAGGGGAGTAGAGGTATAGCTCTACTCTTTCTTGACCACGGCACTAGAAGGGGGTGACGGGTCAGTGTCATGCCCCGGCCACTCTTTAACCCCAGGAAAGAGTTGGTACCCACTGTACAGGAGGCTGGGTGGGCCCCAGGGTCAGTCTGAACAGGTGCGGAAAATCTCGGCCCCACCGGGATTTGATCCCCAGACCGTCCAGCCTGTAGCCAGTCGCTATACCAACTACAATACCTGGCACACATGTCTGTATGAAGGCCCTTGTTATTGCCTTCTAGGACTGTTTGTAAGAAGGTATTAACTCTTCACTCACAAAACAACAAAGACAGTGTGAGCAGAAAGATCAGTTGTCATTAAAAAAAAACACAGCAACTGCCATTATAATAGGAAGGGGATGCTCATCTGGTTCTCATTGGCACACTTGTCCCAAATGTTTACTAAAGAGACTGTAAAATGTTTTGTCCAATGTCATGTATTTGCCCATTCACTGTCAGGCCTATGCCCCAGTGATAAACACCCTGTCAACACTTTCCACCACTCGCGTTTTTGTGTAAAAATGTTTCACTCACACCATTATTTAGTAGCAACGGTAATTCATATACAATCTCTAAGCAGTCAGATATATGCACACGTTCACATATTCTTTCACAATACAGTGACGCTGGTTGGTCAAAAGAAAAAAATGGTACAGCAGTGAATCCTGCATTCCAAGGAAATCTTTCTGCATAACCTTTTGGACACGCGTGCCATAGGTTCACCAGCCCTGCTCTACACTCCTAGTCATAGTACAAATAACATTACCCTTGCCATTGTGACCATCTTCCTGTCATTTCATCTGATGCAGAAACAATGAAAGTCACCATTCAATTTTTTCATACCCTACTGTTTTACTAAGACTTGAGATTGTATGTGAAATGTCAACTCTGCACATCAATACTGTACCAATCAAAATATGGACCTGTATGCTTTAATAATCTGCATCAAATTTGATTTTTTAAGAATTTTAAGAATCACATCAATTTTCATCTCATGCATAAGTCACATTACCGAAACAATACTGGAGATGATATAAAACAAAAACTGAACAGGCTTCAATTGAAAAAGTCATAAAAATTACCCTGTATTCCAGATTGATCTAGGATGTCTATTTTGAGTTTGAAGGGGAACATCAGTGAACTTCTGCAGAAGTTCCAAGTACTGCTTCTTTTCCTCAAGTTTGAAACTCTGAAAGAAATAAAAACAAATCGAACACAATAAAATTTCTGTGTAGACTACAGATATTTGTAAATAAATGCTTAAGATGAATAACGAATACAAAATGGACCAATAAGATTACGAACGAACTATGGAGAATCACCCATCAGAAGTCAAGAGAAAATCGGATAAAAGAAGAAAATGGAATTGGATTGGACACATATTACGTAAAGAAATATAGAGAAAACTGCATTAGAGTGGAATACTCAGGGAATTAGAAGGAGAGGTAGGCCAAAGAGAACGTGGCGAAGGACAATAGAGGATGAGATTAGAAGCAAAAGAAGATCATGGAACGAGGTCAAAGGGATAGCTGGAAACTGCAATGCCTGGAAGCTCTTCATGGATGCCCTGTGCTCCACAAGGAGTAAAAGGATTTGATGATGATGAAAATGTCTGTGTATACAAACAACTTTGTTTCACAAATATTGCATAATATGCTAGCTAATTAATTCCATGCTGCAACTTCCTTCTCGAGTAATTAACATTTGTTCTGCTGACAAAATTCACCATCTTCTTCTATGGAACTGAGATATCTGTTGCTGGTCGTACAAAATTCAGTACTGTACACATCAAAAATACACATTTCTGTGTGAAATACTATTTATATATAAAAAATTATGAATATAGAGATAATACAAACTCTTCCGTTATATCTGACAAATTTAATGCAGCTGGAACATACACCGGTAGAATTATACATAGCGTTGTATCCCTAAATTGCACGTAAAACTAATTTACAGTCCTCAAACATTTTAAAGACAATAAGCATCATATGTTCTTTCCACAGCTTCCTGTTGAACTGGTATAAGAGAGAAAGACTATCAGTTTCATATGCTTAATATAACAAAATAACTGTTTACCTCATACAGAGCAAGCTTTGACTTCTTCTCTTCAGTGCGATTGGATGTGGACAATGTACCACTGTGGCTCCCATTATCATCTTCACTGGAACTTGAACATGTAGATTTCAGGTGCTGCATGACACCTTCAGTTTTCTTTACATTGTCTTGTCTTGATAAAGCATGGATTCTATCAGATGGTGTCTGGAAAATTGAAACTGGAAGAAAAGAACAAAATTTTAGACTAGAGGACCAGAGATGTGATGTTTCCCTAGCTGATAAAGCTTCAATTAGAAGTTTGGGAAGAAAATGTACAAAAAATTGAAAAAGTAAATAATGTGACGCTTTATTACAGCACCAGAAATCAATATTTATCAAATAAAAACTGAATTTTTAGCTTAATAAAAAGTTTAGTGTGTTAAATGGACAACTGTTATCATATTTATCCAACTATGAGAAAAGGCCTTTTCACTTTGTATGTCAATGTAAAATTTGGAGTTAACTTATATTTGAAAACAATGAGTTCCAAACAAAACACACAGCCTGATTTCATATTACACAGATTTATAGTTCTACATTCTTTCAGTATTTAGGTTTAAGGGCCCTCCTGGCACTACATCCTCCTATATCACAACTCACATCATCGGGACAACGTAACTGCGCCTCATGGGCGTCCCAACCTCAGAAGTCCTGCCATGCCCCGGAGGGAGGAGCACAAAGTCCACAAGGACATGTGGTGGTATTGGACACAAAAAAAAACATTCTTTCATTATTAATATATCTCCTTTAACTAACAAACAAACTAACTAACCAACCAACAAAGGAACCAACCAACAAACCGACTGACTGTCTTGAAGCTTTTGCAGCTATCAAATGTGACATTCTTCTCAGGCTGGTAGCCACATCAACATGTAAAGTTCTTCCTAAATTTTATGGACTGACTCTGTCCCCAGCTTCAGGCTGCTACTAATGATTTGGTACCCTGCTGTTCAGCATGCATACCTCCATCCAGTCGGGGCTCGAGATGGAATGCAAGCCAATATGGTTATTGGGCGGAGTAAAAGATAATGAACTTGGCCTTGATTGTCTATTGATGTCTATGTAGACTGTGTAAGTATAATGATTATAGGATTCCATGTTCAGTTTAACATAAAGTCAGCCTCTTTAAGTGATTCTGATGCAGTTTATCTCTACTGCTTCTTTCAACATATGATTCATGTAAGGAACTGGGTATCTGGTCTCTTCCTGGAGTTAGCACAGCTGGACAGTGGAACTGACCACTCACACCCATCTAGCACTAAGGTTGAAGAAAGACTACAGTAACACCTCTATTTCTCCTGTGTCTTCATGGCATGTTACAGGGTGAACCATACTACATTGCTTTTAACCTATAAGCAATATTTCAGGAATGTTATAATCTCTCTCTGTCAAAATTTAAAGAAAATGTACGCACAGGCACTACTGCATCAAATATTCTATAAAAACATTATATTCACAAAACCCGCATATTTTTCCATGGTTTATTACATCACATTTCATGACCTAAATGTACATGGCACTAGTGCAATTCACGCCCCCGAAGCTCAAACATCTGCCATACTGTTATCATTCACAGAAGGTAAAAATACAGGACAATGGGGTGTACTGCAATATATATCTCTCTCTCTCTCTCTCACACACACACAATTTTCAAAACACCTCTGGCACTGACTGATGGTGTTGACACGCACAACCATGCAAGTGCCTTTTCTCCCTCTCATGCACGCACATGTGTGTATGTGAGTATACACAGTGTTATTCAGTTTAAAAGTTGTATTTTTTCAGAACTGTCTACTGGAGTATTACAACTTCAGGCACCTCATGGAAGTAGAACAGACAGCCGTTGCACAGATTTTCTGTCATGAACTGCTAGAAATGCCAATTTGAACTCTAACTTCCCAAGGCTTGAGGTCCCTACAGTGCATGCAAAATCTGAGGAACTCCTCCACAGTGCATTTAGTTGAACTGTTGCTACTCTGCAGTAAACAGACCCAGTAATTATTCACACTTATCACGCATGAAAACACAGCAGAACCAATGGTACCTGAGCCAAATGCTTTTGAGGTTGAGTTGGCTATCGGCAAGTTAAAAAGCCACAAATCGCCGGGTATTGATGAAATACCGGCAGAACTGATTAAAGCAGGGGGTGGAACAACTTGCGGGGAGATTCATAAGTTTATCACTTCTATTTGGGAGAAGGAGAAACTGCCTGAAGAGTGGAAGGAGTCGATCATAGTACCTATTCATAAGAAGGGGGATAAAACAGATTGTAATAATTATAGGGGCATTTCACTTTTGCCAACCACTTGCAAAATTT
>Ga0131853_10025436_pt1 | contig 10670 bp, 8 predicted proteins | sample TergutLab28metaG_FD_92764 | JGI IMG/M metagenome (GOLD analysis project Ga0131853, IMG submission 92764) | Labiotermes labralis P1 segment gut microbial communities from Petit-Saut dam, French Guiana - Lab288 P1 (version 2) (version 2) | ecosystem: Host-associated > Arthropoda: Insects >... | reverse complement strand
CTCGATACCCTCATTAGCTCAAACATGTCTGATAGGGTTAGATGCTCAGAGATTAAATGCCAAAGTCAAAGTTCCGCTGGAAAATCCATTTACATCACATTTATCGAAAGATGCCCCATTCCCCATTTTTCATTTCGATCTTGCGATGTGCCGGATCACCGGCATTACATTCATGGATGGATCGGTCCGTGTTTTTTGTTTTTATTCATCTTGCGTTTTCGTTGTATAATATACATTCAGGCATTTGAATTCTTACGACTTACCGGTCGGGTCTCTCGCATCGAGCGAGCGAGCGATGATCCGATACGAACATGGAAAATCGTTTATCGATGTTTTAAAACAGCGGGCCAGTGGATTCCAGTGCAAAAAAGCATACTCTACCTTGTATTTAAACGACAATGGTATAATGAAAAGAATGGTGTGTGCGTATAAATACATAAGAGAGCATATTAGAACATAGATTACCCCTCCGGCGGGATCTTACTTAGAAAGGAATGTCTCCGTTAGAATGGTGTGTTACGAACAAAATATCATTTTTAAAAATCATATGATCCGAAAAATACGCCGTGCAGCTATAGGGTAATCAACATGATACATATTATCACTATAAATGATAAATACATGTTTGTCTGTTTAACCGTGGAAGAGTTATAATTCGGATCAACTCGCGCTAGAGTCACGGTGTAATTATCCGTTGTATAAAGCACCATTGCATAATCAGAAGCGCCCAGATAATGACATGTATTAGTATCAAGCGACATATGGCCTGTCGGAGTAGTACAATTAACATCCTGATAATCGGCAATATAACTTGCATTATTAAATTTAATATACATCGCCGGAATAGGGCTTACACACGTATTTATCGGCAATAGCGACGGATTAATCGAATGAACACACGCTTGCATTTTATTTTGTAGTCAAATCATGAGCCATTATGGCGTATAAATTCAATCGTTATGTTACACGATGTTCACGTGTTTCGCATGGATGATGCCTTTCTCTTACGCGTGTATATTTTCGGGCAATACATGCGGTTTTTTAAAACGATTATTCTTCTATCGTGGTGCCTGTCCGTTCGTCTATTTCTTCTTGTTCGCTCGATACTTCGTCTGCTGGTCGGCTGTCATGTGCACCCAGCAGCGTTGCAACTTCTTGTCGCACATCGGCGCTCCACATCGTTTGTTCTGATCATTGACGTGTCGACACTGGTTTTCGTCGGCAATTTCGCGCTTCTTCGTGCCCGCTCGCTTTTTCTTCTTCGCCTCGAGAATATCGCTTTCTTTCTTGTTTTCGAGCAAATTGACGACCGACTGGTAGCTTTCCTGATCCAGTTTCAAGTGTTTTAGGTCGTCAATGACGCTGTCGATGACAGAGACGGTGATCAAGTTGACGCCGATCTTCACATTCGCACTTGCCGATGATTTACCCATGGTTCGAATGATTAATTTGTCGGATATTAAACATTCAATTCAAATTTCGATATTTCAGATTTTTCGTGTGGACGACAGCAAGTCCCGCGAACGCGACAACGGAAGATATGACAACGGCAGTGGATGTTGTATTATACTTTACGGATAATAAAGATGTTTGTGTAACATATAAAATGTATTTTCTTTTTGATATTTATTAAACAGCCAATCACCATGGGGAAGGAAAATTTGTTACTTATTGGCAACACTGGGTCCGGAAAGAGCTATTTGCTCAATTCTGTAGGCGGCAATTTTAACTCTGGTTTCAACGCAGTGCACGGTTTGACTGAAGAATGTGATTATTGCGATGTGAATGTCGGCAATGTTACTATGAGACTGATTGATGTTCCTGGGTTACTCGAAGCAACCGACGAAAAAATAAAACGAAATGCTGACGCGATCACGCAAGCGCTGAGAATGTCAGGCTCGTTCAAACTTATTTTTGTACTGGCAGAATGTGCCGGACGAGTGTTGCCTTCTGATTTGTTTACGATTGCAAAAGTGTTGACCGCGATTGATTTTAGCATTGACGTGGGCGTTATCATCAACAAGGTCCCCAGCGAAGATTTGGATCTTTATAACCAACACGACACCAAAGAAAATATCATTAAGCAACTCAATAGCGTTGCCAATAACAAAATAAACAAGTCATGGTTTTCGATCATCCCCCGCTTTCGCCGAGACGATCGCTACGGAGCAACGCCTTATATGACGGAATTGTTAGGAAACATGAAATATCAGCCGATTGCTAATGTGACTGAAATCCGAGCAACTATCAAGGAATACAACGCGTTTGTCAAATTCCTTCAGAAAGTGGGTAAAGCGATCATCGATCTATGGGAAAAATTCGTGTACGAATACAATCTTTTTTAAAAATCGAGATATTAATACGCAAACGGTTCCCAATCATCGTATTTTATCTTGTTTTTGACGGACGAATATGCAGCACAAATGCCCACGATCGGTGCCCATACAGGCGAAAACACGCCCAACAATATTTTTTCGTATAATTTCAAATCATTGTTGCTAACTTCGAGATCGCGGGTGACGACTATAGGACGTTGTATTGTCATTCGGAACACGTTCATTAATTTTTCTTTAAGCATGCTGTCGACCACGGGATTGCGCACGTACGGACAAAACAAAAGTTGATTGAACATTACGCCCGTTCTTAACGCGTCATGCAGCTTACTCAATATCAGCGATGATTTGTTATTATCCATGTAATGGTCCCAGTCGTTTGGAAGAATTTTGTTGATGATCAGCACATATTCCATCTTTTCGTTGCGCGGAGGAGACACCACATTGACCACCTTATCGATCATTGATACATCTTCGGCCGACCATCGGCCTGATTTATCTGCGACAACAAAAGCGATTTTGTACGGAACATCATATCCCAGTGCCTTTTGGATCTCGCTAGCATTCCTCTGCGTGTTTGCTTCAGACGCCTCATACAGCCCGGGAGCATCGATGAGCAATACCGAATCGTTGTCTATGTTGACATGACAATAAGATGCGTGTTTTGTCAACCCCTCGCCAACCGCAAACCCCGCTTCGAATTGTCCTCCCAACACATTTGCTAGCGTGCTTTTGCCTGCGCCGGTGTTTCCGCAAAGAAAAATCGCATAGTCATAGGTCATCCTGCTCATCATCTTAGTTGTGTAGACATATTATACAATTTACGCGTTACACGAACGATGTGTCATACCACAATGATTCGCGAGATATTGCGATTTGCTCGGCGACAATACATGGGAATCGAACACCCGTTCCATATCTATGCATCTCATCTATAAAGATAAAGAACATGCCGACCGGCTCTGCGCAATGACAGATATTATGCATACGCGCCGACTGGCGTCGTGTAACCTAAAAATTGTATAAAACACACAACAACTCGCTGTTAGCGAAATGGTTCATGTTCATATTGTGCGATCAGGTGACACGCTTACTAAAATAGCCCGTCAATACAACGTTTCAATCGAACGTCTTGTACGCGAAAACAATATAACGAATCCGGATTTAATTGTGATAGGACAGCACATCAACATTCCGGCGCAAGATGCCATGTTGCGTCTCGTGAATCAAATCAGACAACAGCACGGCAAACACGCGTTGACGTTGAACCAAAAACTAATGAATGCGGCCTACTTGCACTCGAAATACATGGCCGATCACAATGTAATGACACACCATCAATCAAATCGGACGTTATACGGCGTAGGAGAACGTGTTAAGTACTATCAATACCATTTCGCAGGGGTCGCCGAAAACGTAGCATATAATTATTCGGATGATATACCATCCGTCGTGGATCAATGGGTGAAAAGCCCTCGGCATTTTCAGAACATGTTAGGCGATTTCGCGGAAATGGGGCATGCTCGCTGCGCTAAAGGCGATCGCATTTACTGGACACAGGTGTTTGGTAAATCATTTACTTAAAATAGTAAAAAGTGTCCGAATGCCATTTTCCATGAATTCCGACTGCGATCGTACGAATCGACTTGTGTAAAAATTTCCATTCGGTCGGAATTCATGATGTAAATTACCATTCTGTCGGAGTTTGAAAATAAAGTTCATGATGTAAATTACCATTCTGTCGGAGTTCGAAAATAAAGTTCATGATGTAAATTACCATTCTGTCGGAGTTCGAAAAAAAAAGTTTTGTTGATGGCGATTTCGGAGTTTGAATATATGATCTCAGATCGTCTCGAGATGATCTCAGATCGTCCTGAGATTATCTCAGATCGTCTCGAGATCATCTTACATCATCCTAAGATCTGAGCGAAGAGCTCGACTGCATTCGCTATCAATCTTCGGCGAATTTGATCATCTCCCATGATATTGCGATGGGGTGGTGCATCCGTCTCGGTAAAACGTCATCGCATTATCGCGCTACTGTGTTTTTGCGCCGCCAGAATCCTCCATATTTCTGTCGCTATTTTCGTTGATTGCGTCATCGGGCAGATACATATTTTATGTGCGTACGGTGCCGTCGCAATCAGTCTCTGTAAATGCTCACCGTTCTGAGTGGCCGGTGCAGATTAGAGCGAATTCATGTTTACTCGGAATTTAAGGTTCAGGGGTGACCCCCTACGATTGAAATTAAAATGTTTTAGGAGGGGTTAAGCGACGATCGGATGCGCGTAGAGCTGTTTATTCTTTGGGCGTTTTCGATCTCTTTGATCGTTGCCCAGCAATGTGCGAAAGACGAAGTCCAGTCGGATTTGATGAGAGATGATATTATGCCGGTACTAACTATTCTATCTTCGTTTCCCGCGGGGTTTGGACCATTTCAGTCTCTGGGAATATCCATCGTGATGAATTTATTGGATAAATTTCTTCCTAAAGTCGAAAAGCCCGATCCATATATCACGCTGCTGAACGAAGAGCTAAAAGAGCTTCGTAATGAGCTAAAAGGCGACATCGAAAAAACAATCACAACCAATTATAAGAAAGATAAACAATATATATTGCATCTTGTTAATAATTATAATATTACGTATAGCGAATGGGTGCATAAAGGGATGCCTAAGAACGATACATCGTCAGGGTCGCTTTACCAATTCTACAACGGCGATACGTTGGAGCTGATGGGCGGCTATATTACTAGACTCAAAGGCGATAACTATTTTGGGTTTTTTGGTCTTCCGATGTTTGTAGCGATGGGCACGGCGCATCTCGGCATGTTGCACGAAGCCGCCGTTATAGGTAATGATCACTTCAACATAACAGGCGGCGAGTTGCGAAATTATCGTCGCCGGTTTGATTACTATTTAAGCGAATATTCTAGTATATTATCCGATGATTACCGCAAACAAATACAATCTTTTTTCGAGCACGGGAAAGATTATAATCTCGCCGATAGCCATCATATATTTAATAGCGAAATTGCCGTAGAAACGTTGACTGTTCAAAACGCGTTTGATCTAGCGGCGAATTGGACCGCACTCGCGCCACCGCCTGCGACGGGCAAATTATTCCGAAGCGGGATACCGATCAGCGTGTTTCTGACAAGACCTATCTATTCGAAAGCCACGAAATGTGATGTGGATACAAAAAAATGTTATGTGTCGATGAATAGTCTAAATAATGCAATATTTAACGAACCTCGTTATAGAGGGTTGGTTAAATCTATCAAAGCTTTTCCCATAGAGCAGCCTGTTCTAAAGAATAATAAATACGAAAACGGTCCATGGACATTGGAGGGATTAAGAAATTATTTTAATGACTCGGTAACCACGGAAGGCGTTTTGATCAATCCCACGAAAGACATCGTACCGATCTACACGTCCGTGAATAATAATTATGAGTGCGTCAATAACGGATGCACCGTATACGCATCGGGCTTCGAGAACATCGGCAATAAGAATAGCTGCGAACGAAAAGGCCTTATCAAATCGCCGCTTTATCACGGCGTGTCTCGTATTCTCCGTGCCGCAAAATACCGCGTCGGGTTTCGCACCGACGCATGGGCCATCGAGTATCGAAAAAGCAACAACATCGACCGGTTTCCGCCGAATGCCGAGCACGGGCTGCGATTTCCCGGAGAATATGTTTTGTACGATCACTTCATGGCAGCCCCGACGAGACACACACCAATTAAGATCGATCCCAACAATGGCGGCGGAGGTACTTGTGTAATTACGTTCCAGCCCTTGATAAGCGAAGTCGAGAAGGTTAACGCGGCACCGATGATGAAAAGTAAACTACTTGCGAAAATCCGTGAAATACAGAAAAAACACAATGGATACAACTGTTTGACAAACGATGCTTCCGACTATAGCGATTATTTACTGTTAGCTGACATGGTAGATGCGTTTACCAGTAGGGTGAACGAGGGAGAATATGATGCCGACGTGGATGACATGAATTATGTACTCGGAGGGCGGCCGATTTTCATCGAAAGACCGATGACATTTAGATTACCTCCTCGAAACACGGGATTTGGTTATAATTTACGTGTGTATGGCAACGGTAATCAAACCGCGATCAATGTGAATGGATGTGTTTTAAAGAAAACTCCGTTTAAGTTTGCACGATTTGATATTTATGATGGTAATTGTGGCGACATTTCTTTGCCGAACACCTTAACCATCAAAGAACCGGCGCATTTCGGAGCGATTGAAATCATTCAAGTAAGAAAATGTAGCGGATCCGAATTCAAAGAAGACGGCATTTGCAAAAAGAAGTTTTGTAAAGATAATAGCGATTGTCAATCTCCGCAAACGTGTCAAGATGTAACAAGCATGATATCGTCGTCAGGAGGAGGCCCGTTTAAGATACAAACATGCCTCACGCCTAAGCCCACTGCATGTACCCAAGATAGTTGCGATGTGTTTTGCGGACAAACTAAGGTAAGATTTCCGACTCTGTCGTTGAAAGGACAATGCGAAGCCGATGGATGTCAATGTCGTAAAACGTGTACAGGTAACGTAGGGTGCAGTGGTAATGATTTGTGTATGAATGGAATTTGCAGACTTCCGATACCCGGTGTTGAGTGCGCAAGATGTGGCGAAGTAAAAGGTAATAAATACTGTTGCGGATCCGGTGTCAAGGACCAGGATGGTAAATGTCTGTGCAAGTGAAATGACGTTCCGTCGTGTGTTTTGTTTACGACGAAGCACCGCACCGGGTTTTAAAAGGGCGCATTATATCATCGTGAAGATGCCTCGGTGGATGATCGACTTCTCGATGCGGCGGATGATCATAGTGTTTGTTTCCATGATCCAGTCGTTGTACGGGTAGATGTCCGTGAACGACTTGTACCGCTTACCGTCGCGATACGCCTGGTCCATCTGGCGATAGAGATGGTCGTCCGCGAGCAGGCGGTCCAGAATGTACAGATCGATTTTGGTTAGCGTGGACAGCATGCGGCCGCGATGTTTCATGCGCCGGTCTTCTCGCTTGACGGTCTCGGTGATCTTGAGAGACACCCGCATGTTCATGTCGATCGTAGAAATGATGCCATAAATGCCGTGATTGGTCTCGAAGTGCTCGAACAACGTGGCAAACCGCTGTCGCAGCCGGGGAAGCAGCGCGTACTCGACGTCATACGGGCAGGTAACCCATTGGCCCTGCTGCGCCGAGAAGACGCGGAGGCCCGACGGGATCGACGGGATTGGTATGGCGGCTTTGTACGACACGTCGTAATGCTTCGTATAGCACAGCGTGTGCACTATGTATCGGTCGATCGGAAAGACAATGTGCTTCATATAACCGGGCATGTCCTGCGAGAAATGCAAATGCTCGACCAGGTACTCGAGATCTGCAGCCTTTAGCGCACGCGCCTCCTCCAGAGACGGGAACGAGTTGGTCGCGAGCGGCCGCGCAACACTTGGCAGCGGAATCAGCTGCTTCTCGACGACATTCGTGGGGTGGTCGGCCGTGATGTACGCACGCGTCGGGTCGTACGACGTGAGAAACACCTGGTCGCGAAACGTGCGCAGCATGTATTTGCCGCGCACCCGGACGTTGTCCACGATGCACTTGATCAGCACATGCCGCGTGATTTTCGGGTCGATGTCCATCCACCGCTCAACCTCGTCCAGACACAGCCGATCGTGCTCCGCAAAGAGGCGCTCGAGGTACGGCACAAACATCGGGATGTACGTGGGTAAATAGTGCCGTATAAAGTCGTCGACATAATACCACGACACCTCTTGAGATCCGATCAGCTCGATGGAAGCGCCCTTCAAGGTGTCGATCATTCGTGAGATTTTGGACTGCTTTGTGTTGGAGATGCGGATTTTCTTCACGTCAATGCTTTCGCTGTCGGACAGCGTGGCGCAGTAGATGTGGATCTGCACACATCGCTCGGGCTCCGGCAGGTCGTCATGGCACTTGCTCCGCAGCACGCGCCCTAGCGCCTGGATGACAATGCTATCGTTCCAATGTGGTATGATACAATGAAAATGGCGTACGTTTTTGAGCGTAATCGATTCGCCCAGCACGCGGCTGCCGATGATGATCTTGACGTAGTCGCCGTTCTTGTTGAGCGGATGGTTGAAGCCCTCGATGCGGTCCTCCATGTTCGGGCAGAGATCGGTCGTGCCCACGCAGAACGTAAAGCGCCACTGCGGCTTGATACGCGTGATGTCGTCGCCGATGTACAGCTCGTAGCCGTGGTGACGCAGGATCTCGCACAGCAGCATGATGCCCGACCCGAGCACGTCCTCAATAAACACGAAAAACGTGCCCTCGTGCTGCTGGATGTGCTCTAGTAGGTAGTGGTACTTGCAGCTCGTCAGGTCCAGGTAGTCCGTGATGTCGGGGATGTACTCCTCGCGCACGCGGTACATCGTGTACGTCATCTCCTTGTGCCGATGCGTGATAACCCGCTTCGTGATCTTCTCGGGCGTCATCATGTGCTTCATGATCCGCCGTCCGTAGTCGCCGTTCAGCGAGCAGAACAGCGAGATCTGCGAAAGCGACCGGTACACATCATTGTTCCGCTTCTCGCGCGCGACAATCTCGTACATGTGTTGCTGGTGTCGGGACATGGGTATTGTTACAATGGGGTAGAAATAATCATACAACGACGCACCATGGAATTCAGAGCGCGCCACGTTTTGCGTAACGGCGTTGTACGAGATCGAGAAGTCGGTGGTCGCGAACAGCCGCAAAATAGACTCGATCTGCTCGACATTGTCGGTCATCGGCGTCGCGGTCGACAGGATGAGACGGCTCTCGTCCGATAGTGTGATCAGTCGAATGAGCTGCTGGTACACGCTACTAAAGTTGACCTTCTGGTATTTGATGTTGTGGATCTCGTCCATGATGATGATCGTGTTGCTGTATTTGTCCCGGATTTCCTGATCGGTCATTTCCTTCAGCCGGTTGTGGAACTCGATGTACGAGTTCATCGAGAAAATGTCGCTCGACGGGAAATCGCCGTGCATCGTTTTGTATTTCGCGATCTCGGTCGTGAAGATATAATGGCCGTGGATGCTTTTGGTGATGATCACCGTTTTGGTGCCATGATGCTCGTAATGGTCTATGGAAATCGAAATGCACGTCAACGTCTTCCCCGAGCCGAGGCTGTGAAACAAAAGAAGCGATTTGTTCGACGTGTACGGCGACATATACCGCCGGGCATACTCCTGGTAATCAAACAATCCCTCCTTGTTCCATAGATTGCGGAACTCGACGCGGTGCGATAACGATGATGCCATGTCCATGCGTTTGCTAATTGAATCGAGAAATAGAAAATTCATTTCGAGGAATCAGTCGAACGGCCTCTCGCACGAAAAATGGACGAGTTGTATGATGAGATGGTCGACAAGGCTTTCTTCGATCGCGAGCAACTGATATCGACGCTGGGCGTCACCGACGTGGAGATCGAGTTTCGCCTCCGTCTGCCGCACGTGCCCGCGTCGCTTATCCGCCACATCAAACCCACGTCGTACACCGAAGTGAGATATCTGCACCCCGATCACCCGCACGTCAAGCTCCGTGTCCGCGACGGGTCGGACGGCATGATCTCGAAAACGGCCGTGAGCAAGTACTCGCTCGAGCCGCACTGGTGGTGCACGCTGTGCGTGTCGATCGAAGAGCCGTATGTATGCTACGAGCCGCATCGCTTGTTCAAGCTGGACACACGTCACGTCGAGTGCTTCCGCGTTCCCGTGCGCGATGCGTGTGTGATGGAGATCAAGAACCAGCACGTCGAGGTCGAGTTCCACCGCTACACAGACGACGCTCGCGACCTTGCCAAGCGCACGTTGCGCACGATTCTAAACGAAGCGATTGCGCCGTACATGCCCCGCGACGTGTTTGACGCATGCACGTACCCGTTCCGGCTCAGCGACTACCCGAAGCCAGTCCCCCTGCAACACAAGCATATCCAGACCATTCTAAGCGGGTCATGGTACGTCACGTACAAAAACGACGGCGAGCGGGTGTTTCTGCTGCTCAAGCCCAACGACGGCATCTATGAGGCGTCTGCGCAGAAGCCTTATTTTTGCCGCGTGTCCACTCGCTCGGTTGATAAGACGATGCTCGTGGATTGCGAACGAGTGGGATCTCGCTATTATGTGTTAGACTACGACGATTTTACGGACACGCCTTTCGAAGAGCGTCATAAAAAATTCGGCCAAATTTTGCCGTTCCTTACTGCTAAACCGTACCAAAAGATTCACGACATTCACGACGTTGCCGAGTATGCCCAGCGAGCGCAGCCCAAAAACGACGGGT
>Ga0131853_10025427_pt1:0-7500 | contig 10672 bp, 6 predicted proteins | sample TergutLab28metaG_FD_92764 | JGI IMG/M metagenome (GOLD analysis project Ga0131853, IMG submission 92764) | Labiotermes labralis P1 segment gut microbial communities from Petit-Saut dam, French Guiana - Lab288 P1 (version 2) (version 2) | ecosystem: Host-associated > Arthropoda: Insects >... | reverse complement strand
CAAGGTCCGTTTGTGTGTGTGTGACTTAATACTTCCCATATTTTTGGATTTAAGTAAATGTGGTAACAAGAGAGCGAAGAAACTGCACACTTTTCTTCCCCCTGGCACAGCACATCCCAGTGGACAAGGGCCTCATTATTGTCGATGCTTCACGATCACACTCAGGCACACCACACTCGGTAGGGACTCCTCTGGACGAGTGATCAGCCCATCGCAGAGACCCCTACCTGCAACGCAGAAAAGAGAGAGACTTCCATGCCCGCCGGCAGGATTCGATCCCACAATCCCAGCAAGCGAGTGACCGCAGACTCACACCTTAGACCGTGCGGCCACCGGGATCGGCAAAAAGATTACAGTGACAAACTTTATGTACAATATGTACTCAGCACCTCATATTGTTACGGTAATTAATTACGAGCAATAACATGAACTGGGAATGTATTCAACACACAAGTAAATGAAACATTTAGTTGAAAACCTGAATGATGAAGACCAATAAGGAGAATTAAGCATAAATAAAGTACAGTTGTGATAAAGATTTGACAGAAATAGCTTATTAATATTATGGACTTAATTATTATGAATATAGTTATGGGTAGGTTAATTAAAGCTCTGACTTATAAGAAAGAAGGGATTTTAGATTATTTTAGCTACTATTACGTTGTCTTAGTTCAGTACGTTCCATGGTGTCATTTGGTTAGTAGTAGAAAGAATGGTTACATCGCTCTCAGTTACCATTCCAGACAATGCACTATATTCATAATTAGTCATCATCCATCAACGCCATTTATTCCACATACTGACAGCGTCGCTCGATTAACTACAGACTATTAGAAAATATAGATCCCAATGACGGCAGATATCTTTCTGATTTGGATTGATTTTTACAGGAAAACTGAGTACTTCTCAGTATATAAGAATAATAGTGATTTTTCAACAATATGCGGTAATTAGTGCGTATATTTTCATGATGTCAGAGCAACGGATTAAAAACAAGAAATAGTGGTGGAAGAGGTTAAAATTAAATGCCTGTAATATAGCCATGCCCAATTAAAACTGATGATTGATTGTAAATGAGAAATCTACCATCTCCCCACTGGCTTCGAAAATGCGCAAAATGTGCCCTTAAATATAAAAGCGAACAGGGGTGGAGAGACGGCGAATCTTTCGTCTTTGTAACTGAGAATTAAATGGCGTGTCAATTAGAGGTATGAAGGGGCACTGCAATTTGTAAAGAGTTCGTTATTTCGCGACTCAACTCCTCTGCTTTTTGCTGATTTTGTACGTAATGTACGCAAAAAAGAAATGGGAAGAAAATTAATTAACACTCCCCTTTGCTAGCTTATTGAATTGCACATGACAACTGCGTGATTCGTGTTTAGTTTTACGTTTGAAACTATTCATACAGATGGTGAATATGGGAAGTTTAAAGGTGAAATTTGGATCGTAATTGCACTTTTTCAATGACCAGGACGAAGAAAAGTTGTGGGAATTTCAACCCATAGATTGAAATTCAGCCTTCTGGAAACAGTGCAGGTTGCAAGCAAGGTTTCCTCATTAGTGGAAAGTAAGCATAATCATTTGTCCTTATTTTGGCACAGGCACAACACTCAGCTTGAAGAATTCAGAAGAAGGAATTTAAACTGAAGTACAAGGGATTTATAAAAACTTAAAGCTTAACTTAGTTACTGGTGACTTCTTAAGGAACGCCAATGAGAAACTTCTTATAATTGACTTAAGAATCATAATTTCCTGCAAATGGTTCTTGTCTTATGCTGAAATCATCAGGGTTGTCATTTGGTGAATTTAAACTGATTGAAATGTTAAACAAATAATTTCTTTTAACAAAGACAGACAGAGATAATCCAAGAGCGTTATGCCAAAGGCTTTTTTAATGAATAAACATATCCGAAAAAATCAAGATATTTTTTACCTGTGTCAGAAATTCTGAGGACGATGAAATGATATATGATGCAAAGGAATCGGTTATTTAATATCCTTTGTCAACTGCTTGAGTTATACAGTGGAGTGTCAGAAGCTATGTGGATATGATGAGAACGACACTGGCTGGTACTCCACTGTAACCCTTGAAGTGTCAACATCGATGGGATGGACCTTATAACGCGTAGAGAAAGTGCCAGAGTATGTTCTGTCGGTCCCCTCTACAACATTTAGGATAGCTTCAATAAGGAAGAGAAAATTCGTCATTCTTGGAGAGATCATTTTTGACTGTAACACAGCACTCACATAAGATTTAAAGTTTTATAGTAATCAGACTGAAAATTCAAGTGGTATTGGGAGAAACTGGGGAAAATTATGAATTCCCTCATAACCAGAGATATAATATACTCCATTTAACACAACCCATATTTATTAATAGAATCAATTACATGTTTAGGCTAATATGTAACCATAGTCGGGCCGATCTAAAAAGAATACAAAAAGTGTTCACGCCTGCAGCTGTGAAAATTTTCCTTTTACTTTTTATTTTATTCAATTTCACGATCAGTCTCGTGATCTGGATGGATCACCTTCAGAATTCCCTGAATCATAACAACTGATCATCAGAACGAGTTTTGAAATTGGGGTTTCCAAGCTGGAAGCCTTAATACTGACTTCTAGAAGGCGATATTAGACACTCAGTTTATAAAAACAGTAGAATTTAAGCTTTTATTACTTGCATAACACAATTAGTCAGCTGTTGCAAAAGAGAGGATTTCACTACATATTGTTTGGTTTACTGAGGTTTGTCGGTTGGACAGAATCATTTGGGTTAGAAAGACATAGAATCCTAATATGGTGACTTGCAATAAGCAACGTATATCACTTGTCTAGTGATTTCAGAGAACCGGATAGAAAGACGACATTAATTGTTGCAAGACGTAAAAATAATAATTAGAGGTCTTGACTCAGACCAGTGAAAATATTAATACGCGACGATTCTTTTAAACACAAAATTAAAACTATGAATTATCAATTAACAATATCTTCTTGTAGATCCTAACACAAAACATCTTTATGTAAAAACTATTGTAAACTTCCTGCCTCTAAAGACAAATATATTTTGAAACTGTATAACATTTTTGTAAACCTACGTAATGCGTATTGCTGGTAAGTTCCGCGCTGTGTGTAGCTTAAAAAATATACAAGTCTTTACAAGTTTATTCCGTAAAAATTACGATTTATTTATTTGATACACGTTACTGTTAGATCCGAAGAAAAACCTGTCCCACTGCTGCCTTATCCAACATGTGGGATTTGTGTTAAACAAAGGGGCAACGAAGAAATTTTCGCACCAAATGTGTCGGTTTTCTCCACCAGTAACACATCCTTCCATTCATCTACTATCAACACTACACAATCTTAGCGAATGACAGCATCATTCAACAGAACATGTCTCTGTTGTACAAATGTAGTCTGAGTCGTAGTGCAAAGTATCGTAGTATCGTAGTGGGATTTAAGAACGTAACAAGGAAGCCGATAGAATTCATGAAAACTTCTTCTTCCTTGCACAAGTCTTACAATTGTATTTATATTATTACTATTCTGTTTTTTGTGAAAATAAGTTATTGTTTAAATACGTTAGTTTTATGGGAAACTACTTAAGAGTTTTGACTTTCAAACATGAATTCTTATAACAACGAACAAAAGCTTGGATCTGACCTGGAATTTGACGCGTTTTCCCAGTTTAGTGATTACTGTTTCAACCACTACTTTCAGCTTACAATTTCAGCATTGTACCAAGATAGTGTGTGTATTGTTTCGTACGATTCTTACAATCAACCCCTGTTATTTTCGGAAAAAACATTAACTGATAGGGTGTTCTTTACTGCAGACGCCGGATCTTTGCTGTATGCCGTAGCAAATGAATTTTTAAACAAATAAGTTACAATAATTTAAAACCCGTACATTGGCTCAGGCGTTTAATTGTCGACCTCCCACCACGAAGGTCAGGGCTCAAACTCAGGCCACTTCAGGCGGGATTTATGGTAAGATGAGTCCCTCTGGGACTGGAAATTTTTTAGTACTTCTGCTTTCTTTGTTAGTATTGTATCTTTCGTAACAATGCTGCATATTGATTATCATCTTTATGGTATTCTTATCTGAAAGAAAAGCGGGCGAAGACCGGGGAACGTCTGACTGATCAGTATCGTTTAGAGTTCTCCTTCTTAATTCTGTTAACGTGTAATTATTGACTACATGATAAATCATGATACAGAGAATTGTACTGACGTGACGAATCACCGTATTGTAAACGTCTATCAAGATTTGACTGAAAACGCTTTGCGAAAGTGACATATTATTATTTTTTTTTTTCAAATTGCCGGACAATACAAAGTTAAATTCTTTCAACACCACCAGTTCGTATCTGTCGCAGGAGTACAACAGACGGGTCGCTAGCGCACGCATGTGCCGATTGCGCAAGTCTGGGCAGAGAGGGCTGCTGCATCTCCCGTCGTGGCGAGCGTGTCCTCTGTAAATGCTCAGCGACTCAGTTGATTCCTGTCTGTGGCTAACTCAACAGCCGAACAAGTGACACACTACGGACGTGTGCAAAAGAGAGACAGAGAGAGGGGGAAATAGCAGCGACAATATAACGGACACAACGCGTATATTCTAACAACTGCTGCTTCTGTTGTAGTTCTCTTGTATTGTGCGAAAGAGAGGGAAGACTCTGACACACCCTGTTGTTTAGAATCGTGTAATTCAGCCGATTCAGACTTAGTTGAATGGAAATAGACACCAATAAGAGGGAAACAACATGACCTCAATTTATATTGTTTTAGATTTTAAAATTTAAGAACCGTGAAGTGTTATAAATTGACGAGTTCGAGCAGTTGTATTTACTAAACTTCAGAAAACAAAAAAAGGTTTTTAAAACACTTTAAAAATGCTCTCGCCCTTTAAGACAGCTACACGTTTGTAATCAACGTGTTTTGAAATCTTCTGTAGTTTATTTACATCATAATTTTCAGTATTGTGCAGAATAAAAAAAAATGAACGTATCATAGTTGGATATTTAGTGTGTTTTGTGAGTTTTGTGTGTGTTTTCGTCTCTTTAAGTGTTAAGTGAGTGTCGTCCAGAGAAAGAAGGAAACATCATTTTGCCTCTGGTTAGGACTCAGTACATCAGATACTTCCAGCTAACAGTAAATATTAAGCAGCATTGGGTGATCAAACAGCAATGAATTGTTCACGGATGACAGTGGAGTTAATTTCTCTCATCCTGACCCTCATTTCAACAAGTAAGTGCCAACTTCCGTGGAGCCTCTCATTATTATTATTATCATTATTATTGCGCATGTTAAGGCCAGCTATTATATACTCAAATGACCTTTAACTTTCATTTTATGACCGACTTAATCGCTCGATTATCTTATAAGTAATTGGTCAGACTGCGAGCCCAGCCCACAAACTGTACAGTCACGCCACACCATGAAAGTGACTTATAATATTTTAGTGTCCAAGTAATTCGGATGACTCAGGACTTGCTAATACCGAAGCTTCGAAACTAGCGGCTGTATTTTGCTTTGACTGTTTGGGGGTGTGGCTGAGTGACTGATATTGCAGTTCTAGGCACGGCAGGTAAATTGACGTGAATTTACGGGCTGTACAGCAGTTGCTAGGTATGAGATTTACACAGACTGACAGTCACTATAATTGTGACGATACCCATGTAATTCGTTATTTACAAAAATAGTAATCGCAGTACGTGTTTCTAAGTCTAATATGGGCTGTCTGTCAAAGAAATCCGTTTTTGCTAATTCTCTCTTGACTTGTTGATACATGCTGAGGTGATCAGTCAGTTCGAACGCCTTCCGTTCAGATCCATCACTTTCATTACCGTATTCACAATATATCATCCATGGTCTCTGCACGGAGCCAGATTAACCCAATCTAGAACATAATCCCTTTCTTTGCTTTCAATGTTAATATTTTTCCACCTGTCTACTGTTGGTCTTCAAACCGGGTTATTTTAGTCAGTTTTCGGGTACAACTTCTTAGACAATTCCCATCGCTAGCATATGTGATGTATTGCTAAGCCATCTTATCTTCTTCTGTATGTACGCCATAAGAATAATTACTGAATGGCACAGATCACACTCCTTTGTTCTGATGCAGTCACAGAGACTTCCTTCCTTTTAGTGTGCTGTAAAAAAATGGATAAAATTTCATGATGACAGGCTGTCTTATGAAACCTAATTAGAGCGTTACGTTTTTAACAGTTTGCAACCAATCGTTTGCTGTATTGACTGGTAACTAAAAATGTTTATAAACGTCTAACATAACCTCGGAAACTGGAATAATTTTTATGCTAAATTTGATGATTGATGTGGCATTAAATAACGTTCCTTCAAATATCCGCTATTGTGAATATTTTCTATGATCCTTAAGTATCACAAAAAGTGCTTTGTCGATGAGCCCCTTCTTCCAAAGTTACTCAGTGCTACTGCTGAAAGAAATTTACTGGTTGCGGTAACTTGCTTGGCGAGGAGGCTTCTGGGTATTCTGCAAAATGTCTTTTAATCTTTTGACGCCTAATGTCAACTATAGTGGTCGTACCGCACCGCTAACATGTAAAGTTTCATTTTATATATTTATTCAACAAATATAGGTAAGTGAATATTTTAAATATGGCATATTCTCTCCGTTTTTTCTATTCAAAATGCAGTTTGTTTCATAATTCTAATGTATTTGGTTCCTGTATTATTCACATTTTATATACAGAGTGTGCTAAAATTTAAAAAAAATAATTCCGGCACCAAAAGGTTAAGCTCGTTTGTATTAGTCGCCAAAAGCGCCTGTTAGCTTCGTCATATCCGTCCGTCTGTTTGTCGTTATTTCCGTGCGTATCAGCGTGGTTCGCACTGGACGGATTATTATGAAATTTGATATTGGCACTTATGAAAATTTGTCGAGGAAAATAAAAATTTGGTTAAAATCCGACAAAAAGTGGGACAAGTGCAGAAGACTCAATTACAATTCAGTACAGCCGTCGACATGAATTGGTTATAAGACATGAATGTGCAACATTCAATCTTTTGTTTTATTGACAAAGACATTGCTGTATTTGTATTTCAGCAGTGTTTATGGAAAGTGCCACAATGCTACATTATATCTCTACTGCCCTCCTTTCTGTTTATGAAAGCTCATGTCTTGTGTGCGTCTCTGTGAACGTAACTGTCTTCTGAAATATGATGCCGTATGATCTGGTAGAAACTTGCAAACAATTTTGAGAACCCGTCTTTTCCATATTCAGGGTAAATGATTGACCAGCAGGTTTTTCTGTTACGTGGGTTAATTGCAACCGGACAGAACGGTATGAATTTCATAAGACTTGCGATTCTTAATTTATTTAGCGTTGTTAACTGCTAAATTTACGGTAACCTTAGGCTATTTGACACATTAATTTTTTTCACACGTGCTGTGTGTGTGTGTGTGTGTGAGTGTGTGTGTGTGTGTGGTGTGTGTGTGAGGTGTGTGTGTGTGTGTGTGTGT
>Ga0131853_10025426_pt1 | contig 10672 bp, 10 predicted proteins | sample TergutLab28metaG_FD_92764 | JGI IMG/M metagenome (GOLD analysis project Ga0131853, IMG submission 92764) | Labiotermes labralis P1 segment gut microbial communities from Petit-Saut dam, French Guiana - Lab288 P1 (version 2) (version 2) | ecosystem: Host-associated > Arthropoda: Insects >... | reverse complement strand
GGGCTAACGTTTTTTGGGACAACATGTGTCAAATTTTATTTGGACTGGTTTTTTTTGGGGTTTTACACCGACCCCCCCCCCCCCCCCCCCTGTGACATATTCTGGCATAATAATTGTCAGTTTTCATAGTGAACATGCAAATACAAAAATATATACTTCATTACTATTAAAACACACGGCATATGCAAACTGCAACTGCAGGACCATATTTTTTGAAGGGGGCCATCCTGTTGTATATCATCAATATATATTATAAAATTTAAAACAGTATAGTAGAATGATAAATATTGCAAATGTTTTTGTAGGGCCCTGTTTTAAATTTTTTATTCATAACTAAGAATTCCACAATGTATCAAGTTTTAATGTAAACAATGGGAACCCATTGGATAACAATTTTGACTGTACCTTAACAACATTGTTCTAAGTTGGCCTGAGGATGGCCATTTAACGGCCGAAACATGTCCCCAAGAATAACCCAGTTGTAAATAAGCATCTGGTTTTTCTAGATGTTGTGTTTTGATGGTACTAATTATAATATATATTGAAGGACCATATGCTGATTATGAGCATGTAGGTTTTCATGGTGACAGAGATTCATGTTATGGCACTGTCTAGTGTGGTGTGTGGTTAGTGATGTTTCCGAGTAACATACTGCTGACTATGTCTCTTTCTTCAGCCCTGCCCACTATGTTCATCTGCAGTGTCAGTACCCATTATCCACCTAACAGAGTAAGCAGTGTCCTCCACCAGAAAATCAGAGTGTAAAATTCTTGTGTATTTGAAACGCTACTTTTGTGCATATGTATATATGGCTGTACATATGTTTCTTTATGAGTAGCATTTCTTTCTGTTGCATATTTCTGATGCGACGTCTTATCCTTGTTTTGTTAGACTTTGTTGGTCTGGGAGGAGAGGGAAGAGATAGAAAGAGAGAGTGGCAGGTGATGTGCGGCAGTTTCACCGCTGTCAGCCTTATCATAGCCTGTGAATAGGTACCAGTACTGACACAGCGTTAGCCATTACTGCCACACAAACTGTGTGGGGAGAGTGCGGTGTGTGGGATGTGTGGGGCAAAGAGCTTGCAACTAGCAGCTTCTTGTTTCATGCCGTGTGAACATGTGGGGGCAATCAAGAAATTTAGCCACTTTTAGAACAGAGTATTCGTGTTTCTTTTTACCACTCCAGCGCAGACATTTTCTTGAGTAATAGGCAGCTCAGTAATATATAGTGGGACAATATTTTGGGCCCAAAATGGTTACATATTTGAAGTGGGCCCAGGCCAGTAGCCCTATGTAATTATAAAGGGAATTGAGCACTTGAACACAGTGTCGTGTGATGATTTGTTCTGTTAAATCTTTATTTGACATTAGTCTCTTCATTTGTGTAGAATAGTTAATGTGTTGTGTTCGTATTTTCTCAGTTATGAATGTGGTGTTTGTACATATATCAAATTTTGTATATACCACCAAATTTTGATGGGGAAGTGCCATCTTATTTCCACATGCAGCTGTTTTACATTGATGAGCGTAGTATGTAAAGTGTAGCATGTTAAGTCCTGTAGTTATGTGTAGCTCGTTCTGTTTGTTTACAGTTAAATGTAGTACTGCTGTTTTAATGGGAGGTTGTGTTTGAATCTGTGAGGAGTGAGCATTTACTGACAGACTCACTCTTAAGATGTGACAGATGATGAAAGTACATGTTAGGCACTGTTTGACTTTCCTTTTAGAACAGTTTAAGGTTCTGCCACAAATATAGTTTCCTTATTACTTATGATTATGGTTTTCTGTTCTGAATTACTGAATTATTTATGTTAATTTCCTTGTACAGTTTGTTAGGACTCATGTATTGTGATACTTCACAGCTGTACTGTTTGTTTTACTTGCTGTCACAGTGACATCAGTTTCCTTTTCTGGAACAAAGTTGCTGACTTGTTTTTTTCTCTGTCCCCATGATCCCTCACTCCAGCTCATGCATTCGACTATTACGGTAAGTTATGATTTCTGTTGGTTTAAGTCTTTTTCATTTGTATTGCTATTATTTATTGTTATATTTTTATTATTAGTATTATTATTATGCCATGGGATGCCAGAGATTTTTTTGCTGATTTTTATTCCTTGAATTATTCAGCAGGTGATGCTGTCACTGCTAACCTTGTTGAGTTTGAATGCTTGTGATGGTGGTGTGTTATTGACCGATATGTAGGCGTTGGACATTGTCCGTGTTGTGATTGTTGTTATACACAGCACTTATTTTATCTGACAACTTTCACTTGTTACTTCCCGCCATTAGGTGTTGCACATGTGGGCAGTCTGCTGAGTGGGCTACTCTGATGTGACAAACGAGCCGACAGGAAGTAGCAACTGATAGTTGTCTGATAAAATAATGGCCCTACAGATACAAAACATATCTGTCTACTTCTTCACTAAAAAGTATTGATACGTTCAGTTGGCCCAGTCAGATGGAGTGCTGCATCAAGACTACAGTTGGGCCCATCTGAGAAGGTTTCTGCTTTTGCCTGATATTTGGGGCAGCCGGTTTCCAAAATGTGTTGCCATAACCAAAATAGAACAATAGCCAGTGTCAAATGTATCACTGTTGTTTTTAATTAATTTAGTTTTGAAGAGACAGATCCTATATTCTTTGTTCTGTGTATGTTACAACTGAATTTCATGTGATGTAACATTTCAAATGAACGCCTGTTTATAAGGTAGTAGTGGTTTAATGGAAAGGAGATCTACATTGGTAGTGTGTGGCTGGTATGTTGGGTCACAGTCTAATGTTCACTGCTACATATTGCACATTTTAAGCGTCGATAAGGTTAATTGTGACAGTACTTTAAAAATAATTTTCTGTGTACATAACTGGAAATTTGGAAGTAAAAGTGACATCACATGGCTTGATGAAGTCTGGATGTAAACTTTTCTGTAAATAATGTTTTTAAGCATGTAACTTGCTATTTTGAAATCTGTGGCTTGATAGTAGTTTGTAATTAGGACAAATTTAATTTTACATTCTCAATTAATATTATGTGAAACTGCGAGCAGACGGTCTAGGAAACAGTTAGTGTACATTAGTGCATCAGATCTTCATATCATTTGTAAATTACAAAGTGAGTTATTTGTGGAGTAGAAAGAATTTTTACATACTTCCTCTTTTCTTGAACACACCTTCAGCAGTCCTGGCATCCCGTATCAGTTCAAGTCTTATTATGATCAAGTTTGTTATAATTTGTGAGCTTATCTGTTCATCTGTATTACTTTATTTATGTTTTAGTTTATACCTGATGCTTGTGTATACTGTTGCATTTATTTAACTTTGTTCCTACTCTTGACCCCATCAGGAATGATGATTGAGGGTAATCATTGTGTAGGATTCTGGTAATGGTGTATCACATTTGGAATCATTCATTCTCTGAACTTTGTCCATTACCTTATGTGTGGAACACAGGTAATTGTTTTGAATGGGAACAATAGGTAAAGTCAAAAGATTGAATGATTGCAAAGGGACAGCTGTTGTTATTGAACGCAAGTACGTATCTTCCATCCTACGTATGTCCATTGCAGTACCACAGGTATCAACATCTGATGGACATTTTGTTTGGCCAGCTGCTTCTAGTAGTGCATGCGTTTGGTTTTGTTGACAGATGAGGGTTCTTGTACCTTGATACAAAGCCATAGTGCTTATATGGCACTCGTATATAGTGTTGTGACCCTAAGTTGTGTATTTTGCATTTGAGGTGATAATGTTACCTAGTGAGATGTAGCATTGAGTTGTACCGCATTTCGGATTTGTACGGTATTGTGTGGAAAGATTATGAATGTGTTTTGGATAAGTTATTCTGTCACTGTAGCGGATCTTACCTGTGCAGATATGAATTTGAATGTTATCTGACTGCATGAAATTGAAATTCACTTCCCCTTCTGTGACATGGCAATACCGTGATTTGCTGTCATCCTCTCACAGTTGGCTGTAGTCAGTTTTACATGCAGATGGCAGTAGCAGGTGTGGAAATGTAGCTGCTGTTGTATAGTTTGTAGTTATCAGTGTGGCAATGTGGCAACATGCGAACAATTTGAGAGAGAGTGGAGATGGGTCGGAGAAGAAGTGGAAATTTGAGGTCATCACTCAACCACTTGTTGCAATCTTGTCAGTAACATAAAAAGAACTGGCGTGCTTGTAGATGGACATCCGTAGGTCAACATCAAGGACTAATGGAAAGAGTTGTACACATCTGGAACTTTGCCTCGAATCTACACCTTGTAAGCTTCAAGTGACTTGCTTAACTGGGAATGTCAAAATGGAGTGCAAAAACCGCTACATAGTTACTGCAACAGCAGGCTTGAAAAAAAAGTTGCGCATTATGCTGCAGTCAGATTCTCCAGTGGCCAGACTTCTTATGTGTAACCAGTGTGTGTCAATCAGTTCATGACTGAGAAATTGATCCTGAGTTTGCAGTTTATTGAGACAAAACTTGGTGTTGTGTTTGTGGAACTGTGAATACACACAGTGACAGCTACAGCATGTGAGCCAGAAGAGGTGCAGTTCACACACAAGATTCTATTCCTACACAGCTACAGCGTGTGAGCCAGAAGAGGCGCAGTTCATACAGCAATTCCGTTCCTACACAGCTACAGCATGTGAGCCAGAAGCTGTATTGAAGCTAATGAGAATATACCTGGCTCGATGGAAAATATTTTCAGCACATCCTGCAATGCAGATATGTACAGCTGAATGTATAAAGTTACTGCAAGTCCACATTGACCACAGCAGCTGATGCAGTGTCTTCACACAGCGAGAATGCTGTGCTTTGGCTTGACTCACAAATGATCCCTATGTAGCTATTGCAATAATAAAAGTAAAACTGAAGTTCTTCTTATTCTGACAACATTAATGTTTGCACAGTCTGACGTGCTGCCACAGGCATTGTTTCTGCTGTGGAATTAATAACATTTCGGGAAATTGGGGGTGGGGTGGGGGTGGTAATGTAGTATAAGTTCAACACTTCTAGGACCAGAAAAGGTAGATTTTGTGGCGGGCCTGAATCAGGTTTTAAAGTTGTAGCCTGCTGGATCTTTGGTAGACTTTGGAATTTTGGAGGATTGTGTTGCCTCCAATTTTAAGGTGAGAGAATTATGTCCAAGTGGAAACTGAAGTGATGTGGGGAAGGAAGTGGTTTTGATTGTGTAGGTAGATACAAAGAATGTGACCGGTCAACACTGTGGAGGGGAAGAAGGAATAGGTCTTTGTGCTGACTTACCGCTCACGTCAGGCAGTAAAGTTGAGAACACTGTGATAATGAATGATTTTTTTCGTTGCTAGTAATACCACCAGCATCTTGCTAGCCAGGAAAGCAGAGTGCGTGGATTGTGGCTTGTAAGGGAAATGATACAATTGAAGCTGCACTCTGACAACATCAACCAGAAGGCTGGGTTGTCCGTATTTGTATTTGAGAAGTTATTTTTTGTACGGAGCATGTAGAAAATGTGTGAAGTTCTGTTGCTGCTTTGCTGTCTGTAGAAACATTGCAATCAAGTGGTGGTCTTGTTTTGGGGTTCTGTGCCAAGTGTGTCAAATGTTCTGACATTTCGGAGGAACCCACCGCACGTGGCGTCTGGGTCACCGAATTAGCTGAAATGGATTTCAAGGAATGCTAAATTTAATTCCCATTTGCTTGTCCTCACAAGCTGCCTTCCTTAGCTGTGATTGGCCAAACACACACAAGCTTCTCTTTACCACTTCAGCATTCATTTGAAGCAGTTCAGTCACCCTGAAGATGGAGGCAGTATGTTCCTCTGAAATGTCAGCATGTGTAACCATTACACTATGTCACAAACCCTGAAAAAGACATCATTTGGTCAACAACTGCCATGAAGACTCGAAGACTGGTTGCACAGTGATTTTAGGTCGTATTTGTTGGGGAAATTGTACTATGAACACTGTCAGGTGGATGCTTGCTGCTGTAGAGTGGATTTGAGAAAACGAGGACTTGAAAGTTGTCCTGCATTGTACCCATAATCAGACAGCTGTTACTAACCTTGAAAGTCACATTAATTGTAACTGTATTTACGGTGTTACTAAGGAATGGAAGAGCATGTTTGTTATGGTGGTAGTGGTGATGGGTGTATATGTTGTTTTGGCATGCTGGTTTGCAGATGGCACTTCCTTTGTGTACTGAGGCATGGTGTCTATTTTAAAATGTTCATTGCTGGTAATGTTGGTAATGCCTGGTAGAAAAAAGTGCCAGTTATGCAGATGTAAGTGGAGAGTAGGTACGTGCCTCATCTTCGTAACACTAAAAGTGCCAATTTTAATTTGTACAGTGCCTGGCCACCATGTTTTAGATTGTCTGAGCTGTTCTTTTGGCATGGCAAAATGTAGAGAACATGTGCAGGAACTTAAAATGTGGGCAGAAATTATAAATGTTCCTTGACTGCTTGGTTCACGTGAAATGCGAAGAGACACCACATGCTGTCAAATGCAGCAGTTGTGACATGTGGCCCAGGCAGGTGGCTAGCGGTGGGCATTGAACTAACAACAAGCTCAATTTGAAGTATTTATTGTATAAGCCACATTGTGTCATGTACACAAATTTTTCATGACGTTGATGTTGCTGGTTAAGAGGAAGGAGAGGTAGATAACAGAATATTTTTCAAAACTCCGTAACCACAAAACTGGAAAGTATTACGTACAGTAAGAGCATGGCAAATTATGTTTTGTCAGTGGTAATATAATATGTCAGTGACAAATTTGATGTTCAGATGACTGTGCATCATGATAAATTCTTATAATAAAACCAACTAGATGTACTAATTTCTCAAATTTATTTTTAGAATAAAACTCTACATGTTTCGGACAGTTCCTATGTTCATCATCAGGAGTTTTTTCACTGTACACACAGCAGTGGTATATGTCATACAGGTTTGCTGACAGGATCAGGACGGAACCAGTTCCGTCCTGATCCTGCTCGCAAGCTGTATGACATATACAGTTGCTGTGTGTAAGGTGAAGAACTCCTAATGATGGACAGAGGAACTGTCCAAAACATGTAGAGTTTTATTCTAAAAATAAATTTGAGAAATTAGTGCATCTAGTGGTTTTATTATAAGAATGTCGATGACAATTTTTTAATTACCTCCTGCGGGTTACATCAGGCATTAGGCATGTATATAGTGCCAGTTCAACTGACATCTGCTTGCCCAGAGGTTGAGAGTAGCTTTGCCTAACAGGCTTGATGGAGTAGGTTTTTTTTTTTTTTTTAATGGTACAGACTGATCTGATGCCTGCCCTGAAACATGGCATCTTGTTAATTATTATTATTATTATTATTGTTGTTTTTTAAACACAAGATAATTGTCAACAAAATGATCTGAAATAGCATAATATTAGTTTGTATTGCAATCAAAATTTATTTGAATTTGAAATTTGTGTTACAAGAACAGACTTGTTGGCAATGTTAATAAAAATCCAACCAGATGCAACAGTATGCAGATATTTATTTACTGCAAAGTCACTCTACATGTTTCAGGTGTCACAACACCCATAATAAGGAGTACTAAAAACTGTAACCGCAACCTCTGGTACAGGTCATAATACCGGTACAGCTACTTCCCTCCAACATGGCCTGATCAGGCCACGTTGGAGGGAAGTAGCTGCACCGGAGGCTGCGGTTACAGTTTTTAGCACTTTGCAGTAAATAAATATCTGCATACTGTTGCATCTGGTTGGATTTTTATTAACATTGAATTATGATGCATGGAACCATGAGTTAATAAAAAAAAAAGACTTGTTGTCATCCATGTGTCCAGTTTTTTTTATTGTGATGCATAAGTGAGCAAGTGAAAATATTCTCTGTAAATTCCTTGCATTAATGCAGTTTTCAGCCAGTTTCATATGTTTTTCTGAAGTACCAAAGGTGGCCTATGTGGTGCAACAAAGTTGAGAGATCTCGTAATGCCATGTGTAATGTTCTGTCATTAAACCCCTTAGGATTAATGCATTTATACATGTTTAAGTCACTTAAAGAATGTTGCCATATATATGGATTTTACAAGAAGTTTTGTGAATCAACTGCAGCAGAGTACATTTTGTATTTGAATTTATTGATTGGTGCTTTGTTAGAGGCATCTTGATTCTTGTACCAGAATATTTCAGATCCCAACAGTACTCTCTGTAGTGACATCAGAGTTTTATATGGTGGTCCTATGAACTGCCATGAGGTCTGGTAGCAATGTGCCAGTGGTAAAGGGGAACGTCTGTAATATTGTTGGTAAATTGCTACCAGACTACGTAGTGTCACATCCTAGAAGGTGGTACAGGGTGTTCTGTTTGATTCTTCATTGCCACCTCAGGCTTTAAAATTCATAATCTAGATGCAGAGTAAAAAATGGGTACTTGACTGAATTATATGTACGTATTCTTTCACATATTGGTTTGTTTGTTCCCACACCGTTGCTGACATTTTTATGTATATTGAAATATACAGGGGTATTCTTACTTTAGTTCAAATTTACATGCTTGGAATTCACTGGTTTATGAATAGCTTTCATTTATGATATAATAGAGATACACTTCTGAGGCTGTGAATTGGCATTTGTTTCCTCGTCGAGGGAAGTGTGGTTGGTTAAAGTAATTGAGGCTTCACTGGCTGGCACTTTGTCTTGTCATGGCATTGTTTTGTGGGGCAGTCTTGGAAACAAAGTCTACAGCATTGTGTGTGTTACGATGTTTAACAGCAATGAATGACTTATGTTTGTACTCGTCTTGACCTACTGTGTCATATTTGTTGAGTAAATGCTGTAACATCAGCTGCTGTTGATAATGCTGCTGTGCATTTCAGCCAGGTGTCTTTAACACTTTGAAGTCCAGATGCAGTCCATTCTGAATTTTCCATTGACATCACATACAAGGTTGAAGCCAGGGTGGATTGTGGCAGCTTTAGAATCAGACTGTTGGCATGATTTTTGTGTAAAGTGATTGAACCTGGTGGGACTGCATGGGATAAAATTGTCGGACTTTGTGGGTTGACGTGGAGTAAAATGGTTGGACCTGGTGGGACTACACATGGTAAAATAATTGGATGTGATCAGTCAAAGTGGGTTAAACGAACGGACCTCAAAGGGTTAATGAATCTTGTTTATATTCATCATTTCAGTTTACTGAATATGATGACAAAATTGTATAATCATTCTTATTTGCTGATAATTTAATGTAGCCTACATGCTGATAATACGAGTGCTGATTTTATTTCTTTTTTTTCCATTGTGTTTGAAGACGAGTACAATCTAAATCCTGGTTTAGAATGGGAGGACGAGTTTACAGGTAGGTCCATGCCCCTGCTTATTGCCCATCCCTGGATCCCACGTTATCCTGCCTGATTGCCTGGCTATACTGTTTCACTTTTTCTGCCTCACAGTATCAGGCATTGGCACTTACAATAAAAGTTAAAATTCCAATATTGACTGCTTGAAGGACAATGCATTCGTAGTGAGTGATGGAGGTTCGCAACTTGTCCACAGCATGGAACATGCATTAACATTCATATGTAGTCTGTTTAATGTGTGTCATGCAAGAGTGTGTGTTACATTCCTTATCTTCAGCATAGATGTCAATAACAACAAATGACAGATGGACCTCTATTTTTCATATAATTGCTGGACTAAGTGAAACATTCTTCTGTGGGGTACATTGCCTATTGATTTCTAAAAGTAGAAATAAGGCACTGATGCATCTTGACAGTGGACTGATCATGAAAAATACTTTTAGGTGCTTGTTAGAGATCGATGGAAGTGTGAGGTACACGGTACATGATCCAGGTGGAATGGTGGGTGGGTGAGATGCTGCTGAGGGCATTTGGGGATGCATAATGCATTTTGCTTGAGTTCCTGGACCATAAAAAAAACATTGAAGGACAGCATGTGTGATGTGGTGATGAGACAAAGGCAGGGTGCACCAGTGGTTGCACTCTGTTGTGTGTTTGCCCGGGTAATAGTACAGTGAAATAGAGCATGTGTGTGTGTGTGTGTGTGTGTGTGGTATAGCTCACTTGTTTGTGGGTCATCTGTATTGAAGTAACAAGAGCGTAACACAACTCTGTGCCTTACTTATTTTTCACCCACTGCATGTGCTAAGGTATAAAATATATGTATTGGACACGTAATGATTCTTGCAACTCATAAAACCATCCAATTTTTATTACATATCTGTCAGCTCACAGTTTCGTGATTGTGTTCTTGCTGACCTGACGTCATCAAGTGCTGCTCTCAGTACATTGGCTTCACATTCACATCAGTACCATTATAAATTTGCCTGGCATGTACTTTGTAGTAATTTTACTGCATTGCCTTTACTAGAATTATTTTGTAAACCAAATTGCCCACCTGCATATCCAATTTTATGAACTGGAGTACTGTTACAAGCTGCGTGATTTTAACATTATAGGATAGCGCTACTAACCTTGTCACAGTTTCTGGTAAGTTTGAGGCAGTGTCATATCTAGTGGAGACTTTACAGCATAATGGCTGAATTATTTGCATGAGGAAGTAATGAAAGAGTTATACTAAAGTAAAAGATGGTTTGAAACAATTCCACCCCCCCCCCCCCCCACAAAGTATAAAAAGTTTTCACTGTTACCTACCACCGGCGTTTTTTTTGTCACGTCGCGGGGTGTTGCTTT
>Ga0131853_10025425_pt1 | contig 10672 bp, 8 predicted proteins | sample TergutLab28metaG_FD_92764 | JGI IMG/M metagenome (GOLD analysis project Ga0131853, IMG submission 92764) | Labiotermes labralis P1 segment gut microbial communities from Petit-Saut dam, French Guiana - Lab288 P1 (version 2) (version 2) | ecosystem: Host-associated > Arthropoda: Insects >... | reverse complement strand
GGGGGGGGGGGGCGGGGGGAGTTTAAAAAAAGAAGTGTTCCCCAATTTTTTTGGGGAAAAAGGGGTTTGGAAAAAACGGGGGCTTATTGTCCCCCCCCCCCCCCCCGCCCATTGCCTGAAATACATTTTTGGCCGTTCAACATTCACACAGTGCTTGTGTAGCCGATGCTGCCAGCTTGCGCGTCGGTTGAGTGAGTAACCGACCGCATTTGTCCATGTGTATTGAAATTTCACAGCTTTTGGCAAATTTTTCCCCCATATATGTTTAATTATTTTCAACTGCATGTAGTCAAAACCGCGCTACGCAAAATCGCGTTGAGCGAGGGGTTACTATATTGCGCAGAAGCATTACGTTATGTGTTGCTGTCTTTAAGTACCACACTCGGAATATTTGAAGTAGTCAGTGAGTGGATCATGGACAGCTTTATCATACCTGTATTTTGCGTACTAGCAACATTAGAACGACCGACTTTGTTTTCATGAAGCTTAATAACCTTAGATTTCAGTTTCACGTAGGGCCCCGTTTGGGTACAAGGTAAAAACAGAAGTATTTCCCGGTTTGCCTAAGTATCTCGCGATGAAAACGCATGGGGAATGGATGTATGGCGCCAATTATTCTTAGCCTCAGGATTAGATGGAGGGGAGAGAAAAGATGTTTTATTTAAAAACGAAGCTTTCAGTTGCTAGGAATACGAGCACATAGCGTCGATGGAGGATTGGTGGAATGATGGTGACAGGGAAAAGCGAAATACTTGAAGAAAAACCTGTCCCAGTGTCACTGTGCCTACCAGAAATCGCGCATAAAATGGCCGGTTATTTTATGTTTTGTTGACCATGCATCCTGGTATGATCCTTGTAAATAACCAACTTGATGCACAGGTTTTAATGTATATTTATTTCTATTCTGTACATGTTTCGGGCAGCCATGTGCCCATCATCAGGAGGATTATTGTATCAATGCGACACCTGGTTTATGTCACTCTGTGTCTGGTATGCAGGTTAACCTGCATACCAGACGGTCATCTACACAGAGTGACATAAACCAAGTGTCGCATTGATACAATAATCCTCCTGATGATGGGCACATGGCTGCCCGAAACATGTACAGCATAGAAATAAATGTACATGAAAAATTGTGCGTCAAGTTGATTATTTACAAGGAAAAAAGGCCTGTTATTATTAGATGGAATCCAGCTTCAAGCACCAACCGCTTTACCCAAAGAGAATCAGCTACCGGTATTCATTTGGAGCGGGGGTTTGTGGGTCGCAGATTCAGTCTGGACAGTGCGGTGAAGAAGGGAATCTCTTGCCTGTAGTGGGAATTGAACCCGAGTCGTCGTGCTCCGTGGCCACTCACTATGTGCACACGAACTATGTTATCCTGGCCCCAACATTTGATAAATACGGATGAAATAACAATTATTTGCGATCTAACAGTTGCTGAGCTAGTCAAATTCCCCGAATTTCAGGAAACCCGAAGGATCATTTCCATGTTTACAGCATTCCGCCACTTGTCCCTACCTGACCCACGTTATTCAAGTCCACACCCATCCATCCTATTTATTCAATATCCATCTTAATATTATGCCGGTCCCAGTGGCCGCGCGGTCTAAGGCGTACGTCTGCGGCCGCTCGCCTTCTGGGGTTGTGGGTTCGAATCCCACCGGAGGGCATGGATGTTTGTCTCTTGTGAGTGTTGTGTGGTGTCAGGTAGAGGTCTCTACGACGGGCTAATCACTCGTCCAGAGGAGTCCTACCGACTGTGGTGCGTCGTTGTGTGTGATCTAGAAACATCGTGAATGAGGAGGCTCTGACCCACTGGGGGGTTGTCTCGCCAAAAACAAACATCTTAATTACAACTGATAACCAAAAAGATGCAGCTATTTTGATTTATTTGCTTCTAATCAAGTCTACATGTTTCGGGCGATGTTTTCGCCCATCATCAGGAGCATATTACTGTAACTACAGATTCTGGTATTGTCCACCGATGTTGTTGCTGGCTGGTGTTGCGTATTGGTTGGAAATGACTTAAGTAGAGCTGATTATAAGTAAGTAAATCAAAATAGTTGCATCTTGTTGGTTATCAATTGTAATGACACGATGCAAGGAAACACGAACGTTAAACATCTTAATGTTATCCTCATTTCTACGCCTAGATCTTCCAAGCGGTCTCTTTCCTTCATATTTTCCCACCAGCACCTTGCATGTAGGCCTATTTCTCTTCTCCCACGTACGTGCCACATTTCCCGCCAGTCTCATTCTCCTTTATTTGATCACCCAAACAGTATTTGGTGTCCAGTACAGTACATTGCACGAAGCTCTTCGTCTGTAAGCAATGTCAGATTTCAACAGCAGAGCTCTATCTTTTATTATTTCCTGACGTGCCTATGACGAGCAAGTGAATGAAGTTCAACGTGAACTTCATGTAAAGTAGGTGATTGATTGCAGGGATATGGAATGAATTTAAATACGCTGAATGATGTTTCGCGTAGACAAATGTTATTGAAATCTGTCTGTCAAGTAGGTTCAGAGAAGAAGCCTGCGAACTGACGGACATGCATAGGCCAATAGCGCTTTATGTTGTTGAATGTCTAAGTTACAACGCCCTTTCAGTTTGCTTCATTGGTAAAAAAAAAGAGAGAAATGAAAAAAGTATTTTGAGTCCAATTACTTAGCAGATTTCGTGCAATCAATACATCAACCAGCAAATGCGCTTAATAAAAATACGAGTCATGACCATTACTAAACTCCTACGTGTTTCGGCGCCAGGGTGCCATCCTCAGGGTGTTTTTGTAACACAGGAACAAAAGTTCAACACGTTAATCTGGGTTTCACCCTCAGCGGAATTACCAAAATACTAAAATTCTAAAATACATGAAGCTGATAAACAATAAGCATAAAAGTACTATTTTATGGTATTAAAATTATGTGACAGTGAGCCGTTGTAAGTATGAGTTCGTAGCTGTTTGTGTAGCTGTCTGCATACAGACATCTGTCTCGATCCTATGTGATCCCAAGGGATCTCGTCCAGTCGGAGCGTGTGAAGTGTGAAAAGTTAGGCGATGTGGATACTACACCACCCGACAACAATGTAATGTTCTTATAATAAAACCAACTAGATGCACTAATTTCTCAAATTTATTTTTGGAATAAAACTCTACATGATTCGGACAGTTCCTCTGTCCATCAGCAGGAGTTTTTCACTGTACACACAGCAATAGATACATGTCATACAGGTTTGCTGACAGCTTGCGAGCGGGATTAGGACGGAACTGACGGAACTAGTTCCGTTCTGATCCTGCTCGCAAGTTGTGTGTACAGTGAAAAACTCCTGATAATGGACAGAGGAACTGTCCGAAACATGTAGAGTGTTATTCCAAAAATAAATTTGAGAAATTAATGCATCTAGTTGGTTTTATTATCAGAATTTATCACGATACACGGTCAACTGAACGTCAAACAATGTAATCAATGTATTAATTAAAACCGTCTTTACACAACAATAGAAATAACAGTTGCAAATTATTACGACTATTCAACTAAGCAACATGTTTTGGCCTTACTCGGCCATCATCAGGCTTACAAAACAGTTACAAAACACCACTGTTTTGTAAGCCTGATGATGGCCGAGTAAGGCCGAAACATGTTGCTTAGTTGAATAGTTGTAATAATTTGCAACTGTTATTTATATTGTTATGTAAAGACGGTTTTCATTAATAAATTGCTTACGCATACACAACGGGATGGAAACTATCCAGTTTAGGAAACAATGTAATGCTTATCATTTTATGTATCTTATAACTGTAATATTTTAACCATTCCAATAAATGAGAAGTTGGGCTTGTATTCTTTTGATCCAAAAAAAAACTTCCGGAGGTTGGCACCGCGTTGCCGAAAAGCTTGGGTGTTTAATGCTTGTCAAGAACTGTATGAAGTTCAAGTGTTGGCTGATGTATTAATTGTAAGCATAGTATACACGGTACGACCAACATAAAATTCAGATTTCATATGTTTGTGCGAAGGCGCTTATGAACGTAGTAGTTGTACGCTGAATACAACAACCACGTGTTGCCAGAGTGCGGCCAAAAGCGGAAGTGGCGTTCCTGTTGTGTGCAGTAGAAAGTTGAAAGCGTTGTTGCACTTTGGTCACTAACCCTTTCCCTGTTGGGGAAGAGAATATAAACTAATCGTCCGTGTGACGACCAGAATTCAACTGATATCTCGTAAGCGTGTTAATGGACGTTCGGGTTCCGTAGAAGCTGGGGAATTTCTTCACCAGCTGCTGCTGCTGCTGCTGCTGCCAGCTTGTCAAGGTCTCTTAATGTATGTACGGGCTTAGATGTAATGTTCATAATCGGCTGAAGTTGAAGAGTTTCTTCTCCATATAAATGGATATTTTATTTGTCCCCTTTAAAATGGTACGTTCGTATCAAAGAATGTTGTCAAAGTATGCTTCTTTGCTGTAGAATTTCTAAGCCCAATACATTTGGCAGAAAAATTCTATCCGATTGACTTCGTATTGCTCTGCACAGTAAAATTCCTCCAACAGTGAAAGGGTTATATGAAAAGCTTGCTTTGCGTTAGCGAGGTGTGTAGCAAAGAAAGGGCGGAATGTTTGGACAGTGCAGCACACCGATCGGAGAATAACGTGCATTTATACTTCTAGTGTTTTTTGAAAGCAGACTAGTCTACAGTAACTGTGTTTACGTATGAGAGTTCTAAGAAAATTAGACTGACGTTGCGTAATTTCAGGCTTCCGCTGTGAAGTAGATGAGAAGTGCGCTATTCTGGTTTATTACGCAGCGAGAAGTAAGATGGCACCTATAGGTTGTCCCGAAACGTCGCTAAGAAATTACCACTACTCGCTGCGTAATAACGCACAAGAGCGCAGTTCTCAAGAATAACGTTGCACGTTCTTGCACTTACCTTCCTCCTGTCGGAAATTCTCCATCGTGTAAACGATATCCTCTTACGTGATCTTTCGGCCGTTTTCTGTACGCCAAGTAGTTCTGTTGATATTCCGAATAACCCATAAGAGATAATCCAGTTGAGGTTGGCAGCTCGCGGCCGGCATGTTACACTGTAGGAGATTCGTGTGGGTATTCAAGGGCACAGTTCGTAGGAATAGTGTAAATGTTCGATTAACATTTGGGAAGTGAGGCTACAGTTGTTAACTGGATACTTAAACGGAAAGTGTAAACACTGGTCGGGTATCCAATTTTATACGGATACGAACATAGTAACTGTGAATTGTGACAGGGCCTGGTATTAGCAGCAAAACTATCCACAGAGCGGGTAGTAACAGGGAAACTGTAAACAATGGACTAGTTTCATATTGTATTCGGATAATAGTGGCAGAGTAGCTTTGAGGTATGGTTCGGCATCATAGTGTAACCGGACATTCGTTCTAAAACAGAAGGTGTAGACAGTGGTCTGGTCTCATACTGTAGTTAGATAGTCACAGAAGATGTCAGAAGTGGCTTAGTCTCATATTGCAGTCCGGTATTTGTACTAGCACAGAAACTGTAGACAGTGGCTTGGTCTCGTATTGTAGACGGTTATTAGTTTCTGTACTATGAACAATTTAAAAAAAAAATGAAACCGTTTGATTCCAGCTTCATGATAAACAGGGGCTATATTTAACATTACCACCTACAGTAAATTCTACCAATAGCATTCACGATGGCTTGTCAGTACCACAGTTCAAGGAAGCCTTTCAGTGCATAGAAACTGAAGGAATGAGAAGCGTTACTAGCTGCAAGTCAGTTCGGGGCAGTGTGGGCCGGGTAGCTCAGTCGGTATAGCGACTGAGCTACGGGCTGGACTGTCCGGGATCGAATCCCGGTGGGGACGAGATTTTCCGCCCGTCCAGACCGGCCCTGGAGCCCACCCAGCCTCCTGTACAATGGGTACCGGGTCTTTACCGGGGGTAGAGGGGGCCGGGGGCGTGTGGCTGACCCCCACCCCCATCTAGTACCGAGGTCCTAGAAAGAGTAGAGCTATACCTCTACTCACCCTAAGGGCCTTCATGGCCTATAAACAGGGTGAAAGCCTACCTACCAATTCGGGGCAGTACCTACCGGAATCTGTGTGCTGTAGTTGGGCAGAAATCGGGAACGGTCCGTTCGGAACACAGCCTCGAGGCTGTTCATCCCCTGTGACGACGACGCTAGGCGTCCGAACTCGGCGCGGGTTGAAGATTGTGGGGATGTCACCCTCCCTCATGACAGCGCCGCCCGGCCTGGTCCCTGACTCAAGGGACCCGTGACTGTTCAGACCCCCATCAAGTAGAAGCGTCCTTCAGATTTTGTGCGTATCTGAAAATCACATCGGAGTTATGTTACTTCATTAGGCTACAGCGTGTCAACTTTTAGTTGTGCATCTGCGAGAGTACTCCACAGGAAACTTTTGTGCTGTGGTAACTTAGAAGTTCCAACTCGATGCTACCAACTGTTGCATGCGTTGGTAGAAAGCTCATGTTTTGGTTTGTCGGCGCTGACTGGAGATTAAGTACTGCAGTTGCCTCCTGCGCTGTAAGCCACTGTTTCCCAAACTTTTTTTTCTCACGGACCCCTTTTGGCTTCGAGAAATAACCACGGATCGTTACATCCTTGCTGACGTACATATAGCGTGTACGGATGATAGGTGTCCAGAATTAAAAATTTATATTTCAGAAGTAATTTTAGATAGGTATGAATACATACCAGTACATATGTAACAGTACGTTGCGTGATTTGACCTTGATTAAACTGACTTTCGGTCGCTTAGTGGGTACAGGGGGTTTTTTAATTAGAAATTCTAACGGTCATGCAAAAAAAAAAAAACACACACACACACATATCGCCAATTAAGAATTTCCGCGATTATTTTTAACAAAACATTATTCCTTTAATTTAAAAAATTAATAACCCTCATAGTAGCCAATACAGGAATGTACCAACGGATCCCCTGGGTACTGGTCGCGGATCCCAAGGGATCCGCGGAGCTAAGTTAGGGAACCAGTGTTGTAAACACTTTCGTCTGCATGTCTGTTTGTTGAAGACAAACGAACGAATTCCATGGAGCAGAGTCCTTCTTTAGATGCTGGTATTGCCTCAGCTAGTAAAGAATTTCTACTTTTTTTTTAATGAAGACCGAATTTGTTGCCCTGTGCACAACCGGGACGGACGAACCTAGCCCATGTCATCTCATCATATTTTTATTTTCTTACCCTCCCATCTATGCCTACGTCTTCCAAGTCGTCTCTTTCCCTCAGGTTTCCCTACCTAAACCATATATGCACCTCTCCTCATATGTACGTGCCACATGTCCTGCCCACGTCCTCATGATTGATGTGATTACTTGAATAATATTTCCTCATTATATAATTTTCTCCAACCTCTAGCTACTTCCGGGGACCGCGGTAGCACAGTGGTTAAGGTGCTGTGCTACAAATCGGAAGGTCGCTGGTTCGATCCCAGCTGGTGTCATTGGAATTTTTCATTAACATAATCCTTCCCATCGCACTGTGGCCCTGGGGTCGACTCAGCCTCCTAGCAGAAATGAGTACCAGGAGGGTTTTCTGGGGGTAAAAGCGGCCGGTGCGTAAGGCTGACAACCTTACCACCATCCTGGGCCGTTGTCACGAAATCTGGGAACGTCGGGCCTGTAATGGGCTGATTTGCTTTTTTTTTACCAGCTACTTCCCCCTTTTTGGCCCAAATACCTTCCTCAGCATCCTGTTCTTGAAAACACTCAGTAATATATATATATATATATATAATTTATGTGAGATGCTGTAGTTTCAGTCCCATATATTAGAACATGAAAACTTAGTTTACTTAACTTAATTTTTGGTTTTCAGACAATAAAAGACAAGACCAAGGATTCTGGACTGAATCTGTTGTAGTAGACAGAAAACTTATTCTCTGATGTTGAGAGGAGTCATGATATGTATTTTTAAAAAATAACCAAAGAATATTGTTATAGTAATTTTCCTTGCTTCCATTTTCAGACATGCATAATGTAGTTCCAGTTTACGCTACGCATATAGCTAACTTATATGCAGCATTCAGAATCTTTTCCCAAGTGCTTCTCCAATTACCCAGTCGATTCCCAAACACAGTCATTTACTTGCACACCAGCCCTCCGTCATTATCCTCACACTCAATATTTAATAGAATGTATATAATTTTATAGTCTAACACAACATTCATTATATAAATATAATTAAGTACAATTAAAAGATGATAGCAGCGACATGTTTCGGCTTTTTTTATAAAGCCATCTTCAGGCTGTAACTTAATTAAGGGCGTTTATATACAATTTGTAATACCTTAAATTACGAGATCTCTTTTACATTTACTGTTAGACGAAGGTGAAGCATTGCTGTCTGTGACGCCGGATCACATGGTGCAGTGTTACGTTCATAGCTGGTATTTTACTTTGTATTTTTTACACATGTTTGTTGAATTCGCATTTTCTTTTCATTTATTTTACATTAAAATGGTAATGTCTGAAAGAAAAACATATGCGGTAATGAACAGTTTCTGAGCTCAGTGTTACAGCCTTGTGGTGGCACAGACAGTCACAGTTGAGTATAATTATGTGCAATTTATGGCCCAACGTGCAACAGCTAATTATAAAAGATTTCGATGCACATTAGGGGCCCTGACAACGTAGTATAATGGCTAGGCTGTGCGCTGGACGTCCGAGGATTCGTTCGATTCCCGGCATGGGAAAGAGATTTTGTAGTTTTCTAAAGTATCCAGACTGGCTGTGGGACAAGCAAAGCCCGTATTCGCTGGACACCGGGACCTCTCTATCCGGTGGTAAAGCGACGGGGGATGGAGTTGACACGTTACTTGCACTTAGTACCGAGTTAACAATGGTGCAGCTGTGTCTGCATTCTAAAATAGGTCTACATGGCTTGCACAGAGGGGCTTTACTTTTCTTCGATACTCATTATGAAGTAATTCAGAATTTTCTACACGCTTTCTTAAGTCCTCAAATAATTTATAAAACTGTCCATTTAACGAGGCTTTGTCTGTGAATATTTCGTAACAATATCCTTCTTAACAGGGAGGAGTTGTTAGCACCTCGGCCAACCCCCAAGCTGGAAGATCACCTCTTGTCGGCTGTCCGCGACTTCTTATTCAATATATTCGCAGCTACCTTCCATATCGGAGGAGACCCAGGCGCAGATGGGAGGATAATGTTAAGATGGATCTTCGGGAAGTGGGATATGGGTGTATGGACTGGATCGAGAGGGCTCAGGATAGGAACAGGTGGCGGGCAGTTGTGAATGCGGTAATGAACTTTCGGGTTCCGTGAAATGTGGGGAATTTCTTGACTAGCTGAGAACCGGTTAGCTTCTCAAGAAGGACTCTGCTTTATGGAGTAAGTAAGTACATAAAGCCATTTAATGAGTCTGACTGTTAGATGTACCCAATGTGGCTTTTTATGTCGAACTGCAGGAGAGCACTAAACATGTCTCCATGAAGTCAGTAGGTATTGAAGGAAAAATATCACAACTCTAAATGTGTAAGTGCTCGCACGTGTAAACTGCCACTATCAGCAACTTCCTAGTTGCCAGTGGGCGGGTAGTCTTACAGGTCAGGTGGAATTCTGGGATAAATATGAACACAGAAAATGGAGGTAAGCCTACATTTATATGCGCAGCGCGTCTTGGCACCAGAATTTAGTGAAAGATCGTGATGTACTCTTCCATAAAAGCCTTCGTCAATATCTTGAGTTCTCATGCATGGGAACGACATAAACACATCAGAATGACAGCGATAGAGAAAGCCAGAATTAGTTGGTTGACACTGTGTTAATGCAACTGTAATGTAGCCGTGTTCTACATCAGGTCTGGCCAAATTTAACCTACAGGAAGGTCATATAATTTGTTAAGGACTCCTGTGGTGACCGCACTGGTGTGTGTATGTGTGTGCCAAGGGGGGTGGGGAGGAGGTTGAATTAACTAGAAAGCTGTTATTTACAAACAGTAAGTTCCCCTGAAAGTGCCGTGGAATAACAAGGCAGCAGGCCTTACTAAACTCGGTAATATATAAAGAATGATTGGCTTACTATGTGCTATAACGAAGGTGATGAGTTATGTTTGGTACACATATTCTGTGCTAATAACGTTGCCATATTATATTCTGTAGACCTATTATGTTATGTTTGCTTAATTGTAGTATTGAACGTGTTCGAGTGACCGAGGGCCGCATGTTGGCCAGCCCTGTTCTACATAATGCATTTAGGTCTTCGTTTAGTTAATAATATTTATTTATTTACTGCAATTGGGTTGTTCCCCAGTGGCAGTGGTTATTTTACATGCATACAAAACATGAACTTGGTTACTACTAGATTTAAGTCTGGAGGGCTACATAAGAAGCATGTAATGGCAACTTGGAATGTTGGGAACCATCTCAGCATTTGCTTATAGACACAGGGAAACCAAGGAAAACCTGTGTCGAGGTGACCGGTCGCAGGACCTTCCGAGTACTGACTTCTAGCCTTCAGTCCGGCATCTAAAGTAAAAACAGCAATGCACACACAGTACAGCAAATACGAGGTCTGTTAGAAACGTATCCGACCTTTGGCCGGGAAAAAGAAACTGGCTTACTTGGAGCGTTGGACACCTAATCACCCTCAAAGTAGTTCCCTTGGGACTCCACACACTTCTCCC
>Ga0131853_10025424_pt1 | contig 10672 bp, 9 predicted proteins | sample TergutLab28metaG_FD_92764 | JGI IMG/M metagenome (GOLD analysis project Ga0131853, IMG submission 92764) | Labiotermes labralis P1 segment gut microbial communities from Petit-Saut dam, French Guiana - Lab288 P1 (version 2) (version 2) | ecosystem: Host-associated > Arthropoda: Insects >... | reverse complement strand
CTAGTGATGATGGCAGAGAGGTCACACCTGTATCCATACCGAACACAGAAGTTAAGCTCTCTTGCGCCGATGGTAGTACGCAAGTGCGAGAACAGGACGTCGCTAGGCTAATTCATTTGGTTAGTATATTCTTATCCAAAACGATTGTTTTGGATATATTTTTATCCGGACCTTTAGCTCAGTTGGTTAGAGCTTTAAAATATTTTTATGAATGACGTTAATTGACGTCTTTTTTAATAGGAAAGTGAAGATGAAGATGAAAGTGGCTCGAAAAAAATATTCACATATTATTTGGGACTGGAATGGAACGCTACTTAATGATGTTGAGTGGTGTATAAAGGTGATGAATCAGCTACTTGTTCAACGGAGTTTACCCCCTATTTCTGATGTATCAGCCTATTATGAAGTTTTTTGTTTTCCAATTATTAAGTACTATAAGAATTTAAAATTTGATTTCGAGAAGAACCCTTTGAAAAATTAGCAGTAGAGTTTATTGAAGCTTATCATTTGAATAATACTGGGAATAGCGTGCTATTTTTAAATGTCGAATTAGTTTTGAGGGTTCTTAAAGAAGCAGGAATTTCACAGATTATTTTGTCGGCATCTAAACTAGAGAATTTACTCATTCAAATGTCTGTTTTTGATATTTCACATTATTTTGAAGCAATTTTAGGGTTAACTGATGTCTATGCAATGAGTAAAATAGAAGTAGGATTAAATTATATGAAGTGTATTGACGTTAAAGATGCTTTGGTAATTGGTGATACTATTCATGATTACGAGCTGGCGCAGACATTAGGAGCAGACTGTATTCTTGTTGCGTCTGGACATCAAAGTCGAGGAAAATTAGAATCTTGTGGTGTTTTAGTGGTAGATGAGATTTCTGAAATTTTAAACTTTATTAAAGTCTAACATGAAGAAAAGGATGATTGATTTTGGATGGATTAAATGAAAATAAAATATGGCTAATCACTGTATTATTCTTTTTTGCTCTATTTTTGTTGATTTTTAGCAGTTTAAGCTCTACAATTGCTGAGGTGGAAAATTATTTTCGCTCATCTGCTTGGTTAGCAGTGATTGGCATTCTTCTTCTCTATGCTATTAAAAGTATTACGATGACTATTCCGAATAGTGTCCTTTACGTGGCAGCAGGGCTTATTCTTCCTACTTGGCTTGCTATTTTGGTTAGTTATGCGGGCTTAATTGTTTCACTTTCAGTTGGCTACTTTATTGGGCGCAAATTAGGTGAAAGCAAAGTTTATACATTACTGGCCAAGCGCAAACGCATGACTGATTTTCTAGATAAACATAAAAATGATCTTTTACCTCTATGTTTTATAACCCGCCTAATCGCCCTTCCTTTTGGATTTGTTAGCTTCTTTTTTGGTGCAGTTAAGATCCCATTTTTAAAATATGTCATCATTTCCTTATTAGGTGTAACCCCGACCATGATTCCCATTATATTTTCTGGTGCTGCAATTAGCAATCCGTTATCCCAGGAATTTCTAATTCCTTTTGTTGTAAGCTTAATTGTGATGGGACTTGCATTCTTAATCTATAAAAAGAAAATGACATTCAAGCTGATAAATTAGCATAGATGGTGCCAATTGCCATCTTTTTTTGTATTTTCTGCTAACATCTGTTATAATGGTAATATGATGAAAAATAAAATACTGCTATTAGAAGACGACTTAATGATAGCTGGCGGGCTTATTTACGCATTAGAACAAGAACAATATGAAGTAACGCATGCAAAAACAGTTGAAGAAGGAAAGCAATTTGTGCGAGAAGAAATCTTTGACTTGGCCATTCTTGATATGCAACTTCCTGACGGATTAGGCACTGATATACAACAAACTTTGAAAGGAGCGACAACGCAAATTATGTTTTTAACAGTAGTTGATGATGAAGGAAATATTGTAAAAGCCTTCGAAGAGGGAGCTGCTGACTATATGACGAAGCCTTTCCGTTTACGAGAATTATTAGCCAGAGTTAAAAGGCTTTTGATGCAACAGTCTGGCTCGGGAAATCATTTCTTACAAATGGGTGATGTTAGAATAGATACTGAAGCTGCGAAGGTTTTCATTGGAGATGCGTCCATCCCTATTGACTTGACGGCATTAGAATATAAATTGTTGCTTATATTTGCAAGTAATAAAGGGAGGATTATGACCAGAGAGCAAATTTTAGACAATTTATGGGATGCTTCAGGTAATTTTGTTGAAGATAATACATTGACGGTCTATATTAAGCGGTTAAGAGGGAAGTTAGGTACAGCTACAAATATCCAAACTGTACGAGGAATGGGCTATCGCGTAGATTGATATAAAAATGATGAAAGAAATTTCATGAAAATGCTTGACAAAAATGATGAAAGTGCTATAATTAAAGGTGTTAAATCATAATTTGTTATGAAAGTGAGGAATGTTGAAATGAATATAGGAGATAAGTATCGTCATCATAGAGGTTTCACAATAGAGGTGTTAGACTTTGTAACATTCATTAATACGGAAAGTACATTGGTTATTTACAAGGTTATCGAAAGACCAGAAGAAGGTAAATATGCTAGGTATCTACATTCGTTTTATGAGCCAAGGTTTATAAAAATAGAAGAGTAAAATTTGAAACCCCGAAATGATGTAGCATTTGAATGTTGCATCATTTTATTCTGGAAGGTGATGACATGTTGATTAGAAAATCTAGCATTAAAGAGTTGTCAGACAATGTCAAGAAACTGACTGCAGGCGAGGACATTGATATTCGTGATAATCGCGAAGGGCCTTTAAGAATTCTTAAAAATGATATTCAAACACTAGCGACTTATAAGAAGGAACAAGTAGACATCCTTCAACAAGAGCGCGATATTCTTAAGGATACCCTTGCTGATATTTCTCACCAGTTAAAAACACCTTTAACTTCTATGATGATTATGTCTGAATTACTCACAAATGCCCCACCTGAAAAGCAAGGAGAGTTTATTTCTAATATTCAATCATCCCTCCATCGAACGGAGTGGCTTGTATCTGCTTTGTTGAAGATGGCCAAACTGGATGCAAAAACTGTCGAGCTGAAAGAAGAGATGGTTGGTTCAGATGCGCTCATTGAAATGGCTTTGGAACCTCTTAAAATTCAACTTGAATTAAAAGCTCAAGAAATTGAGGTTATTGGCTCACAAAACTATAATTGCGATAAAAGATGGACAGCTGAAGCACTCTCTAATGTCATTAAAAATGCCTCAGAGCATGCGCCTATTGACTCAAAAATTCAAATTCAGGTTGGCTCGAATCCCATTAGTACGTGGATAAGTGTAACTGATGAAGGAAAGGGTTTAGAGCGAGATCAAATTGCTAAACTATTTAAAAGATTCGAAAGTTCAAAAAATTCAACTGGCTATGGAATAGGATTATCTTTAGCTTTAACCATTATGAAAAGTCAATTTGGGGACATTGATGTTGATGCTGGTGGAAAAGGAAAAGGTGCTACTTTTACTTTAAAGTTCTATGGCAATAGAGAAAAGGGCTAATTTTGGCCTTTAATTCCCAAATAAACTCTAAAAATGTCGCTTCAGAGGCGTTTTTAGAGTTTTTATATGCAATTAGAGGAATTCAGATAGAAAATTGTAAAGAATTTCGATATCTGAAACTGGATTAAAGTCAAAAAACTTGACTTTTATGTCGAAAAATGCTATACTATAGCAGTCGAAAGACGAAAAAAAGATATACAAGCAAATCAGGAGGGGAATTTAATGGAATTTAAAAAACAACTAAAATGGGTACAAAAATGTTTATTATTGTTGTTGGTAGCACTTCTTTTATTTGGAAGAACGACGACAGAGGCTATTATTGCTCTGGCATCTGATCAAATAAATGTCGAAGTTGATATGACATCTGAGAATGTTGCCGAGGGAATTGTTGATTTAGATGAGATAGATGATATTGAAAGTAATACAAATGAGGAAGAACAGGAAATTGCAACTGAAAATGAAAAAGATGATGTAAATCCTGAAACCGAAGAAAGTGAAGAAGAGGATGATTTAGACTCTGAACTTGAAGATGATGAAGACGAAGAAGATGAGGATGAAGAAGAGACACCCGAAGAGATAATTATATCAGAGGAAAAAGAAGGGTTAATTGTTGAAGAAGGACAAATTGTTAGAATTGTTGAATCTGGCCATGTATTCGGAATGGTAGCAGTTGATGCTGGTGGAACACTTTACTTGGATGGTGGAACGATTTCCGGAGTTGTTAATGTAAATGGTGACGGTGCGTTTACGATGAATAGTGGACGAATTGCAGGTTCTGAAAATAGAGCTGTAAATATCGTAGGTGCAAATGCTCATTTTACAATGAATGGTGGAGTGGTTGAAAATAACCATTCAAATCTAGGCGGTGGCGCAATTTCAATTGCAGGTGTGAATGCTCATTTTATGATGACGGGTGGAACAATTTCAAACAATAGATCTGGTTTGAATGGTGGCGCAATTTCAATTGCAGGTGTGAATGCTGCTTTTATCATGTCTGGTGGTGTGATAGAGCATAATGTGGCATCAGCAGCAGGAGGCGGAGTATCTATTTCAGGAATTAACGCTGCCTTTATTATGGAAGGTGGTACAATTGCTAATAACACAGCCATTCAAAATGGTGGTGGTGTTGACATTTTAGGAACTAATGCTGCTCTTATCATGAACCGTGGAACAATTGGTGGTAATACATCTAATCGCATCGGAGGCGGTGTGAGTGTAACAGGTCGAAATGCAACGCTTGTTTTAGGACATGGTACTATTTCGAATAATTTTGCCAGACAAAGCGGTGGTGGCGTAGCAGTGCCAGGAATTAATGCTAGCTTTGTCATGGAGAGTGGCCTTATTCAAAACAATACAGCTCATTTAACAGGTGGAGGCATTGTTGTCTCTGGTTTCCAAGCAGCTTTTGTGATGGAAGCGGGAGTGATTGAAGGAAATGGTGCAGCACACAACGGAGGCGGGATAGATATCCTAGGTGCTAATGCAGGATTTTCAATGAATGGTGGGCGAATTGCTGGTAATGGAGCTGCTAGAAATGGCGGTGGTCTTAATATCAGTGGCGCAAATGTTGGGGTTGTATTAGGAAATGGTATAATTGAGGGCAATAATGCTGGTGCAAATGGAGGCGGTGTGTCTGTTTCAGGTATTACGACTGGTGTTGTATTAGAAGGAAGCACCATTAGAAATAATGTGGCAATTGGTAATGGAGGCGGACTCTACTTCTTTAATACACAACCATCTTGGTCTAGTACGCCAGTGTCAAGTCAGTTGGCTATGACAAATGGAATTATTGATGGAAATATGGCCAATTTAGGTGGAGGTATTTACCTTAATGAAGCAACACAATTCACCATGACTGCTGGTCAAATTATTAATAACACAGCTCATAATGGTGGAGGAATTTTTACTGAAAGCTATGAATATGTATCAGTTCTAAATGGAGGAGCGTATGCCAATTTAGTTATTGGACCAGATGGTGTTTTTTCTGGAAATGTTGCAAGTGAGGCGTTTTTACCGCCAGTCAATCCAGAGGTAACGACTATAGCTACCCGCTCTGCGTCTATCTTTGATCATCCTTTAAATAATTTTGATATTAATTTTAGAGGAGAAAGGTCAATGCCAGATGTTGAGGAGACGACTCCAGAAACAGAACCAACAACAAACACTCAACCAGAAGAAGTAGGAACAATGCCTGAAGTAGAGAAACCTGAAGAAGATGAAGGTGAGGATGCACGAGAAGCAGATACTTTACCAATTACTGGCTTAAATCCTACGAGCATGGTTTTAGCAGGAAGCGGTGTATCACTTATTAGTGCAGGGTCGATTTTGGTAGTCAAAGATAAGAAAAAATAATGATTTTAGGTGTAAAGAGTGGCGATTTAGTCACTCTTTCATCGTTGAAATTAAGTTTAAATGAACTTAGAAAATTGCTAAAAATCATCTCGATCATAAGCTTACGCAATGAGAAAGTTGTATTTTAAGGGTCATCCAGAGGTAAAAATGACAAAAGTGTATTAAGCGAGGGAGAAACGACTTGCACTTGTCAAAAGAACATGATATACTTTGTTTATTGTCGAAAATGATTTGAAGAACAAATTTTTGATTTCCTAATTTTTTAAAGAATACAAGGAACGAAATTCGTCATCAATCTGAATTCAAAATGCATGACAACTTTTCACACCAAAAAAACTGTTGGAAAACTTATGAGAAAAACAGAGTGGTTGATGTGAGACGTTTTGATCATAACCGAATTACCGGAAGAAAAGCAATCTTTATGACGAAAATGGTTTGTTAATATTTTTAAATCAAACCTATTCGACACTTTAAGACGGAATTTCTCCTTTTGAGACAAAAACCTTTGGGAGAGTAAGATTTATGGTAAAATTGTTTCATATTTGCAGACCGAAAAGTAGACTGATAATGCTCATTTATTGGGAAGATACTTTTCAAAAAAAATGTAAATGACGCAATGAGAAAAAACGATTATTTTCAGTTTCTCTGAAAATAGTTTTTTGGTGTTTTTAAACTTTAGAGAGGAGGGAGAAGTATGCTAACGATAAACTATGTTGATATCACAAATATCGATCATAGCACATATTATTTTTTGAAGAAATCTGTTTCTCGTGATCGGCAACAAAAAGCAGATCAATATCGTTTTTTTGATGATGCAAAGCGATGCGTCTTCTCCGAATTGTTATTGAAATATAGTTTCTTTCAAAAAGTAGGTTCATTGAAAAATGTTGAGCTAGATTATAATGAATTCGGAAAGCCATCCGTCCGTGGAAGTGAGAAGGAAGAATTTTCATTCAATGTTTCTCACGCAGGAAATTGGGTTGTTATTGCGTATGGAAATGTACCAGTAGGGGTGGACATTGAAAAAATATGTGATATAGAAGAAGATATGCCAATAGAGGCCTTTACAAAAGAAGAGCAGGATTATATTGGTAAAGTCACAGATCAGGATAGGGCAAAAAGGTTTACGCAAACTTGGACACTTAAAGAGAGTTATGTGAAATATATTGGGACAGGCCTTTCCACAGATTTGAATTCATTTTCGATTTTAATAGATGATCGAATAAAAGTCAAAGGAGCTAGTGGCATTCAGGAGAATTTGAAACTTGACTGTCAATTGTTTAAGTCAGACTATTATTTGTCAACATGCAGTGTTGAAAAGGAAATTAGAATGCATGAAATTAAAGTGATAGACTTAGTTGATTTTGCACATAATAAGAGTTGAAAATGTGATAAGAGATTAAAAGATGAGTATCAAGTTGGTACGGAGGTAAAGAGATGTCAAATTTAACAGAAGCGCAAAAAGAAATATTAACGATAGAGTATTTTTATCCGAATACAAGTGCGACAACTGTGGGTGGATTTGCTAATCTAGGGAAAAGAGAATTGAGTGAAGTAAAAGAAGTGGTTCAAAAATTTATGAACACTCATGAAACTTTTAGAATGAAGTTGAAAAAAGAGGGCGAATCAGTTGAACGCTACTACATGGACGAAACAGCCCCTATTCTCATGACTTTTGGCACAGCCGCAGAAATTAAACAAGCGTTAGAAGAAAAGTCAGGACGCAGCTTTTTTGGGTGGAATGAATATCTATATGAAGTGAGTATACATAGCGCTGATAATGGTGATATTTATATGTCCTTTTTTGGTCATCACATGATTGTAGATGGACTTGGCGTACACATCTTTGTTAAAGGGTTATATGATTTATTCCAAACAGGTGAATGTGAAAAACCTTTGCTGACTCTTGATGAGTGTGTTCTTGAAGAAAAAGAATATGAGGCAAATCCTCGTAGTCAAAAAAGTCGAACATTTTGGCAAGAAAAAGTTAAAGAATATGATGGTAGTGCCCTTGGTGATACTCGAAAAATAGATCCAAATCAACTCCGAACAATCAACTATAACACCTCTTTTAATCCAGCATTAACCGGCGAGATCATGGCGTATTGTGATAAAAATAATGTGACATTAACGCAATTGATAAGTGGGGCAGTGCTCCTATACAAATCAGAAATGACCAATAACCGTTCAGTTGCTATCAATGCGACACTGCATGGGAGAAGTAATCGTCGAAAAAGAGGGATTTTCTCGACTTTTGCCCGCGCGCTTCCTTTGATTATTAATATAAAAGACGAGCTAAGTATTATTGGTTATTTGGAAGAAATTAAAAATGAACTGGCTGGACTTATGAGAAACTATAAAATTTCTCATTATGATCTGATTGGAGCTGTAAAAGATGTAGAGGGGCTAGATGATTTATCAGTTTCTGTCCAGTTAAACGAGAATTTTAAAGATTACTCTCCGACCCTTATTGAAGGGGCGTGGTTGATGCCAAAAGAATCAATGCGACCATTAACCATTCACATTAAAGAAGGACAATTTGCCTACGATAAAAATGATGAAGATGAAGTCGTAAATCAACTTCAAATAAATTATGAATTTTTAGAGACGGTCTTTGATAAAGATATGATCACAAATATGCATGAAAAAGTGACCTACATTTTGATGCAGATTCTATCTTTAGATCCAAGCCAGCACCTTAAAGAGTTAAACTTTGTACTTGAGGTGGAAAAAACACTTATTTTAGGTGACTTTAATAATACCGCCCGTGATTTTCCGAAAACAAAGTCTATTGCAGAACAATTTGCAGAACAAGTGATGCTTCATCCAACGAAATTAGCAGTAGGAAGTAGGCATGAGTTTTTAACGTACGAAGAATTAGATGCTAAATCTAATGAAGTTGCCTTGAAACTTATCGCTAGCGGTTTAGATAAGGAAGACTTTGTCGCAGTTATTGCCAAACGCCGAGTAGATACTGTCGTTGGTTTTTTAGCGATTCTAAAAGCAGGTGGCGCGTATATGCCGGTTGATGCTAATTACCCTGAAGCTAGAATCGCATATATGTTAGAAGACAGTAACTGTCGTTTCATTTTGGGGAATCAAGAAGACTTGCCTCTATCAGACGACACAAAAGGGAAACATCGATTTATATCATTATCGAATTTAACAGGAGTAGGGCAGACACCATATATCAACATAACTGGTGAGCATTTGGCGTGTCTAATTTATACGTCAGGAACAACTGGAAATCCAAAAGGTGTTATGCTTGAGCAAAAAAGTGTAACGCGTCTAGTGAAAAACACAAATTATCTAGACTTTGATGATGTCAGAATTTTGCAGACAGGTTCATTTAGTTTCGATGCGTCAACTTTTGAAATTTGGGGTACTTTGCTTAATGGTGGCTATGTTTATATTTCGGATTTGAATGTGCTAGTAGATCACCATCAATTAAAAGATGTGATTAAAGAACAGCGTTTAAATACGGCATTATTTACGGTTGCATTATACAATCAATTAGTTATGTCAGATATAACAGTGTTTGATGAATTAAATCAGTTATTGGTTGGAGGAGAGGCATTATCAATTGAACATGTTAATCGTCTATTGAATACCAACAAAAAGATTGACTTTTTAAATGTTTATGGACCAACCGAAGCAACCACTTTAGCAACCTTTCTCTTGATGAAAGAGCCATTTCAAGATAAATTGCCAATTGGAAAACCAATCACCAATACGACCATCTATGTTATGAATGGTGAGAGACTATGTGGGATTGGTGTACCAGGAGAATTGTGTATTGGTGGGCCTGGGGTCGCCAGAGGCTATTTGAATCGACCAGATTTGACCGATGAAAAGTTTATTGATAACCCATTTGGGGAGGGTAAATTATACCGAACAGGAGATCTAGCGAGCTGGTTACCTGATGGAAACATTGAGTATTTAGGCCGATTTGATGATCAAGTTAAAGTTAGAGGACATCGTATTGAATTGGGCGAAATTGAAACGTCGATTAGAGCATTAGATGGCATTGATGATGTTGTGGTTATTGTCAGAGATGGACAACTTCATGCCTATATTCAGAATCCGACTTTAATCGATCATGAGGAAATCACGTCGGAGTTAAGAAAACAATTACCAGATTACATGATTCCAACTCATTATATGAATTTGGAAGCTTTCCCGATCACGCCAAATGGTAAGGTAAATAAGAAAGCTTTACCAGTAATCGAAGTGGATCACTCGGTAGAATATGTTGCGCCAAGAACAGAAATGGAAACTGTGGTCGCTTCAAGTTATGCAAAAATTTTAGAAGTTGACCAAGTAGGCATTAATGATGATTTCTTTTTACTAGGTGGACACTCTCTTAGAGCCTTACGCCTTGTGAACTTGCTAGAAGCACACACAGGAAAGGTGGTTCAACCAAAAGATGTATTTGAATTTCCTAAAGTTGTCCAATTGGCTCAAATACTTGAGAACTCGGGCGAGGGAGCTTACGAACGCATTCCAAAAGCAGAAGAAAAAGATTTCTATGAAATGAGTTCAACTCAGAAGCGTATGTACCTGCTTTGGAAGTTTAGTCCAGATGAACTCATGTACAATATGCCTGCTATATTGAAATTTAACGATCATGTAGATGAAGTTAAGTTAACAGAAGCAGTGAATGAATTATCAGGCCGCCATGAAATATTAAGAACGACCTTTGCCGAAAAAGAAGGAAGATTGGTACAGGTTATTTCAGCGAGCCAAGAAATGAAAGTAAATGTAACAGAATTAAATGAATCAGAAGTGCCAAAGTGG
>Ga0131853_10025423_pt1 | contig 10672 bp, 1 predicted proteins | sample TergutLab28metaG_FD_92764 | JGI IMG/M metagenome (GOLD analysis project Ga0131853, IMG submission 92764) | Labiotermes labralis P1 segment gut microbial communities from Petit-Saut dam, French Guiana - Lab288 P1 (version 2) (version 2) | ecosystem: Host-associated > Arthropoda: Insects >... | reverse complement strand
GTAATTTTAGCCAAGCACTGTATAGAGCTCCCTGATGATGGATCCCTTGTGATCCGAAACATGTTGGAGCAATTTTAAATATTTTATAATAATTCTAATTGTATCTACGAATTATATATTTGTACATTTGTTGGATAATAAAGTGTTTCAACTGTACAAGGATTGTTTACTTTTTCTTTTACATTTCTGGAGTGTGTCGGTGTTGGTACTGCGTACATTGTGGCTGCATCTAATAAATGTACTTCTTTGATGATTTTGTTATGCGTAACTATATCTGGTCTGTTCTTATAGACAATCCGATCGGTTGATATGGGCCTGTCATCGTATAGTTTTTAGCTTAGTATGAGTTTTATAATCAGATTATTGTTATTATTGTTGTTGTTGTTGTTAGCAAGCTGCTGGGCTAAATGGCCACTCTTCCTTCGATACGAAGTCTAAGCCTGTATTGCAGTCCTGGGTATAGCGATTTGTGTGTGACGCTAGATACCTCAGTCTGGTTTCGAGACAAGAGTGAGAGGAGCTTCATCTCCACGCCTGTTGTACACATCACGGCGTGTTGCCTGCACACATACTGCTAAATTTTACTTTTTACTTCATATTCTCTTGGCAGTTTCATTTTTATCACGTTGGTTGCTGAGATATGGAATTCTAACGGCACTGAATAATTAGATTGCCGTCATCAGAGCAGGTGGGCTGGCAACAAGGTTTCGAAGTAAACTTCTACCTCGCTAGGTGAGGCGGCAGGTTACCTGACACACTGATGCCAGCCTACCATGCTCTAAGATTATTATATTCCAAAGGGTCATACTCTTAGTTCGTTAGTGATAACATTTGGTGAACTCTTTCGCTGTTAGTATTAAGGTTAGTATAACAGAAAACCAGTTTAAGTTAACAGAAGGAAGGATGTAAGAAGCAGCTAGGGAAAACTGCATACCAGGGAGCTTCACGGTCTTGCCCTTCGCCATACTTGAGGGAGGTCAGGTCGAGGAGCACGAGAATGCGGAGAGATGAGCAATGTATTGAAAAGTACGGTCTGGAAAACTGAAGGGAGTGGACTTGTGCTTGGATAGAAATCTGTGCTGAAATATGAGGGTAACATTAAAACGAGCCTTTAAGAAAGAGGTTTTGAGGATGTGGACTGGTTAATCTGGCTCAGGGGTCAGTGGCAAGATCTTGTGAGGAAGACAAACTATTAGGTTTATAAAAAGCGAGAAATTCTTTTTTTACACACGCAACTTAGCTTCCGTAAGAGAACTCAGCTGTGTGAATATAATTAATTAGTTGCTGCTGTAGATTAGTGATTTCCATTCAAACCCTTGCTGCTTAAGTTACGTCAAGTTCCGTAGAATTGTGGTATATTAGGAACCTTATCATTTAAGACATCAAGTGATCCTAGAGCAAGTTCTGATATTTCTCAGATTGTTGCAATATAGCATATGATTTTGTTTAAAACTCGTGAGTTCAACGGATTAGGCGATTGAATTATTACACAATTATACAATACAAAATTCGCTATTGAATAGTATTTCCAAATTACACGATAAAATAGAAATTTCTAGGTATTTTGCACAGCGAGACACAATGTTTGTCTTGGGGAAGAGATATTTACATATTAAGCGTGGTTGATGCTGAAAATAGCTATGCCTTGCAACAAATGAGAAGAATATGGGTAACAGGGGTGAGAAGCAAGACTAATCCTGGAAAATGTGAGAAACTAGTTTCTAGTGAGAGCGCTGAGTAGTGACAGTGAATGCTATACGCATATTACCATTCACATAATTTCTTCTAAATTATTCACTCTTCTTTTTTTTTTTTAATTAACAGACTAGAGGCATGCATAACAATATTCTCTCTTTGCCTATAGATTATTATATGTCTGTTATGGGACTGAAGTTTCTATTCCACTAAACAATTAGCGTTATTTAATTAATGTGCAAATTAATTGATGAGTAGAAAGTAACTGTTGCCAGTGTAACAATAAATCACATCCCTGTGTTTAAGAACACTTGATGAGAAACACAGGTAAGAATAATTATTTATATTTGTGTGTGGCTTATTTAACAATGCTGCCAGTAGTTTGTATCATTTAACTCACACATTATGTATTAAGTAGGTACGAATTACGGAGCTGAAATCGGTGGCGTGCAGTCGAAGGAGTAGATCTGCGGCTGCTTCATTGCTGGTATTGCCACCTTCAGGGAAGTGACGAACTTCCTGGAGTTGTCCAACAGCTAAGTTCGAAACATGTCGGAGCATTAAGTAACAAAAAAGTGTTGTGTCAACTAGTTGGTGATACATTTTACGCACGGAAATTGTACAACATTAAATTCTGATCTACATCTATGCGTACGCGGAAGAGGCTAAAATTTTTCCTGTGCCTGCTTGAGCACAGCGCTGTGATTGTATAGGAGGGAGTGGAGGTATAATTCCACGCATTACATGGAGGCAATTTAACTTCAGGGAAGCAGACGTACCCACTGTGTTAAAGACTGGTGGGACCCCAGGGTCAGTCCAGATATGGTGATGAAGGGAGAAGTATGCACACCTGCCGCAAGTCGAACTCAGATCCCAATGTATCTCAGTCCGTAGCCAGATCATTATATTGACTTTTAAAATTTTGTCGTGTCAATTGTCAGGACCGACACAAATGCTTTCGGCGCACTAGGCGTGTCTTTATCCCTACGGCGCCTAGTAAGATTTTATACGATAATGCAGGAAACCCACTGCTGTATAACTGAAGAATAAAAACTAACTAGATGCCACTTATTATTTTATTGTACTTCTTATAGGCTCAACATGTTTCGGGCACTACTTAGCCCATCATCAGGAGCTCGCGACTATAGTGTTGATTACCACATTGGTCGTTTCGTTCTGTAAAGATGGAGGGGGTAGAGTTAAGGTAAAACTATGGTTCTTAGTGGCGTCTGTTTGGTGTGAAGTTCTTTGTCGCTTGGTTGTAGCTGGTAACGTGTTTCTATTAATATGTTACCAGCCACAACCAAGCGACAAAGAACTTCACACCAAACATACACCACTAAGAACCATAATTTTACATTAACTCTACCCCCTCCATCTTTACAGAACGAAAAGACCAATGTGGTAAACAACTCTATAGTCGCGAGCTCCTGATTATGGGCATAGTAGTGCCCGAAACATGTTGAGCCTATAAGAAGTACAATAAAATAATATGTGGCATCTAGTTGGTTTTTATTCTTCAGTTATCACTATGATGCAAGGTCCAACAAACATCAAACCCACTGCTATATAGCTTATGTAACTCTCAAATAATCACTAATAACATTTATATTTTTATCTGGTCGCCTCGTAACTTCATTCATTTCAATAACTAATGTCAGGAATCATGATATCACTAAGTTGTTACCTTATTCGAAGGAAAGTGTTCAGCGTTTTCCTTGCTTTTTTTATTTGTCGACTCTGTCAGCTACTGAGATTACATAGCATTGGTGTTATATGGATGAATACGTGTGTGACTGAGGAAACACAACAAGATATTAAAAGCTTCGTATTTGAGCCTCCGGTGTACAGGCACCCGTCGCCGACCCTTTGTACGGCTGTGCGTAGCTTCAGAAGAAGCAATGAGAGATTTGCGTGTACACCTACTACGTAAAGAATTACAAATGGATCGCAATAGACTTCCTGACCACCTCGATAGAAATAGGTTGTGCAAAATTAAAATTATTGTTAAACGCACTGTTATTATTACGTGATATGTCCCACCCTGATCCGACATCCCAGCCACTGCGAAGATTTGCTTGTTTGTTGCTAGGTAGAAATGTCATATAATGAAACGCATAAAACTGTCGTTAGGATTAGCCACTTCTCCCATCACAATTGAGTTTTTGTATTTTTAATTATATTACGTAATCTTAACATTTTTGAAAGAGAAGTATATAGAAGAATTTTAGACCCAATATATGACAATGAAAAAGAAAATTGGGGAATATTAACCAAAAAAGAAATTTATGCAATGGTTAAGAAACCCACTAAAACAGAGACAATAATGTTAAATAGATTACTTTGGTTTGGGCATGTACAGAGAATGGAAGAAAATAGAATTCCCAAAAATGTATTAGGTATGAATTTGGGGGGGGGGGGAAAGAGGCTGAGAGGTGGACCAAGAAATAGATTGCAAGATGAAGTGACGGAGGATGGAAGAATAGTTGGTGAAAAAGGGTGGCAGAAAAGGGTATGTAACAGAGAGTAATGGAATAAGCTCCTGAGAACAGCATGGAATCTTCGCATTCTGTACATACCGATTGAAGGAATGAATTTTTTTTATTTTATTTATTTATTTATTTTTTTTACAATTTGTGGAGCCCCTAGAAGTTGGCGCCATAGGCAAAATCTTAATTTGCCTAGTGGGTAGAGCCGGCCCTGCCGGGAGTGACTGTGTCCGTGGGCCCGGGTGGTGTAGATTTATTGACTTCTGAATATTGTCACTCTTCAGAACTTTGTATTATGTTACGGTTACAGTCCGCGCTACCTGATTTAGGTCACATTTCCTCTCACTTGGTCACTTACAACGTTCGTATTAAATTAAATTATCGCATTGAAATGTTCAGTGCTTCTCTCTATCTGTCGCTTCCCTAGTTTTCACTAGTCATTATTTCAAACGACAGTCTTTTTTCCTGCAAACACGTTTCATTTCATTGAATATACAAAACAAAGAAGAGATATTTATTGATTTAGTTCTTAACTTCGTTTCCAACAAATTGTTAAAACGGTCGTATACTATGGCCCTAATACTAACCGCTTTTCCACGACAACAGTGGTTAAGCGAAAGCGTATCAGTGTTGTGTTTATATGTACATTGCCTGGCTTTTTGATTCTCCTTTTCCTACGGGTTGTGCTCCTTCTTCCTCTCTTTTATCCTTCACGAAGAGCAGGGATACGCGGCAAAAATTACGCCTAATAAGGCAGCTGAATCAAATTCGTGTCAGTTGCTATAGGCATAAAGTATGTCTCGCCCGATAATTCTTTAACCCACAGCGGTTTGTACCAAATAATGTAATGGCCGCCGAAAATTCAACGATAGTTTTGACAAATCCGATCTGCAGCCACGGCCTTCTAAAGCTAACCTTTCCTTTGTTCCAACCCAATATATCACATCCCATGAGTGACACTTGGACATAGCAGTCACTGCACATATATGCAGTGACCATAAACATTTCCGAATACCATTTGACAGAATAAGCATAATAGTAACAATACTCCAGAACAGTGACCGGCAATTTATGACCCAAGCATCAGAAGGTCACCCACTAGCATTTTATTTATTTATCATTTATTTTTAATAGGCGAAGACCTTATTGGGACAGTCATATAAACTTTAATTTAAAGTTAGCGCTCAGGCTGCCGAAAAAAAATATATATAACGGGCTTAAAAGGTTAGCGCTGACCGCCATATTAACTTTAATTTAAAGTTAGCGCCCCTGGCAAACCCAAAATGGTGGGACGTTAAAATTACCGAGCTCCCCCGCGCGCCATTTTGGAAAATGGCCGACTCTTAAATTAAACTTATTTTTTAACATTAGCGCCACACCCGCCATTTCTTACAAAATGGCCGACTCTAGAATTACACTTGATTTTTAAAATTAGCGCTACATCCCGTCATCCACCGGATCCCAAAAAAAATTTTGAGTTTCGGTCACCTTGGGGGCTTTGCCCCCAAAGTGTTCTTTTTTTTGGAGTTTTGGGGCCCACTATCTGCTTTTTTTAAATTTGCGGGGGAAAACTGCACCCCCCTTTTTCGAATTTTGGGCCCGGGGGCTTTGCCCCTGGGCGGACTATACCTCACTGGATACTACTAGCCTTTTTCATTCCTTACCCCTTTCTGAACGTACAATTTTGGCAACGCAATTTGCTGCAGCGGTAAGCTGTAAGACTTGTATTTTGGAGATGTCCGATCCGAAGTTCAGCAGGGACACATAATGCCTTGTCTGGCGCGTCGATGTAAGTTTAGTCTCAGTCGCTCTTCGCATATTCTGGGTTAGTACCCCGGTTAGGGTTAGATCGCTTCCTACCAAGTTTTTCTCCCAAAACATCAATTATCCTTCGTAGACGCTACATAATCTCAGCTACTGAAAGCGTCGTCAAATAAGCAAAATAATGCGGTTTAATAGAGAACATACCGATCCCCGTAGCCGCGCCGTCTAAGGTGTGGTTCTGCGGTCGTTCGCTTGCTGGGGTTGAGGGTTCGAATCCCGTCGGGGCCATGGATCTCTCTCCCGTGTGAGTGTTGTGTGTTGCCAGGTAGAGGTCTCTGTGACGGGCCGATCACTCCTGCAGAGGAGTCTTACCGAGTGTGGTGTGTCTAAATGAGTGTGATCGAGTAACCTCATAGAGGAAACCTGGCCCCAAGAGAGAGACAGACAGCGAGGGACAGAGAGAGTGAGCATACTTTATGATGCTGGTATTTTGTAGTGCGTGAGAGAGTGTCATATGATAGAAAATGTCCTTCAGGCGAACTTTGCAGGAAAGAGACTCACGTACTGTAAAACTACTTAAATATAATTCGTCTGGTAATTAAACTATTTTACTTTCTCAGTTTCCCCGGATGGGGCGTGACTTTGTCTAACAGGCGCTCTCTGTTACAGTGATCGATAAAAAAAACATCTATCGTGCTTTGTATATCGAAACTGGTTCAATTATTTCGTATTTGGCTGAAGTGGAAATCAGTGTTGTATGTGAGGTAGAATAATTATTGGGAAGGAAAACGTCGTGACGTGTTTGAGGATATACCGGCATTTGTAGGAGAGGAATGAGAGAAACATGAATTACCTCAGACAGGGTAGACGACGTCCTGGTCGAGATGCCAATCAGTCACCTCTCACACACAAGCGGGCAATGAGGCCAGCTTGCTTCGGCTGTATTGTAAAGAGCTGTAAATTCTGTTACAGATAGGCCTATAATTCACCAGTGTTATAAATATTTAATTGTAATGTAAGTGCATGTAGTAAAGCTTTCTATTGTGTTCCGATAAATATGTGCAGTATCTGAGAAATCGCCCATTTAAAACATTAGAGAAAAACAAATATTACGCCATTATTTTATGTCTCTCTACTTAAATTTGTCTTTGAGAAATATGGTACATTCGATTTTTAATTAATGTAATGGATCAGTTAAATCAGAAGTTTGCAGATCAATATGAAATTTGTCACAGACGTTTAGCATAATACTCTCATACCAAGTTTAATAAAAATTCGTTATTTCGAGGAGAGAATAAAGAGCAGAGCAAAAAAAAAGTCTCCAAATCATGCGTTAATTCTCTGCATTTTGTGGAAGTAAGGTGTAATAACTAAATTGCGTATTGCAGTTTTATGGGAACATTGCAGATCGTCGGGCAATGGAGAGCACTGTCATCGCAAAAATGGCCAGTTGCTGCTCTACAAGTGATAAAATATAGTAAGATTACTGGATATTTTTGTAGGCACGGAAATCATCAGCATTGGAAGCATCTGTTTGTGTCTGTATATTTGAAGAATAAGACACTTTCTTCAGCATAATTTTGTATCAAATATCTATTTTGTTCCTCTGTTAACCAAGTTAATTTTCCTTCCTCAAAATAGCCGAGACAGGTACGTCAGTTTGGTGACCAGGCTACGAGCTGGAAGCCCCGAGGAATCTCTATTTCATTTCCACAGACGGTTCGGCCGGAATAAGGGGCCTACACGTATGTACCTTCCCAGTCAATGGGCACCAGGGCCGGGAGTGACTCTAACCATCCACCACCATCTAATACTGAGTTAATAATGTTTGTAACTAAGCTTCCACGCCTTCCATACGCCTTCGTGGTAAAGATGATAGGTAATAAACCTTTCATTTTACACTTCATTAGTTGCGCATTGTTTTGCAGGGGCGTGAATTTTTTCGTTAACCCTAAACAAACTATATTGAGGATTTTCAAAAATAAGGTTCTAAGTAGAATGTACGGGTCTAAGAGAGGGAAGTGACAGTCGGAAGCCGAAAAAAATGCATAAGAATTAGCTTCAGAGTTTGTACTCCTCACAAAATACTACGACGGTGATTAGTTTAAGAAGAATGGACTGGGAAAATAATGCAGTCTATAACACGTCACAGAGGTGGCGCAGGATGATAAAAGCATACATGATATGAAGGATAAGAAATCAATCACGAAACGTAGTCGTTTATGTGAAGAGAATATTAAAACGGATTTTAAATAACTAATGTACAGTGTGTGTACTCGTCTAACACAACTGTATTTATTGGTAGAATATAAAGTATTTTCTACATAAGGTACAACTACATGTTTCGGCGCTTGATAATGACCATCTTCTGGTTGTACAAGAAATACTTATTAAGCAGTTATAAAAACATATATGGGGTAGGGAGGGGGTAAAGTGTTTTGTATAACTGCTTAATAAGTATTTCATGTACAACCTGAAGATGGCCATTATCAAGCGCCGAAACATGTAGTTGTACCTCATGTAGAAAATACTTTATATTCTACCAATAAATACAGTTGTGTTAGACGAGTACACACATTCTACATTAGTTATTTCATAGAACACAACGGGGATGACGAACCTCATGATTACGGATTTTAAACAATCCGATGCGGAGATGTGGCTGTGATTCGATTGTCTCAGGACAGAATCCAGTGCCTGGCCTCTATGAACAAGGCAGTGTTTAGGTGGGTTCCACGAAAATTCGGGAATATTTTAATCGCATGAGAGGCTGTCATTGTCTGAAGAGGAATTAAGCTCCACTCATTTAACCCTTTAAACGCCGAATTAAATCCCACCTGCCGGGCCTCACCATATTCTCCACGTTAGCAGGTTAAGGGTTAATTACAAATAAGTATCAGATAATCAGTTCCGTTTCAAGAAATTATTAACTCACAGATGTATTTTTTTTTTTGCGCCACAAAAGCTCCACTTGGGTCCAGGCCACCTCATCGTCGAGGTTCCGAGATTTCACACACATACACCAATCGGTAGGACTTCTCTGGACTTGGGATCGGCCCGTCGCTGAGATCTCTAGCTGACAACTCACAACATTCACAAGAAACAGACATCCATGTATCCGACGGGATTCAAACCCGCAATCCCAACAAGCAAGGGGCCACAGACCTACGCCTTAGAACGCGCGGCCACCGGGATCGGTCACAAATGTAATACTGACAACATAATTCGCGCCGTACATAATCAATTATTACGCAAAATCATATTTACTTAGGCGCATCTATTACTAAATACTCATCATCAAGCCAGGCTTCTAACCATAAGGACCTGAGAAATCTAGAAAATTCTTCGCTATGGAGTTACTACCATTATAAAGTGTCGGTACGTGTTCGGATGCAATTTACACAGGGCTACTAGTTAACTTCCGGTAAAAGTTCGCCTGCGTTGCATCTAAACTACTTGAGTCCTGGAAGTGTGTCAATATAGAATAAGAACCCGACACTTGCTTATTAACCGATAGGATGTGAGGAAAGAAAGACACGGAAGGAGAAAGCGACAGCCCTAGGTTTTTGATACACAAATCATTACGTGTCACAACTGAAGTGGTCGATCTGAACAAACTTTAAAATGTTAACTTGCACTTGAATACGTTTCCAATAACGCAGTTCTGCTCAAAACCTACTTGTGTAGTACTGCCACCTTATATATCTTCGTCAGACATCTTTTATCAACGTAACATTTGTTGTTTTATTATCATTTTAGACGACGGAGGTTATGGCCTTTCTACGCAGGAATATAGTAAGGACTAAAACGTAATACATGGACAGTTCCTATAAAAAGCACTGTGCTTTAAATAGCTGAGATACTAAGATGTAAGATGTAAATAAGACGACGACAGAAACGGACGACTACGAAGGCCCTCCAAAATCGTGCCAAACTCAACCCGATTGTGAAAACTGTTAAAAATTGCTGATTTTAGGACGCCAACACCCCAAGATATTCGAAAAAAAGGCAGTAAAATCCTAAAACTACCCATGTTCGCAATTGTTTTACATTAACAATGACAAATAAACTGGCTGTCATCATAAATAATCTTAAAGTACCAAGAATTAAGAAAATTTTATTATATGAAATGAAATTTCTTGTATAAAATTACAGTTGCCTCCAGAACCCCATGACTATGGGGCTACCGCCCCCAGATCCCCGTTCTCTCTGTCCTTAACTGAATTTGTTGAGCCCCCCGCGAACAAAATTCCAGGGTATGCCACTGGCATGCATTACAATTAAATGTTAACATTTTTTTAAAGTCATGGTTCACCCCGCATTCCTTTCTACGTGCATGATTTTGTCAGTCACACAATAAAAGAAAATGCAGTCGGTGGAAACAAATTTTCTGCATGTCATGAAAGGTGGGTAAAGAGGACAAAGGAGGAAAGGACATCGCGAAACGACTACAAATATTATCCTTAAATAATTAATTATGTGATTATTGGCAGAAAGAACTCCAACGTGTGTATCGAACTGAACATAGAAGTTCCACGAACAGAAGTCAGGGTTACACAAGGACACGTGCCCGAACATTTATAGATGCATATGCCTTGAAGTGGTCTAGAAAACAGAGATTAACGGCTGTGGGGACCCGTTGCGCTGACCACGTGACACCCCTCTATCCGCAAAAGTTGGCACTAACTTCGCCGACCGGCGGCGGCCGCTCTGTCGGTATAGTT
>Ga0131853_10025421_pt1 | contig 10673 bp, 8 predicted proteins | sample TergutLab28metaG_FD_92764 | JGI IMG/M metagenome (GOLD analysis project Ga0131853, IMG submission 92764) | Labiotermes labralis P1 segment gut microbial communities from Petit-Saut dam, French Guiana - Lab288 P1 (version 2) (version 2) | ecosystem: Host-associated > Arthropoda: Insects >... | reverse complement strand
CTTACCAGCTACGCTGTATTTCAGAAGGAAGAAATCTCACCATAGACAAAAGCGTATACACACTTGAAATATATGTCATAAACGGACAAGAAGCAGTGGCACTTGTGTATATAAACGCAGATACAAAACTTCCCGACATGTCCTTTGTGCACACATATAACACACCTATCGGTGGCGGGTCCGGCTATACAGGATATTCCGGCAGAGACCCAGAGATTATAAAGATTGATAATGGAGATGGCGTATTTGTACCTCTGGCATCGGGCGATATGGTTGATGTATCAGCTCCGCCTGTTATAAAGACCGTTGACGGAAGCCCTGCAACTTCCGCAGTGTTTACATTTGAGCTAAAAGCCGAAAATTCGGAATATCCGATGCCTGACGGTAGCGCAAACGGAGTGAAAAGAATATCTATTATAGGTTCGGGCAGTGCAGAGTTCGGAGCATGGAATTATGAAGTTGAAGGGACTTACCGCTACACAGTTTCAGAAATTAATACAGGTGTAGATGGCTACATTTATGATGCTAATGCCTATACCATAAGAGATGAAGTAGTATTGGAAGGCGGGCAACTGCTAGTGTTTCGCTCAATAACAGATAGCACGGGCGTACAAGCAAGTTCTTTTGATTTTGTCAACATATACAAAGAAGCACCCGCAGAAATTACGCCAGAAACTATAAATCAAACAGGCAGAGCGACAATCGGGCCAAAAACCGGAGACTTTAGCAACCCTGCACTTTGGACAGCACTTATAATAACCAGCGGAATAATGCTCGCCATCCTTATCCTGATAGGCAAAAGATCAAGCCGGCGCAAAGGGAGGCGCGAGCAGTGACAGCGAAAAAGCTCTTGTTCTTTACTGTCCTGCTGGTTTTAGCATTCATCATGGGCTACAGCAGCTATAGGCTAAATGAGATAAATGCACATTATGCACAGGAAGCAAAAACCCACGAACGCATGATGCAGTATAAACCCACATCACAAACAGCGGAAAGAGAAACTTCCTTCTTTGACAATAACCCACTTGTAACCGAGCCTATAGCTGCTGAACCAAAAACAAACCCGAGCATTATTGCCCTTAGGGAAAAGTACCCGGATGTAGTAGGTTGGATAACTATTCCAAACACAGACGTAGACTATCCATTTGCTCAAGCTGAGGATAATGACTATTATCTGCATTTGGACTTAGACAAAAACTACCTGTTTGCCGGCACCCTGTTCATGGACTATAGAAATGGCACAGAGTTTTACGATTTTAGCACAGCAATTTTCGGCCACAACATGAAAAACGGAAGCATGTTTGGCACTCTCGGAAAATTTAACGATGAAGCATTTTTTAGAGAGAACAGCACCGGCACAATTTTTACGGCGCACAACACATACGAAATAGAATTTATGGCTTGGCTTGTAATAGCATCTGACGATGCGGTCATATATAATTTCATAAACTTAAATGATACAGGCAAATCTGCTTTTCTGGACTATATAAAAAATACAGCCAGACACTACAGAGACATTGATGCCACAATAGAAGATAACTTAGTAATGCTATCCACCTGCAACTATGATTTTGCCGATGCTCGTATGGTACTGGTGGGGAGGATTGTGGAACTTATGCAATAGAAAACCACGCCCGAAATTTTTCGGGCGTGGTTTTCAGGTTAATGAGTTTACCAAAAACGTAATAGTTTCCTCCAAACTAAAAACTCCTTGTTGACTTGATACCAATATTGATTTAGTATTTATCTACACATTGACGCTAAAGCCGTAGTGTTGCGTCAATCGTGAATTTAGAAAAAATTTAAGGGTGAAGTGCATGAAAGAGTTTGTTGCAAATACAATACGTGATTTACCTCCCTCAGGAATTAGAAAGTTTTTTGATGTTGCGGCCACTATGGACGATGTTGTTTCCCTTGGAGTGGGCGAGCCTGATTTTGTCACGCCAAAGCACATTTGTGACAAAGCAATATTGTCGCTTGAGCAAGGCCGCACAATGTATACCTCAAACTCCGGACTGCTTGAACTCCGTGTGGAAATAAGCAACTACATGAAGAAATACGGACTTTCTTATGACCCTGAAACGCAAATATTGGTGACAGTCGGCGCAAGTGAGGACATTGATATTTCAATGCGTGCAATCCTCAATCCCGGTGACGAAGTTCTGATAATAGAACCTTGCTTCGTCGCATATAAACCCTGTGTACTGATGGCGGGCGGTGTGCCTGTAACCATTCCGACAAGAGCTGAAAATGACTTTCGTGTAACAGCCGAGGACATAAAATCACGCATCACTTCTAAAACAAAGGCCGTTATGCTTGCCTATCCATCTAACCCTACAGGCGCAATATTAGAAAGGCGTGAATTGGAACAAATTGCGGACGTTTTGCGTGACCGTGACCTCATTGTTATCAGTGATGAGATTTATTCAGAGCTCACCTATGGTGATACACCCCACATGAGTATCGCTTCTCTTCCCGGAATGGCCGAAAAGACCATTGTTATCAATGGGTTTTCAAAATCGTTTGCTATGACCGGTTGGCGCTTGGGCTTTGCTTGCGGCCCGGCTGATTTAATAGCCGCAATGAGAAAAATCCATCAATATGTTCTAATGTGTGCCCCCACTATCGCTCAATATGCCGGACTTGAAGCACTTCAAAATGGCGCAGAAGAAGTCGCGGCTATGCGCAAACAATATGACGAACGCCGCATGTTTTTACTCTCAAGATTCAAAGAGATGGGGATAGACTGTTTTGAGGCAAGAGGAGCGTTTTACCTGTTCCCATCAATAAAGAAATTTGGATTAACTTCCGACGAATTCTGCGACCGCCTCCTTTATGAGCATCGCCTGGCGGTTGTACCGGGAACCGCTTTTGGCGAATCAGGGGAGGGGCATGTCCGAATTTCATATGCCTATTCAATGGAAAATCTTAAAAAAGCCCTCGAAAGATTGCAAAGATTTATAGATACGCTGTAAATTGAAAAACCTTAAATTCAGAAACATTTGTATAATTATACTGATGCTTGCGCTCTCATTAGCGTCAGTCGGCTGTGTCAAGTTTGAAAGAGCATACAGCTCCGGGCGATATGCAAATTCTCAGCGGAGGTTAGAGCGTACCACAGAGTCTGAGTCGGCAGACGGCTTCGAGCAGTACGCAACCGCATCAGATATACGTTTTTTCCTTGATACATTATGCAACATAACTATTTTTGCATCTAATGCCGGAAAGGCAAACGAGCTTTTGACAAAAACTTTTGAATTGCTTGCACACTACGAATCGCTCTTTAGTATCACAATTGAGGGTAGCGACATTTGGCGCATAAATCATGCAGGCAGTCTTCCGGTGGCGGTCTCTACGGAGACTATTGAACTCTTAGAGGCGGGTATCAAATACTCAAAGTTATCATCGAGAAAGTTTGATATCACAATTGGCAGACTGACAAGGCTATGGGATTTTAGCGGGCAGTCAAGCCTGCCTGATGAGCTTAGTTTGTCGCAGGCAATCGCTTCGGTGGGCTATAAGAACATAGTTATTGACGGCGAAACAGTAACGCTTACAAACCCTTATACATGGATTGATTTGGGTGGAATCGCCAAGGGCTTTATGCTTGACAGATTGGCTGGTTTTCTGCGGAGCACTGAGATTTATGGCGCAGTGATTGACCTCGGAGGCGATATTATAGTCATAGGAGAGCGTGAGGCAGGGCGTAAATGGCGGTTGGGTGTCCGAAACCCTTTTGGCTCTGAATATGGGCTTATTGGCATAATAAAAACCTCCGAGGCATCAGTTATTACCTCAGGGATTTATGAGCGCCAATTTGAATATGAGGGCGTTTCATATCATCATATTCTCGACCCTAGCACAGGAATGCCGGCACGGAGCGATATAGTCAGCGCAACAGTTGTATCAGAAAGCGCACTTGCAGCCGATGCCCTAACTTCCATAGCATTGCATCTTTATAGCGATGATGCATATGAGCTTCTTCGCTCAATGCCGGAAGTTATCGGCGCAATTCTAGTGCTTCAAGATGGGAGAATTATAGAAATCGGGAATATTGACTTTACACAATAGCAGAATCAATATTCAACTGCGAACACCCAAAATTAGTCTGAGGGCGCCCGAATCGGGCGCCCATGCAATTTAATTTTATTTCCTTGCTATAGCTCTTTTTGCAGATTTGACTATTTCTTCAGCAGTCAGATTGTATTCCTTGCGGAGGAAATCCTCTGTGCCAACCTGTCCGAATCTATCCTTAATCCCAACCATTTCAATCGGCACAGGGTGTGACTGCACGACAGCTTCCGCTACGGCAGAGCCAAGTCCGCCGATTACATTGTGATTTTCTGCTGTAACTATCGCACCTGTACTTGATGCGCAGTCTGCAATGAGCTTTGCATCAATCGGCTTCCATGTAAACATGTCTATAACCTTTGCGGAAACACCTTCTGCTCTTAGTGCTTTGGCGGCTTTGAGTGCTTCGGCAACCATAATTCCGCTTGCTATGATTGATACATCACTGCCGTCTTTTAAGATGTTACCATGACCTATTTCAAAAGTTGAGCCTTCTTCGTAAATTCCGACTACATTCTTTCGAGCCATGCGTATATAGTATACGCCATAAAGCTTTTCAAGTTGCTTTATAATATCAGCAAGCATAACAGTATCTGTCGGCTCGATTAAGGTTATTTCAGGAATTGAGCGCAACACGCCCATGTCCTCAAAAGGCATATGAGTACCGCCGTTATACGCCGCAGTAACTCCCGGGTCAGAGCCTACAATTCTGACATTTTGCTTTGCATATGAAGCTGATATCATGATTTGGTCACAAACTCGGCGAGATGCAAAACACCCAAAGGAATGTGCAAAAGGAATTTTGCCCATTGACGACAGACCGGCGGCAATGCCAATCATATTCGCCTCCGCTACACCGCATTGTATCGCTCTGTCCGGAAACTCTTTGAAAAATGGCTTCATTCCCGATGAACTGACAAGGTCGGCATCAAGTACTATAATATTTTGGTTTTCTTTTGCAAGCTCTATGAGCGTGTCACAGTATGTTTCGCGCATCATGCGAGGGGTTTTCTCAAAACTTTCAAGTATTGTAAACATAATTATACATCCCCCTCTTCCCTTATGTCAGCGCGTGCTTCTTCAAGTCTTCTTATTTGACTTTCAATTGCGCTATCCATCTGCTCTTTTGTAAAGTTCATGTGGTGATTTGCCTCAACACCCTCGGCAAAGTTGCACCCATATCCCTTTATTGTGTCGAGAATTATTACGCTTGGTGTGTCGCTCACTTCTTTTGCTTCAATAATCGCAGTCTTTATCATTCCCGGATTATGTCCGTCAACTGTTTGGGTATGCCAGCCAAAGGCTTTAAACTTCTCCTCGATGTCACCCATGTCCATTATATCCTTTGTGTAACCATCAAGCTGTTGTTTGTTCCAGTCAACAAAAGCAATAAGACTGCCCAAGTTAAATTCTTTGGCAAACATTGCGCCTTCCCATACCTGACCTTCATTGCACTCGCCGTCACCCATGATTAGGTAGGTGAAGTTTTCTTCACCATTTAGTTTTGTGCCCAGTGCAATTCCAATTGCAGTAGAGATGCCCTGACCCAGAGAACCTGTCGTCATGTCTATGCCTATGGTTTTGTTCATGTCACAGTGGCTCGGCAGCCTCCCGCCTCCTTGGTTAAGCTCAAGCAGAACTTCCTTAGGGAAAAACCCTCGCAGACTAAGTGTTGCATAAAGTGCGGGGCCCGCATGCCCCTTAGACATAACAAGCCTGTCTCTATGCTCCCATTTCGGATTTTGCGGATCGCATTTAAGTTCCCCACCATAGAGCACAGCTAGTGACTCTACTATCGACATTGCTCCGCCGACATGGCCAAATCCGATATGTCCCAATGTCTGAAGGGTTACTAAACGAATTCCTTCTGCCACAACTCTGAGGTTTCGCGTTTCTTTTGCTAAATCCATACTCTCACTCCTAAAAAACCATTTTTTTGATCAGATACGCTTCAAGGTCGTCAATGGCAATGCGCTCTTGCTCCATTGTGTCCCTGTCACGTACAGTGACACTTTTATCATTTTCAGAGTCGAAATCATATGTGATGCAATATGGCGTGCCGATTTCGTCCTGTCGCCTATACCTTTTGCCTATTGAGCCGCTTTCGTCAAAATCCGTCATGAATCTCTTGCTCAGATTTTGGTATACTTGCTCCGCCGCCGGGGTAAGTTTCTTTGACAGCGGTAACACTGCACATTTGTATGGTGCAAGTGCTGGGTGTAAATGCAATACGACACGAACATCGTTTTTCTCTGCATCGACAACTTCTTCATCGTAAGCATCAATCAAAAATGCAAGTAACATGCGATCAACGCCCAATGATGGCTCTATTACATAAGGTATATATTTTTCTCCCGTTTCTTGGTCAAAATATTCCATGTTTTCCCCTGAATGGGTCTGATGCGCTTTGAGGTCAAAATCTGTGCGGTCTGCAACGCCCCAGAGTTCACCCCAACCAAATGGGAATAGAAACTCAAAGTCAGTTGTCGCATTTGAGTAGTGGGAGAGCTCTTCTTCCTCGTGGTCGCGCAGTTTAATGCTTTCTTCCCTCATGCCCAGTGAGAGAAGCCAATCCTTGCAGAATGTTCGCCAGTATTCAAACCATTCCAAATCTGTTCCCGGCTTGCAGAAAAATTCAAGCTCAAGTTGTTCAAATTCTCTTGTGCGGAAAATAAAGTTGCCGGGTGTAATTTCATTTCTGAATGACTTGCCTATTTGACATATACCGAATGGTATTTTTCGGCGTGTTGTTCTTTGGACATTTTTGAACTGAACAAAAATTCCTTGTGCCGTTTCGGGTCTTAGGTATATTTGTGCGGCGGTATCTTCATTTACACCCTGGAATGTTTTGAACATCAGATTAAATTTTCTTATATCAGTGAAATCAGACTTTCCGCAATGCGGGCATATTACACCTTTCTCTCTTATATATCCCATGAGTGTTTCGTCGTCCATTGATTCTACAAGAACGTCTGTCACTCCATTATCAAAATTCCATTCTTCGACCAGCTTGTCTGCACGATGGCGCATTTTACAGCCTTTGCAGTCTATGAGCGGGTCATTAAATGTGGCGACATGCCCGGAAGCTTCCCAAACTTTTGGATTCATGAGTATTGCAGAATCTTGCCCTACATTATATGGACTTTCCTGGACAAACTTTTGCCACCAAGCTTTTTTTACATTATTTTTAAGCTCAACTCCAAGCGGGCCATAGTCCCATGAGTTTGCAAGTCCTCCGTAAATCTCACTTCCCGCAAAGACAAATCCTCTGCCTTTGCAAAGCGCTGTGATTTTGTCCATAGTCTTATCTTTATTATTCAGCATAGCTTCCTCCCATGTTAGCGAGATGACACTCCCCCGCATGAATAAAAATTTTATATGAAAACCGTTGTAATGTCAATCATAATTCGGCATTTTACGATTTCTTTAAGTTTTGCCTAAAGAAAAAAATAAACTCAAAGAGAAGAAGCGTGGATTAATCAGCATTTTACAAGATTTGTCGCAAGGTAAACGCTGATTAATTTGCGCTCCTCATCCTTACTGGTCTTTTTACGCCTATTTTCCGCGTTTTTCAGTTAAATACTGCTAGTATTCGCCTTCAAAACTCGAAAAACATACGAAAAAATACCTAGCAATTACTTCGGGCGGATTTAACCAGTATTTACCTAGAAAAAATATGCTTTCAATCTGACAAAATAAATGATATAGTATGTTGAATAAATTGAAACCACAATCGGAGGCAACATTATGGGAAAAGGGACATTTTACATCACAACGCCAATCTACTATCCGTCAAACAAGCTACACATCGGACACACATACTGCACGGTAGCAACTGACGTGATGGCTAGGTACAAGAGGATGCGTGGCTACGATGTTATGTTTCTGACAGGAACCGACGAGCATGGCATGAAAATAGAAGAAAGTGCCAAAAACGCAGGTGTGACCCCAAAAGAATTCGTAGATAACATTGTCTGCGGAGAAAATGGGATTTTGGACTTGTGGAAGCTGATGAACATTTCATACGACCGCTTCATACGCACCACAGATGACTACCACATTGAATCTATAAAACTCATATTCAAAAAAATGTACGAAAATGGAGATATATACAAAGATGCCTACAGAGGGTCTTACTGCACACCCTGCGAATCTTTTTGGACCGCAAGCCAGCTTGTAGACGGAAAATGCCCTGACTGCGGGCGTGAAGTCAAGTATGCAGAAGAAGAAGCCTATTTCTTCCGTCAATCCAAATATGCACAGAGAATAATTGACCTGTATGCGAACGACCCGGATTTTCTGCAACCGCAATCCCGAATGAACGAAATGCTCAACAATTTTCTCAAACCCGGACTCGAAGATGTCTGTGTTTCGCGTACGACCTTTAAGTGGGGAATTCCGGTAGACTTTGACCCCGGTCATGTTGTATACGTCTGGGTTGATGCTCTTAGTAACTACATTACAGCCCTGGGATATGGTAATGATAAATATAATGATTTTGACAAATACTGGCCTTGTGATGTGCATTTTGTAGGCAAGGAAATAGTTAGATTTCACTCAATCTTATGGCCGGCGATGCTTATGTCCTTAGGACTGGAGCTTCCAAAACGTGTATATGGCCACGGCTGGCTTTTATTTGGCGGAGACAAGATGAGCAAGTCAAAAGGCAATGTAATAGATCCAATGATACTTGCCGAGCGTTACAGTGTAGATGCACTGCGCTTCTTCCTCCTGAGAGAATTTCAGTTTGGCTCTGATGGAAACTTCTCAAACGAACTGCTAATTTCACGCATAAACACCGATTTGGCAAACGATATAGGAAACCTTGTCTCAAGAACGGTATCCATGGTCATAAAATATTTTGGACAGGCGTTGCCGCAAGAACAAGAAAGCGGACCGGAGGATAGCGAACTCATTGAAATGGCTAATTCGCTGCACAAAAAATACGAGACAAATATGGAAAAATACGCATTCCAAAATGCGATTGTCGAGGTGCTAAACGTGACATCTCGTGCAAATAAATATATAGATGAAACAACACCTTGGGTTTTGGCAAAAGACGATGACAAAAAGCCACGTCTGGCAGCGGTAATGTACAACTTGCTTGAGACGATTCGTATTTGTACAGTTCTGCTTGAACCCGTTATGCCGGACGCCTGCGAAAAGATTTTTTCACAAATTGGAGTAGCACCGGAACTAAAAACCTACGAAAGCGCAACGTCCTTTGGCGCACTGCGAAAAACAGTTGCGGTGAGCAAAGGCGAAATAATTTTCCCAAGGCTGGATATGTTAAAAGAACTGGAAGAACTACATTAAGCTAACGCTATGAGTTAGCAAAACAAGGGGGATATGTTGTGACAGTACTCATGTCGATTTTTCTCGGACTTGTTCAAGGCATCGCTGAATTTCTTCCGATTTCGCTCTCGGGGCATCTATCCATACTACAAAACTTACTGAGCTTAGACTACGACGCTGAAGGGCATCTGCTGTTTAGCTTGCTTTTGCACCTTGCAGTGCTTATATCAATTTGCATGGTGTACAGAACAGAAATCGGAGCAATGCTATCTTCAACCAAAGAATATCTAAGCGCAAGAGGCGATGCCGAAGCTGATGAGCCGGTATATCTAAAGCCGCAAGCCAGAACCTTGGTTTTTGTCCTGGTAGGCTCACTGCCCATGTTCCTTACACTCATATTTTCCGGGAGCATTGCACGTCTGTTTGTAAATACGGCGTTTGTAGGGTTTGCCTTTCTCATTACAGGAAGCTTGCTTTTTGTCTCGGACAAATATATCACAAAAGGCAAAAAAACCGAAAAAACAATTCAGCTTTCAGATGCTGTAATCATTGGATTATCTCAAGCGGTTGCGTCACTGCCCGGTATGTCCCGCACAGGCACAACAATAGCCGTTGGACTTGCAAGAGGGCTTAGCGGTAGCTTTGCGGTTAGATTCTCGCTTCTCTTGTCACTTCCGGCTGTGCTGATAGCTTTTATAGTTTCTCTGATTAGAGTCATTATACATGGTGCAAATTTCTCAATGCTACCAATATATTTGGCAGGGTTTATAATTGCAGCGGCAGTGGGATTTTTTGCAATACAGATACTAAGACGCATTGTCTCTAGAGGCAAATTCGGAAAAATTGCATACTACTGTTGGGGCTTGGGAGTCCTTACGATTATACTTACTATCATACCCTAAGTGCACTTACTAGGAGGAACAATGGCACAGTCAAATCGTGGAAAAACATCAACATCAGACAAGCAGAACAAATCGGGCAGCTCCGGCACGAAAAACGCCGGAAGCAAATCTGCAAAAAACGGCAAAAGTCCCGCTCAGCCCCCGCGCAGACGTGAAATAATGGCCGCTGTATGTTTCATTCTGGCGGCCTTTACATTTATTGCCTATTTTAATGCCGATGGGGCATTTATCAGCTTATTCACGGGTTTTGTAAGAGGGCTTGTCGGGCATGGCTTCTTTTATGTGGCACCGGCTCTGCTCCTTTGCGCAGTGGTGCTGACATTTCACAGGGGGCGGCCGGTTGCGTTTAGAGTTTGTTGCACCTTGCTCCTATGCGTTTTGGCAGGAGCTTTGGCGCATTTATTT
>Ga0131853_10025418_pt1 | contig 10673 bp, 8 predicted proteins | sample TergutLab28metaG_FD_92764 | JGI IMG/M metagenome (GOLD analysis project Ga0131853, IMG submission 92764) | Labiotermes labralis P1 segment gut microbial communities from Petit-Saut dam, French Guiana - Lab288 P1 (version 2) (version 2) | ecosystem: Host-associated > Arthropoda: Insects >... | reverse complement strand
CACACCGTGTCGCGCCTTGTGGGTTCCCCGCCAGGCTATGTGGGTTACGACGAAGGCGGGCAGCTTACCGAGCAAGTGAGGAGAAAGCCCTACTGCGTGGTGCTGTTTGATGAAATTGAGAAGGCGCACCCGGAGGTATTCCACATTTTGCTGCAAATCCTTGAGGACGGCAGATTGACCGACGCGCAGGGCAGGGTAGTGGACTTTCGAAATTGCGTGGTGATTATGACCTCGAACCTCGGCGCGCAGCAAATTGTGAAGCAGGGTGGCGGCCTTGGGTTTACGCTGGAGGGCGATGCCGCGCAAGGGGTGCAGAGCCAGCAAAGAATCAAAGATGCCGTGATGGGCGAACTCAAGCGCACGTTGCGGCCGGAGTTCCTCAACCGCGTGGACGATATCATTGTGTTCCACCAGCTGGACCGCCAACAAATCGGCGAAATTGCCGCGCGCATGCTCGCGCAAGTCAATGAGCGCCTGGCAGAGCAGGACATCCACGTGACGTTTGACGAAAGCGTGACTGCCCGCATGGCCGACGCTGGTTTCGACCCATTGTATGGCGCACGGCCACTGCGCCGGGCGATTCAGCACCAGGTGGAAGATTTGCTGAGCGAACGGTTGCTGGACGGCGGCATTGCACCCGGGAAACAGTATGCCTGCAAAGAGGTTGACGGAGCAATTGTGGTGGAAGAAATCAATTGACTTTGCGGCACCTCTGTGTTACAATAGCCTCCTAGAGCGTATCTTCAAACCTGTGAAATGCTTGCTGTAGGGGCGGCTAGCAAGCCGCCCGAACTCTGAAAATATCATGTTTTGATAGCGCGGGTGTGAACGCTAGAGCATCCTGTGAGAAAGCTTCCTGTTCGGTTGCTTCCTAACCCCTCTAGCCACCCCTACAGCTACAGAATTCTTTAAGTTTGTACAACGCAGGTTTAAAGACACGCCCTAAAGATTAACATCAAAGGAGGCTGTTTCCATGAAAAAGCTCTTTGCCTTGGCTTTGGCGCTTTGCCTGGTCTTTGCCCTGTTCGCCTGCACCGCCAACACGGATGATGACCCGAACACCACCACAGCCGCCGCCGAGCTTGTGCCTTTCGACCTTGTAGCCTTCCGCACAGCCGCTGAAGCTGCTGTTACGATGGAGGAGGTCGCCGATTTAATCAACTTGCTCGAAGACCACCCTGGCGTGTTGCCCGACGAAGCGCTGTTGGTTTATGAAGCCGCGCTCGACCGCGTTGCGCTGGCTGTTATGATGGAAGCGTGGGACTTGGATTGGGAATGGGACTGGGAAAACAACATCTTTCATGGGGTTGCGTTTGCAGACATGGACTTGCCCCCGCAGTTTCTTGTGATGACAGGCCTGGAAGGTGGCGGACCATGCAACGGGCATATCTTCATTGATTACGAAGCCATTGAGCAAAGCCTGCAGGGCCAACTTAGCGAAAGCGCTGTGGCCTGGCTGCGCCTGATGGACTATGACACGAGAAACCGTATCGCAGACGATGCGGCGCTGATTATTTCCTGGGACGAACTGGCCACCCGCATGCTGGCCTGGGAAGCGTTCGAGCGCGCGCACCACCCCTTTGTGCTTGCGTTGCATGAAGCCGAGCACCGCACCACCGGCTGGTCGCAAACTCTGCTTGGGTTTTATTTGCTGGGCATAGACAACACGCCCGTGTTCGACTGGGGCCCCAACACCTTGCTTACGCAAGTGCGCGAAAGCTATGAGCGTTTTTTGGCCGATGACGCCAACCGTAGCTCTGAATACTTCAGCATTGTGGAAGAGGCTATGGCCATTTGGGAAGCGAACGACTGGCAATTCACCTATGACTTTGACCGCTCCCCAGATACAGTCCAGGGGCAATTGATCGCGCTGCTGCAGCTGGAATCCCCACTGATCCCGCGTTCACCGCAAAATCAACAAGAGGCAAATGCACCGCAACATGCACATCCCCCTGGTTGCTGTTAAAGTTTTCGAACAAAAGTCTTGACAAGCAGAATATTTGTGCTATAATAATAGCGAACATGTGTTTATGTTCGCTATTATTTTTTGGAGCAAACAACTGTTATGGATCTAATGAAAAAGCTGGAACATCTCACAAACGGCGCAAAATACGATGCTGCATGCACTTCTTCCGGCGTGGATCGCGCGCCGACGGGCAGGGGCATTGGCTCCTCCATGGCCTGCGGCGTGTGCCATTCGTTCACGGCGGATGGCCGCTGCGTTTCGTTGTTGAAAGTGCTGATGACCAACAACTGCGTGTATGACTGCGCGTATTGCGTCAACCGCCGCAGCAATGATATCCCGCGTGTGACGTTTACGCCCGAGGAGCTGGCCACGCTCACCATTGAGTTTTATCGCCGTAACTATATTGAAGGACTGTTTTTGTCCTCCGGTGTGCTCAAAAACCCCGACTACACGATGGAACGCATGGTGCGCGTGCTTGACCTGTTGCGCCATGTGTATCACTTTCATGGCTATGTTCATGTGAAAGTCATCCCTGGCGCGGCGCAGGAGCTTGTTCACCAGGCCAGCCTGCTGGCGGACAGAATCAGCGTGAACATCGAATTCCCCAGCGAGAAGAGCCTGCTGCTTTACGCGCCGGACAAAAGCCGCAAGTCTGTGCTGGGCCCCATGGCGCAAATGAAAGCGATGCACGACCAGCATAAACATCTAGGCCCTGCGGCCAGAGGCCTGATTCACACGCAGCAGAGCGATTTTCTTCCTGCAGGGGCGCAGCGAAGCGACTTGCTTCCCGCAAGCCCCATCAGCAAGGCCTTTAACAAGACTCCCAACCCCGCCGGCCAGGCGACGCAGATGATCATCGGCGCTTCCCCGGAAACGGATTTTCATATCATCAAATTGGCAGAGGGGCTATACAACAAATACGCGCTCAAACGGGTGTTTTATTCGGCTTACATCCCTGTGGCGGAGCATTCCCTGTTGCCGGCGCTGGGCACAAAGCCGCCGCTGCTGCGCGAACACCGGCTGTATCAGGCGGATTTTCTCATGCGGCAATACGGCTTTGCGTCCGGCGAGATTCTCGACGAACAAAACCAGGACTTTAACCCATATCTTGACCCAAAGTGCAACTGGGCGCTGCACCACCCGGAATGTTTCCCAGTGGATGTGCAGACCGCGCCGCTGGCTACGCTGCTGCGTGTGCCCGGCATTGGCCCAACGAGCGCCAAGCGTATTGTGGCGCAGAGGCGGCACTGCAAGCTGGACTTCGCGGCGCTCAAGCGCATGGGCGTGGTGCTCAAGCGTGCGCAGTATTTTATTTTATGCAGGGACTACCCCAAAGGCATGCGTCTGCCGGGCGAAACCGTGGCCCGTGCGCTGCTGGACCCGAAAATCTTCAACTTCGGCATGGAGCAGCTGAGTTTGTTCACGCCGCAGGGGCTGCCCGGCGCGGGTGATGTGAAATCCATCGCGGAAGCCACGGAGGAGACCGTGAAACTGTTGGCCCAGAAAGTTGCATAATATTTTTTAAGCGTCAGCAAGGCATTCCCACGTTTGCATTGCCTGCTCCAACGCGGTCTCTTTTTCTTTGAGCGCTTCGCCCAGTGCGATCAGTTTCGTATAATCCGCCGCGTGCTGCGTCAATTGCGCGTGTAAGCTTGCGATTTCATCTTCAAGCTGTGCGATTTCTGTTTCGCAGCGGTTCAGCTCCGCTTTGCGTTTGCGCGCCTCAATGGCATCAAGTTTCTTTTGCTGATATTCATTTGGCGGTTTTCGCTCTTTTGCGGGGGCAAGCTTTGTTGTGTCTTTCGCGATGAAGTCGTCATACGATTCCCCGCATGATTGCAGCCCGTTTTGCAGCAAAACATAGCATTTCGTAGCCAGCTTGGCAATAAAGTGCCGGTCGTGCGAAACGGCGATGATCGTGCCCTCAAACTGCAGCAGCGCTGTCTCCAGCGCCTCGCGCGAGGGGATGTCGAGGTGGTTTGTGGGTTCGTCAAGCAGCAGCACATTCGTACCTGAAAGCAGCAATTTCATCAGCGCAATGCGGGCGCGCTCGCCGCCACTGAGTTTGTCGACCTGCTTGAACACGTCATCGCCGCCAAACAAAAACAGGCCCAACATGTTGCGCACTTCCGTCTGCGTCAGCGTGCGAAAGCTGTCCCAAACTTCGTCTAATACTGTTTTTTCTGTGCTGAATCCAGTTGGTGCTTGATTGTGACTTCCGATGATCAAATTTTGGTCATAGTAACCCGTTTTCACGCCCGCGCCCCACGCAAAATAGCCCTGCTCGGCTGCGAGCTCTTTGCGCAGTATGCGCAGCAGAGTGGTCTTTCCGCAACCGTTCGGCCCCAAAATGAAGGCTCGCTCGCCTTTCTCGATGAGGCCCGTTGCGTCGCGAAACAATTCTTTTTCGCCAAAGCGCTTGCCCAAACCGCGCAGGCGCAACACCTCGTTGCCGGTTGGCATCACCGGCGGGAAGCGAAATCTCAGGTTGCGCAAGTTTGCGTCCGGCGCAACAAGTTGTGCTTTCAGGCGGTCAATCTGCTTTTGTTTGCTGGCGATTGTGACATAGTTGCGCTCCTGGTTGAAGCGCTTTTGTTGCTCGATGATGCCCTCGATGCGGCGGATTTCGGCCATCTGGTTGTCGTAATTGCGGCGATCCTGCTCTGCTTTTTCGGCCATTTTCTTCAGCGCCTGCGAGTAGCCGCCCTTGTAGACATCCAGCCGTGCGTGGTGCAGCAGTGCGGTTTTTGTGGCTACGTTGTCCAAAAAGCGACGGTCGTGCGATACCATGATGACCGCGCCGCTCCAGCTTCGCAAAAACTCTTCCAGCCAGGCCAGCGCATTGAGGTCCAGGTGGTTGGTGGGTTCGTCCAGCAGCAGCAAATCTGCCTTGGACAACAACAATCTTCCCAGACGCAATTTCGCCTGCTGCCCGCCGGAGAGCTGAGCAGCTGGGCGGCCGTGCTCGCTTTCGGGAAATCCTAAGCCAACCAGGGCTGACCGCGTGCGCGCGCGAAACGTTGCGCCATCTTGCCGATCAAGGCTTTCTTGTAGCTGAGCTTGCCTACTTAATAATGCTTCGCTGTGATTTTTCTGCAATTCCTGTGTGACTTGCGCAAGTTCGCGCTCAATTGCCATCAGCGGCTCGAACACGGCGAGGGCCTCTTCATAGATGCTTTTGCCACTGAGTTTGCTTTCCTGTTGGGAATAGCCGAGTTTCACGTGTTTGCCCAAAATTACCTGCCCATGTTCGGGTTCGAGGTCGCCGGTGATGAGCCGCAGCAGCGTGGTTTTTCCGCAGCCGTTGGCGCCGATGAGCGCAAGACGCTCCCCGGGCTGTAAACCCAGGTTGATGTTATGGAACAAAACGCGGTCTTCAAAGCCCATGGAAAGGCCTTGCAAAGTTAAAATTGCCATGTCGTTTCCCGTAAATCAAAGTTTTTTCGCGTAATAGAGCACCAGCGCGCCGTCATCTACTTCAGACGCAATAAACGTATCGTAGCCCCAGTGCAGGTAAATCCCCAGGTTGCGCGCTTCTTTTGCCTCAACGCCGATGGTAGCTGTTTCGTAGCTGTGCGCCTTGGCATAGCGCTCCATGTGCTTCACCAGCCCGGACATATGCCCGCAACCTCTGTGCGGCTGATCCATGCGCAGCGCGCTGATGTTGACCGTGTGTTTGCCATCCGCCAGTGTGGTTCTGCCATGAAGGTCACTGCATTGCGGCGAAAATACCAGCGTGCCTTCGCCCACCGGCTCATCGCCATATAACACTACGAATGTTTTAATCAACCCGCTTTGATTATCCGCGATGATGGCGGCCCGCCAGGCAACCCAGCGTTCATCGCCAGGGTTGTTGGCGATGTTTCGGTCCCACCTTCGTTCCAGCTCAGCTGGCGAGGCCTCTTTGTATTGAAACTCTTTCATAGTATGATCTCCCGTAAGTCTTGCCTGATTTGCCCTTTGAGCGCCTCCAGGTTGTCGAATTTGCGCTCATCACGAATATAGCTCAACAGCCGTACGGGTACATATTTGCCATATAAGTCTCCGTCAAAATCAAGAATGTGCGTTTCACTGCGGCACCTGCGGTGCTGCCCCGCCGCTTCGCTGTTTTCTTTTATGGTTGGGCGCAAACCAATGTTGGTCATGCTTGGCCGCCACTTGCCGTCTACGAAGGCCCGGCTGGCATAGACCCCAAAGCGCGGCACGCAAAAGTCCGGCGGGAAACATTGGTTGAGCGTTGGCGTGCCCAGCACATGGCCAAGCCGCTGCCCGTGCACAACCTCGAAGCTGTAACCGAATGTGCGGCCGAGCATTGCGTTGGCCTGCGTGATGTCGCCCACTTGCAATGCAGCCCGAATGCGGCTGGATGAAACCGCGGCGCCCTGGTATACAACCTTGGGCACAACGCTGAGCTGCATGCCATGCGCATTGCACAGCGACCGAAGCAGGTGGATGTCTCCGCTTGCATTTGCACCAAAGCGGAAGTTGTGCCCGCAACGCAGGCCGGTTGCGCCAAAGCGGCGGCGTAAAATCTCGTGAAAAAACGCTTCGGGCGGCAAGGTTGCGATTTCTTCAAATGGGATGTGCAGCGGCGCAATGCCCGCCTTTTGCAGCCGCGCGGCGCGTTCTTCGTTGCACATCAGCTGTAATGGCGCCTGACCGCTGAGCAGTTTTTGCGGGTGTTCGTTGAATAACAGCGCGGCATTGGCACCCTGCAACACCGCGCGGTGTGCGGCGTGCAGGCCGTCGAATGTGCCGAGGGCAATGATGTTGGTCATCTTTTACCACCATAATTGAATAGACTGAGTGGGTCGCTGAGGACAGCGACCTCTACAAATTATAACACGATGTGCGCGTTGTGTCAAAGCAATTCACGCACTTCGGTCATGTTTTCCCAATAGCGCTTGGGCATGTGCGTCATGCGGCAACGAGGGTTTTCGCGGCCTTCGATTGCCACGGTGTCGTAAAACAACTTCCACAGCGCCTGAAATTGTGCTTCCTCTTCGCCGATTTCGGGCAGCTCGATGTGCTCGGCGGCGACGATTCTCATTTGGCGGTTTTCATACAGCAGGGCGACTTTGTTGGTTTTGTCGTGTATCATAAAATGTTCGTTGCGGTAACGCGTGATGAAATGCTGAGCCAAAAAGGGGAGCACAAAGTTTTTGGGCGTAATTGTGGCGGCCAGGTAGCCATTGTAGTCTGCGAAACGCACAAAGCCCTTGAGTAAATGTGCCTCGCCCCACAGATGCCGTTGCGCGGCCAGCAGGGGAGTCAGCTGTGCGTCGGCCTGGCCGGCACGCAGGAATGTTCCGCCCTGTTTATAGCCGCGCTGCAAAAACAAAAGCAGCTTGAGTTCTTTTTCTTCCAGGCAGCTGCAAAATACTTCTTCAACAAGCCGCAGGGCTTCGTCTGAAATTTTCTGCGGGATGGACTTGCGCACCCGCGCGGCCTTTTCGCCGTCTGTCTCAATCCATTTGGGTGGGAACAGGCGCACTTGCTCGGCCTCGGCGGGTTCGATGGCTTGCGGTTCCTCTTTGGCATAGACGCTCTCAAACACGCAGCAGTAAAAGCCCTCCAGCGAGCCGTCGTATTGATAGCAAAGCATGGTTAACCTCCTGTCATGCCAACAAAATCGCCGCCCTGCAGCGCCTGCATGGAGAGCTGAATGCTTTCGATGATGGCGGCTGCGAGGTCGTCTTCTGTGGCGCCAAGCATTTGGGCGAACTTGGGGTCGATGTAGGCGTGCATGCACATGATGTCGCCCAGGCCAGTGGGATCTATGCCCATTTCAACGCCGCGGGTGGCAAGTTGTTTGCGCACACGGCGGCCATAAAGCCCCAGCACCCAGCCCGGCACGTGAATGATCTTGCGCGTGGGGCTTCCCATGGCGGTGTGGACAATGTTTAGAAAAGCATCCCAGTTTAAGTTGTAGCAGGCAATGGGCCAGGCCCGGCTTGCGTGGTTTTGCTCCGCCGCGCCCACAATGACCTGCGCTGTCTGGCGGACGGTGAGCATGGCCGTGCCACCCTTGGGATAAAGCGTTGCGCCGGGCATGTTGTTGAGCTGCTCCACTAAAATGGTCCATACGGGCTTGCGACCCGGCTGTGTGCCGAAAATGTAGGGAAGTTGCAGCACCGCAACTTCCATGTTGTCGTCCGCAAATGACAGCGCGCGTTGCTGTTGCTCTACGCGGCTTTTGATATAAGGGTGACGGCAAAGCGCGGGGTATTGTTCCACAAAATGTGTGAAATAGCTGCCCAGCACCACGGTTTTGCGCAGACCGGCCTGTTTGGCCAGCGGGATAAGCCGCTCGACAGGGGCGATGTTGTATTTTTGATAGGCCTCGTAAACCGGCGGGGGGAACTCCACGCGTTCGTCCACTCCGGCGGCGAAGACCAGGCAATCGCAGCCTTGCATGTGCGCCAGCAGCGCATCGTTGTCCATCGTCAACACATTTCCAAAGATGATGTGAAGCCCCGGCGGCATCACCGCGCCTGGCGGAACAGGCGGCAGGGTGATTGTTTTCACATGATGGCCGCGTTCAATAAAAAGCTGCGCGGCGGCACAGCCCAACAGGCCCGTGCCGCCGATGACAAGAATGTTCATGTGTTCCATCATTTGACCTAACCTACAAAGTTCACCATTTCGTTTGGATTGCAGACCTCGCCAAAGCGCTCCGGTTTTTCCTGCAGGCCCTTCAGTGGCGCGGGGCAGGCAACACCCGTGCACTGCACCAGCGCGGCAAGGGCAGCGAATTCGTCCTGCGGTACGGCCTGGTCCAGTGCATCCAGCACGCTTGCCGCAAATTTAAACGGGCTTGCGGTTGACACCACAACAGCACGGGTTTTGTCGCCCGTGGCGGCGCGGTATTCGTCCAGCACATGCAGGGCAACGGCGGTGTGTGGATCGCTGAGGTAATTTTGCGCCTGCCATGCGTTGCGGATTGCCATGGCGCATTGCCGTTCGTTCGCGCTGCCGCCATAAAATTCGCGCTTGAGCTGTTGGTGCATGAGTTGCGGGATTTTATAAGTGCCGCCCTGGCTGAGTTCGCGCATCCATCCCGCTGTAATTTTGGCGTTGTCCTGTCCGGCAGTGAGGTAGAGCAGGCGCTCAAGATTGCTGGAGATAAGGATATCCATCGAGGGTGACTGCGTGAGGTGGAAGGGGCGGTTGCGGTCGTATTGCCCGGTGAGGAAAAAGTCGGCCAGCACCCGGTTTTTGTTGGACGCGCAAATGAGCATCTTCACCGGCAGGCCCATTTGTTTTGCATACCAGGCGGCCAAAATATTGCCGAAGTTGCCCGTTGGCACCACGAAATTGATTTTCTCGCCGGGGCGCACGCGTTTGCGGTCGATTAAATCACAGTAAGCGCTGAAGTAATACACAATTTGCGGCACAAGGCGGCCCCAATTAATGGAGTTTGCCGAAGTAAAATCCTGCCCGCGTGCGGCAGCCTGGGCCATGAAGTCTTTATCACCAAACATGGCTTTTACGCCGTTTTGTGTGTCGTCAAAATTGCCGCGCACGGCCACCACGCGCACGTTTTCGCCTGTCTGGGTGGTCATTTGCCGCTTTTGCACGGGGCTTACCCCTTTTTCGGGGTAAAACACCACAATGCGCGTGCCCGGCACATCGCAAAAGCCCTCAAGCGCGGCCTTCCCGGTGTCGCCGCTTGTGGCAACCAAAATCACTTGCTCGCGCTCGGGCCGCACTTTTTGGGCCGAAGCCGTGAGCAGCCGCGGCATGATTTGCAGCGCAAGGTCTTTGAACGCGCTGGTTGGGCCATGGAACAGCTCCAGCACATCGGTGTTGTCGTTCAGTTTTTTCACGGGCGCGGGGCTTTGGGCGCTGAACGTGCCGGTGTAAGCCGCTTTGGCGCAGTTGAGCACTTCGTCGCGCTCCCAACCACCTTCGCTGGCCAAAAATTTCGACAAAATATAGTCCGCCCGGTCGATGTAGTCCATCTCAACCAGGGAGGTCAATTCCATCAGGTACAGCTTCGGGATGTGCCGGGGCAAAAACAGCCCCCCTTCGCTTGAAAGGCCCTGTGCGATGGCCTGCGTGGAAGTAACGGAAACTTTATTGTCACGCGTGCTGGTGTAAAGCATGGTCTCTCCTAACAAAAAAAGATGTTGCTATGCTGTGGGGTACTGCTTGAAATATTGCTTTGGCCTTGGGTCATCCCAGGCAAAGCCTGTGTCGTATGAATGACCGAGTGCTTTTTTAAGCAAGTCTTCATTGCCGGCGTTGTCATATATATTCGCGTTTACCGCCAATACAAGCTCGCAAGCCAAATCAATTGAGTTGTCATACGCTTTCTGGAAGCTTATGTTTAGTGCGTCCCCAGAGACCGGGTCCTGAAAGTTTTCTCCGTTTACATTTAACATTGCTTGAAAGTCTGGAAAATATTCTTTCACGCGCTTTAGCATAAAGCCTCTTAAGTGCGCCTGGTAAGCCGACCATATTTTGATGCCGTGCCGATAGCCGGCGGCGGCATTTTTCAGGCCATGCACTTGCTCATAAGTTGCGTCGATCAACGCATCAATGTTCCCTTTTCCAACTTTTTTGCGGAAGGGGAATTTGGGATCAAAGGGTTTGCCGGATTGCTCCGCTTTGGCTTTTTCTTCTTTCTCGCGCTCAGCGTCAACCCATGCTTCAAACAACGCATGTGCCTCCAGCGCCGAGCCAAAGCACTTTGCCGGGTGTT
>Ga0131853_10025416_pt1 | contig 10673 bp, 2 predicted proteins | sample TergutLab28metaG_FD_92764 | JGI IMG/M metagenome (GOLD analysis project Ga0131853, IMG submission 92764) | Labiotermes labralis P1 segment gut microbial communities from Petit-Saut dam, French Guiana - Lab288 P1 (version 2) (version 2) | ecosystem: Host-associated > Arthropoda: Insects >... | reverse complement strand
GTGGTGGTGGTGGTAGTAGTAGTAGTAGTAGTAGTAGTAGTAGTAGTAGTAGTAGTGGTGGTGGTGGTGGTGGTGGTAGTAGTAGTAGTAGTAGTAGTAGTAGTAGCAGTAGTGGTGGTGGTGGTGGTGGTGGTAGTAGTAGTAGTAGTGGTAGTAGTAATAGCAGCAGCATTAGTAATTATCTTTATTGTTGTCTTTTCTGAGTATTATTTTTGTTCTGTCCTTGTGTAAGGAAAGTGTGTATGTGATTAAGCACAAATAAGCGTAATCCTAAATCCAAGCGACATTCAAGTACCAACTCAGATTCATAAAAATAATGTTTTTTATCTTGTGTTGCCTTTGCACGCTGCAGCCACTCCGTCCTTTTGTGATCCACCTTCAACCTCAGGGTGTTGTTTGCTCAGAGCATACCTATATATTATACTAGACGAGCGAAATTCTAAACACTGTTCTGGCTGCCAACAAAAAGTCTCAATAATGCGTTGTTACATCGTAAGCGACTAGGCCGCAGGATATTTATTACACTAATTGTAGGACATAACAGTTCATTAATGAGTGTAATGCGTCCTCTTCTTGACAAGACATGGTAGTTGACAGACATAAGAATGGAACAAATTACAGTGTTGCTTCCCTCAAACCAAAGCTGCATGACCCTTTTAATTTCAAAGGTTCATCACCGTCTTCACAAAGTGTATCATTATTTTTATCAGCGTCAATATCATGCGAGCAGTAGCATGTTTTGCAAGCTTCTGGCCATTCTCGTTACAAGAATTGTTCCCACCAGAATCTCCCTCGCTATCGGTGGTGTATTCTGCTCCTTGATTTAGGGCATATTCGGTGTTGTGTTGTCACGAATAACTGTTACGCGTTCCAGATGCCTGGACGACTGCTCCTCAAGCTTCAGTACAATTCCTTACTGCCGATACAGAGCTGTCCATAGGCCTGCACTTTAAACACGTTGCACTTATTTTAGCTTACGGTTTTGTCTTTACTTAATCTGCAGTGCTTATTCGTATTATTCGGAGGTTGCTGCCTCTAACATTCAGGGTGTACTGCCTAAACATTGGTAGCTATATACCGAACTACAAGGTGTCACATAGCTGAAGATCGTAACGTTAATTCTGTGCCTTAATAACTTCAGATATCTCTAACTGGTGTGATCCAATTAGTAGAAATTCCTCCTGATTTTGAGTCTTTAAAAGTGAATTTGTCGGAAATACAGCAATACGCGCATTGCTTCCAAATTATGCAAGTCCGATTATATAATGGAAATAATTCTATGTTATAAAGTTACGTCAGTGGTGTGCAAATTGTGGTTCACCTACCAAAAGTGGGGTTTTCCCACATTTCCATAACCTATGGCGTACATTTTTTGTATTAAATGTAATACATTAAGGTGTACAGATAGAAAGGAACAGGAAAATCGAGATATGTCCTTTTTACGGCCATGCCTAAGAACGTTGATTTTCTGAAATATGACACCGTGTATTCGGTAGATATGTACCAACTTTCGGAAGATTCTGCTGCCTCAATCGTCAGGGTGGATGAATAATCCGGAGCGAGTCCGAGCCGCTTCACGTTTGCGAGTTAGTCAGCAGTCAGCAGTATTGCCTCGTTTGAAGCGCCTAGTTTGATCATTACAGTCGTAGCCATCGCGGGGCGGGGCTCCCTATTTGACCAAAGGACGGGTCTGCAGACACGGTTTTAATTAATGTCAATTGTACAATTTGACAACATTATTTACACCTATAAATGTAAGAGAGTGTTTTGTTGTAGCTTATTTACAGTGCTCCTTGTCATGATCTTTGCCACGCACAGACCACCCCGAAGTTTAGAAACAGCCTGTTTGACATACGCTGTGACGTCGTTTGGGGCGTTCATTGATGATAAATTGTTAACGCGGAAATTTGTATAATATCTTTATAAAATTCTAGAACTGTGTTGTGCAAGTATAAGAAAAGTTAAACCTGCATTCTCCTTCAGCTTATATTTTCCTGCACCGTCTAGCACTTAGCACGGTGCTATGAAGTCATATTCGGGTTCGGAAGTAGTCCTGCTACTTTCTTACCGAGTGCGATAGACAGAACCCCGGGCTATTTTACATTCCGAGAAAATATACCTGTATCTGAGAATGCGGGGCCCCAGAGCACTGATGGGCGATGTAAAAAAGAGAAAAAAACATATTATACTGACATTTTAAATTGAGGCGATTTGTATATAGAGCGAAAGCGTGGAATGAATTTATGTTTTGGGTCAACCCGTTGTGATGGAAGGAATGTGTGAGTACTCCGTTGTGATGTGCTTTGGCAAAAGGTGTTTACTGCATTTAAAATTTTGGGGCTCCGTACTGTAGGAGCAGTAACACTTTCAGAGTGTGAAACATGTAAGAAATGCAAATGTATTCCATGACTTTCTTTCTGGAAGAAGTTTGAGAACAAAATATGGTTTGAATATGTTAATAATCTCAAAAAGAACTAAAACCAGAACAAATTTAGTAGATGAAAAAAGTCTTAAAATAAATCTTTCCAGGCTGACTGCTCCATTGGCCACACATTTCGTGCACACCATCACGGCCCACCGGATAATTTAATTACTAACATGACGCGGTCCTTTTTGCTGCAGTCTTATTTTCGTGCGCACATTTGTAAAGATGTTGATTTTCTTGTCGAGATTTGCGACTCTGCGTGACCCAGAGTTCTTGACCCCAACCTAATAAATCTTGCGATTTAAACGAAACGATGCTTTAGCAGGAATTATTATAGATTGTGTAGAGTGGGTCATGCATGGGCTTTACGTTTCACTAGTGTGTACCTTCCATGAGAAGACTAAACTGCACCGTTCCCAGACTCAGTAATTTACAAGTGCACACTGAACCCAGGTGCAGGAAAGGATTCTAATAAGCAGCAGGTCTGCACCATCTTGTAACTTCGATGGTAGCCATGTCGACAATTTGGAGTGCAATATTACAGGTGTCAACAGGGTTTTCCAGGTTTCCACCGTGGTGATTATTGGGTTTGGTTTCTGGGTTCTGACACCTTTGCAGAAATTAGTGTTAACACCCTGAAGATGGAGGCAGTACGTGTTAACTTACAAACCTACGCCTCGTGCAAACTCACAAGTCTCCCAAAGCCTCTCATCTTTCTTAGTAACTTGTTTGTATTGGTCAGAAATGTGACTCGTGCAGCATTCAAAATAAATTTAATGTTTAAATACTGGTATTCTTTTAATGGCCTGCCCGTACCGTGTGCCAGGTAATGCAGTGTGACATCGTCGTGCTGTCCGTAGCGAACTATGGTATTCTGCGTAAGTGAATTAATTGGCAGTATATTCCTGGCTTACTGGCCAGGTAATTAACTCTCAGGTTGCAATTTCAGCGGCGTTAGCAGTACAGTCTCTCATCGGACGTGACCCTGAGCCTGATATATCCACAACTTGTCCTCAAAACCATTAAGCCTTAGTGGTGTCCGCTCATGTTTTTCTTAAAAGCAACTGTTTTACAGCAAGTTCAACCAACTGAATACTATTTACATTTATTGTTGTCAGTTCCCACCTATGTATGTCTTTCGTAACTTGCTGTATTTTGCTAATATCACATAAGACATGAAGCGCAACCAATTGTGTCGGCGTGTGAACTTAACCATTTATTTGAGGTGTTTTATACTCGACTTGTACTGTATCATACTATACGCTGTATCTGCTACTACTACTACTACGGGTATATCTGTTAGTCTATACGGGCCACGATATGCGTGAAAGTTTTAGCACATTTTTAACTGCTGATTATTCCTTTTAACTTACTAATATTAAATGATAAAATTACAGAAATGTTCGGTTTGATATGCGAATTTTGTTTTTCAGAATGATGTGTTACTCGCCTTTCTCCTGGCAGTCCTCAAACGTTCAAGATTTACTTTGAGGGAATTTTGTGTTATTTATATCGTGCATATTCTTATAATTAGTACATAAACCAGCTAAAGTACTTAATACAGTGCAATTTATGATGAGTACTGATTTACTACAAGTTTCGGCAACGGGATGCCAAAACTTGTAGGAAATTAATACTCGTGGTAAATTGTATTTTATTAAGTTCATTAACTGGTTTATTTATTAATTAATTGTAGGGATTCCGCTATCAGTGAATTAGGGACGAACTCAAGGAAGGAGGTTTTCTGGAAATGTTTTGAGACATGTGGAAAATCTCTTAATGTGTTACGACTAAACGTTTCTACGCATTCGTTAGATGCGTGGTACATGCTCGGCCCATCTCACTGTCGGTTAGTTGCATGGTTTCGATTGGAAGACGAGAGATAAGCGTACATTATGTATGAGTCTCAGATGATGGCGAAGAGAGCATGCAAAGTTTTTGTAACGCACTCTTCCAGCATGAGAATGGTGTGTCTGACATAATCCATGGAAACTTTGCTAACTTAAGAAAAATAAACATCCGATAAATTCTGACATTACATTTCCTGTCACCCTAAAATATAAATAGATTCCTTCGCTTTATTTGGCAACGGTGCCATATTTGTACCAAATATTTCTACCTACAAAAACAAATAGGTCTTTGAAACCAATTTCAATGCTGAGATTTTAAAATTATTTCTTCTCTGGGCCAATATCCCTTTTTCTTGGTATAAAAGAATATATGTCTACAAATTAGAGTCCACATTTTCTTGCATTCTGTGTAGGTCCCACATGTGTTCCCTAGTTTAACTAGTTCTTCTTTTATTTGATGTGTATTTGACCGTGCATCATTGACATAAATAAAGTAGATGACCAAATAGTTGCAACAATAACAATTTATTGATCTTCAAATTAGCTCAACATGTTTCGGGGAATTCTTTACCCATCATCAGGAGCGCAAGACCGTGATATACAGCGTGTGGTATAATGTCCCCAGATTGTTGTCGGTCGAGGGGCTGGAGTGCGCCTCACTCCAGCCCCTCGACCATCTTCTTTATTTCTTCTTTTATATTTGTAATTTTCCTGGTTTTCTCATTCATCCGTTACATAACATAATCTTACTGATTTCAATTTTTATTTTTATTCATCTTATATATATATATATATATATATATTTTTTCATTCAAGACTTAATTTAACTGTTTTGACTTTTTAACTCTAATTGGAGAGGCTTTAAAAAAATCCCTTATCACTTATAACTTTTGGCACTCCCTTAATTAAAGATTAAAGTGAACGGATGGTAAATGAACATATTTTTTCAAATAATTCCTAGCGCCCACGAAGATTATTTATTATTTATTCAAAATGAATTAATAAATCTTAAACAATATTTGGATGTACTTTAATTTGCAGTTCTAAATAAGACGTATTTTATCTCACACGAAGCGAAAATGATTATTAAGTTTTCCTGAAAAGACAAAGTATGGAAAAGATGAATTGGAAAATTGTTACAGCGGCAAACACAAGAAGTGTGGTGCAGCCTAAAGCTTTTGCATACTCCTTTGTTCATTCCGCTCCCCACACGAAATTTTCTCACGTTGTTACCACAGCTACTAGCGATAACCATGTGATTTGTTAGTAATCAGACGGGTCCATTGTCGAGACTCAAGTATCCCCTTTTGGCTTTGGTAACTTTTAGATGATGGCTGAATGTTAAACTTTGCGCTAAGTTTCTCATTGTTTCCTTTTTGTAAATGTGAATTACACGAAAAATTTCATAGCCCCGTGTTTAAGAATCTGTAAAACTTTGTTTTTTGCCGCGTCCCTTTTGGTGCACGGGATTCAAATAACTTTCCTATTTTACTACAGTAAAGTAACTGATGGGTCAGAGAATAAAATCTATCCTGTCAAAGAGCTCAGTAAGGCTATTTTATTGTTTAGAACTGAGGACAAAAAATCCACGGGTTTCATAACAAATGCAAGTTTTAAGAACTGTAATTCAGTATTAAAACAGCTGTAGACATATTCATACTGTTTTGCATTTACTAGCGGTGTCTTTCCTCTGACGTGAGGTTCAATTGTAAAGAAAGAGCAAACTCGCCGGAGTGTAGCTGTAGAATAGGTTGGCAGCAACTTTACAGGGTATATCTTGACCCCTCTCTAGTGCAGGGATCACTGCACCCATTATTGATGACCAGACAGACGTGTAGACCCCGGGTTAGGTATGTAATGAGTTCTTTTTCACATCGTGCGAAGTAAAACAAAAAATTAGAAATATGTATTTGGTAAACCAAAATAGAAGGGGTTTTGCGGACATACGTGTTTTTTTTTGTTTATCATAAGCATTATCCACCTGGTCTGTCTTGTGGGATTTAGGATGTTATAAGATGTATTGCTGTGGCGAAACAAAGCTCACGTTGTTTGCGTTAATACATACTTGTGCATGAAGATGTATTAAGTGCTTGTAAACTTGTCGCGAAAGAAATATAAATTGAAAGAACACCCAAATTTAATTTGTTTGTACTTCTGTGTTTAATGATACATAGAGTGCTTTTTTTTTATCCCTGGCTAAGTGAAGACTTTCTTGTCTTCAGCTCCAGCTGTAGAAGCATTTTACAGTAATATAAGCAAGTGTCTTTATTTGATACAGGTGGGGAATCTTTTCAGCAAGAGATGAGGCTCGCGCAATGCGTTCTTCAGTTTCGAGTGCTGTTTATTCACTCAAAACGAATGCGTTTTGCACGATGTGAGGTGTAAAAAGGACGAATTGTGTAATTGAAGACCATTTCGATTATTTTAATGTGGATATAAATTAGAACTCAACATAATGAGAACCTCACATTTGTGACAGTAAAATACAGACTCTTATGGTACCAGGTCTTCTCTTGAAAGCTGATAGTCGCTTAGGTGCTCAAGAAAATTGTTTGATTTTTCTACGGACCTGGTAGTTCTGTTAGTGCGATACTTCCAGTCTTTTGAGATATATCGCCTTTTCGGTTGATACGTTTTTTTTTAATGTGGCGCTTCGACCCGATTCTGAGTCATGGCCTCTTCTTACGGGGCTTCGCGATCACACTCAATTGGACACAACACACTCGGTAGGACTCATCTGGATGAATGATCAGCCCGACGCAGAGACATTTACCTGATAACACACAACATTCACCAGAGAGACAACCATCCATGTCCCTTGCGGGATTCGAACACAAAATCCCAGCAAGCGAGCTGCCGCAATTTCACGTCTTAGACCGCGCGGTCGCTGGGGTTGCTACGTAGTTAATCAAAATTCGTAGAAAATTACTGATTTTACATTCAGAATCAGGACAGCCCAACAAGACTTCGACAGGAGAAAATGAATATTTTTATAGAAACATTTTCAGTAGAATCTCTAGTTTCTTTTTTACATTAAAGCCGTTACCAACCCAAGTATTAGTAACGTATAGACGCTAGGTACATAGATGCATTCTGTCTTCTTGCTTTGGTAGGGCAAAAGTCTCTAATATACTTATGTGCATATATCGGCGGCATGTCAGGGTTAGCGATGTATTTGTGTAGTAGTCTACAGGTACAATGGAGGAGCTCTTAATTTGGAGGACTCTTTAACTTTTGACCCTCCATAGTGACAGCTCGTTCGGCAGGTGAATCTCGAGTTGTCACTTCTCTAATATGTCGTGTCCACAGTTCTGAAACCCGACAGGTCGGCAGACACGTGGAACCACGAGGAGTCTCGCCGAATATGTCACTGAATAACCATCATTCTTCTGTTCTTCTTTTCTGTTGAGAAGGAAAATATATTAGAAAATCTAGGAACGTTAGCCCAACCTCAAGTCATACATAATTCAAACAACATTCGTAAACAATGTAATCAGTATGTCACCAGCGTACTGTACCGGAGAAAATCAACACACATGCTATTTCAATATATTTCTTTATTTTTACGAGGAATTACTCATGTCACAGTTTTAAAACAATAGTGTTGTACATAGTTGATGTATTTTTATTATTGTTTCTTATATATTTTTATGCAAGAAGTCACCACACGATGTAGACATCAATTTAACATCTTTCCTCTTGAGAGACTGTCCATGGGAACAAGACCAGTGGACACGTACAATCATTTCCTGCTTGAAAACGATCATAACTCATAAAGTTGAAGACGTAGTGGCAAGTTTTGTCTAAACTTGTTTATTTCTATGAATAAATTTTTCTGGAGTCGAATGTTATTGTGAAATAAAATACATTTTATAGACTTTCTTGTCTCAGAAAGATAAGGTATTTGAGAATCCTTAAAATATGTTAGCCAAACGGATCTAGTTTAGACGACGTAGCAAACATAGGTAAATATATATATATATATATATAGGGATAGAAGACCAAAGCGGTAGATAAGAAGAAATGAAGGCGTTCAGTAACTGAATATGATAGAAGTATCACAGAAGGAGAAGGTGCGTGAAGAAGGAGGAGACGAAGGAAAAACAAAGATTAGTCAAAGTAATTTTGACTTAAAGCCAAGGAAGTTATTCTGTCATCAGATATGTCGAGTTCCATGTGTTCTGAAATATTCTGATAGAAACCATTCCGCGTCTTCTTCCCTGAAGTTGGAGGCGACAGGATTCTTTGAAATGTCGGTTTAGTTTTGTCAGGCCACGCTGCGTCACGATCCAGGTGACAACATTCTTCTGTCTGACTGGGGTTGAGTGAGATGGCTGGAAGTGCTTGACTGGCTGAGCGAATATCGGCTTTTGAGAAATAACTGTTCTGAAAGCAAGTGCTTGGTTAGGTGCCTGCTTAGAGTAACAGAACACATCGTACTTAAACTCTTAGTTTTATAATGCTGCGTAGATTTTAAAATGAAAATAAATCTTGTATTAGTGCATTTCTAGCACTTCGAACCACCGTGGTTGCAATATGCAGCACTTGCTTTAACGTTAAAAATCTCTGAATTTTGTAAGTAAAATGTACTCGTCAGTTCGCATGTTTCTCACAATAAGCAACGATTATCCTAATGGAGAGTAACGAATTTGTCTTTGTAATAGAAGCACAGTGTGTTTTCTGTGAGGTATGAAGTCACGTTTTGCCTAGTAAATGCCGTTTAAAGCATGTTATTGAAGGAATGATGGAAGAGACGGGAAGACAAGGAAGCAGACGTAGGCAGCTATTGGATGACCTTAATTAAGCGAGTGGATACAGGAAATTGAAAGAGGAAACACTTGCTCCACTCTCTACAGAACTCGCTTTGGAAGAGGGCATGGACCTGTCTTAAGACAGACTACGTGATGATGATTATGATGACGATGAAGAAGAAATGAATCTTTATATATAGTTTAGATGCTCCGTTTATCTACGAAACATGTTATTATTGTAGTTAATTTGAGGAGGGCATTTCTTTGAGTATGGTGAGTGGGCTGCGAGGCAGTATCCCTCTTTCTTGGCAACCGAGAAAGCTTGGCTGTAGGACCCACATAGCCTCCGCTGCAGTCGGTATCTGAGGCTATATCGTCAGGTTCTAAGCAGCCAGAACGTGAATATGCCACTCATTTCCATTCAGTGCCGAAATTAAGAATACTTGGAGTTATATCTCCACTCTCAGCGGGTCTTGTTAAAGTAGCTCCAAATTGAGCACAGGGACAACAGCACTTTAGCTCAGTGAAACTGTATAAGGCTTCAGCTAAAACGGCAGACCACCAAGACCGAATAACGGGGACCTGCCAAAGGTTGGGTGGTAACCTATACAAGCATGCATCAGAGCACAATGGTTTATTTTACTCAGGGGACAGATGGTCTGTTTCGGAAAGCTTCAAAATAAGGGTCTGTGGTTCAGAAGTTGTCAAACATTTCACTTGCCCACACTGACTTAACACACTAGGTCTATGTACTAAAATTTGTGAGGATTTCCTCACACATTGTTGCTGATATTGTATTTGAAGATAGTAGACATACGTATTTGTGCTTAGGTGAAGGAGGGAATCAGAACTTGGGTTTCTGGCAAAATACAGATTTGACTCTGTGCTATAAATGAGGACTGAATTATTCAAAATTAACGTCGCCACTGTAACCGAACATTGCTCGAGAGGCCGAGTTCGATTCCCGGTTTGTGACTCCAGTAGCAATACATAATATTTGTGTGTGTGTGTGTGTGTGTGTGTGTGTGTGTGTGTGTGCGGCAAACGAGAGTCCGACTTTATACTATTCCGGTTCGTCCCTACAGCAAGTGACCAGTGACAAACACATACAAGACGAAGGACGAGGCTTGCTACATGCTATCAGAATCACAAGTATCGCAGATTCAAAGCGGTCAGCCAAAAGACTAAAAGTCACTGAGAAGTAATGCTGTTAACATTCTTCAACAAAAAGGTTAACTAAGCGTTTTGAGTAACCCATATGTCATTGACAGATTTAGTAGAAAAGACATCCACTTCGAAATAACATGACTTTGCTATGCAGAACACGTGCCTAGACACGCAAACAACCTCGGAACCAGAACTCCGGAGCTTAGCCAACTAAACGGCTCAAATCCACACATATTACCAAACATTTACAGAAAATGGGCTGCTCCCGATTTCGGAAGCCCGATCAGATTTGTTTACGTTTATAGAAATGACTTGTGAATTTTTTTTTAACGAAACCTGAAGTTAAGACGTGTCTATATCTGTTAGGAGCATATGTACTTATTTCGGAATCTGTTAGGAGCATATGTACTTATTTCGGAATCTGTTAGGAGCATATGTACTTATTTCGGAATCTGTTAGGAGCATATGTACTTATTTCGG
>Ga0131853_10025415_pt1 | contig 10674 bp, 9 predicted proteins | sample TergutLab28metaG_FD_92764 | JGI IMG/M metagenome (GOLD analysis project Ga0131853, IMG submission 92764) | Labiotermes labralis P1 segment gut microbial communities from Petit-Saut dam, French Guiana - Lab288 P1 (version 2) (version 2) | ecosystem: Host-associated > Arthropoda: Insects >... | reverse complement strand
TTTTGCCACAATCCTGCGTCAGCACCTTCTAGCGGGCCTTCTTGGCCCGCGTCGTCGGCACTTCCTTGGCTTGTGACAAAAATCCTCGCACTGGTTTTAACTTTTTAACTGAGATTAGTATCACTTTTACGGGAAATAACAATATGGTACAATACACAAAACTCCAACAATAATCACAAAGGAGAACTTAAAATGCACGAATCATTTGTAAAAGGAAAATCCCTGCCAGAGGCATATCACAAAGCCTTGGTGGAACTATATGAACATGGCGAAACACTATCCTGCAAAGACTATAACCAACAGCAAAAAGAGCTGGCAATGACATTTATAGCAGAAGACCCCCTGGCAGAGCCCATGATAAGCCGCTTAATAATAGGCGGGTTTTACGAGCTGCAGCAGTATGTAATGGAAGTACTAGACGGTATACTAGACTTTAAAATAGGCGACAGCCAAAATGCCTGGGAATACACATATCACGACAGGATAGTCAACTTCCCAAAACAAAGCGGCCAAAAGCTAAACCAGCTGCAATTTGTAATAGACGAGCTTAAGCGCAGCCCAGATAGCCGCCGGGCAGTAATAAACATCCGGGACAATAGTGTAGACCCATACAACTCCCACCCTGCATGCCTCCAGCATATACAATTCCTAATCCGTGGGGGCAAGCTTCACGCAAAAGTGTTGATGCGCTCCAACGACGGGGTAGAGGCCACCTTCATGAATGCATTTGCCTTTGTAATGCTGCAAAAAAAAGTAGCCGAAGCCCTGGCCCTGCCCGTAGGCAGCTACGCCCACCGGGCCAACAGCTTCCACTGCTACGAAAAAGACTTTGCCCTGCTGGACCAGTATGTAAATGGTATCAAAACCAAGGAAGAAGACGGCATAACCTACGAATACGAAGGCTTCTTCCAAGACATGATGGCAGAGGCAATACCAGATATAGAAAAAGCCGTAGCCAATCTACGAAATAGCAAATAAAAAAGCACAATCACAACAAGCTACATGAACAAAAAGCATGCTTACCCCCCAAGGGATGTCATTTTTGCCAAACCTTTTTAAGGCCACGTATTTCCTAGCTTTTATGCCGTAAAAAACCAACAAAACACCCCATAAAAATAAGCGTACAATCGCCAATATGATACATGCAAAAACAGGCATAATGGAGCGCGAAAGCGCGGCACCAACCGCAGCAAAGCCGGTCGGGCAAGCGAGGAAGCGCAGCCGGGCTTTGCCCGGCGAAGCGGGGGGGCTTGGGGGCGTAGCCCCCATTAATAAAGGAGAATTCCATGACCAACATAAGAAATTTTTGCATAATAGCCCATATAGACCACGGCAAGTCCACCCTAGCCGACCGGCTGATAGAACTAGCCGGCACCCTAACAAAACGGGAAATGCAAAGCCAAGTATTAGACAATATGGACCTAGAGCGGGAGCGGGGCATTACAATAAAAGCCCAAAGCGTACGCCTGGTATACGCCGCCCCAGACGGCCAGGAATATGTATTAAACCTGATAGACACCCCCGGCCATGTAGACTTTACCTACGAGGTAAGCCGTTCCCTGGCTGCCTGCGAAGGTGCCCTGCTGGTAGTAGACGCCGCCCAAGGCATAGAAGCCCAAACCCTGGCCAATGTCTACCTTGCAATGGACAGCAACTTAGAGATTGTGCCAGTAATCAATAAAATTGACCTAGTAGCAGCCGACCCAGACCGCACCAAGGAAGATATAGAAAACATAATAGGCCTGGACGCATCTGAAGCCCCACTTATTTCCGCCAAGAATTCTTTAAATATCCAAGATGTTTTCACCAGCATTGTATCATCCATCCCCTCACCAAAAGGCAACCCAGACGCCCCTCTTAAGGCACTAATCTTCGACTCCCTTTACGATGCATATAAGGGGGTAATCGTGTTTATACGGGTGATGGACGGCAGCATCAAAAAAGGCACAAAAGCCCTATTCATGGCAACCGGCAAGGAATTTGAAATTGTAGAAACCGGCTACTTTGGCCCAGGCAAGTTTATCCCAAGCCCAGAGCTTAAGGCAGGGGAAGTTGGCTATATAACCGCAAGCATTAAAAATGTACGTGACACAACCATAGGGGACACAGTAACAGAAGTAAGCCGCCAAACTATGGAGCCATTCCCAGGCTATAAGCAAGTAAACTCTATGGTATTCTGCGGTATTTTCCCGGCAGACGGCGCAAAATATCAAGACCTGCGGGACTCCCTGGATAAACTGCAGCTAAACGACGCCGCCCTGCAGTTCGAGCCGGAAACATCTATTGCCCTAGGCTTTGGTTTCCGCTGCGGCTTCCTGGGCCTTCTCCACCTGGAAATTATCCAGGAAAGGCTAGAGCGGGAATACAATCTAGACCTGATTACAACCGCCCCAAGCGTAATATACAAAGTCCACAAAACCGACGGGGAAACAATAGACCTTTCCAACCCGTCAGACCTGCCGGACCCTTCCCGTATAGATTTTATAGAAGAACCCATAGTAAAAGCGGAAATACTGGTACCAGCAGATTATATAGGCCCCATTATGGAGCTATGCCAAGAGCGCCGCGGCGTGTATTTAGACATGGAATACATGGACGCAAACCGCGCCATACTGCGGTACGAGCTTCCACTGAACGAGATTATCTACGACTTTTTCGACACCCTAAAATCCCGCAGCAAGGGCTATGCGTCCTTTGACTACGACCTGATTGGCTATAGACAGTCAGACCTGGTTAAGCTGGATATCCTGGTACACCATGAGGCTGTGGACGCTCTTTCCTTCATTGTATACGCCAAAACCGCAGCAGAGCGGGGCCGCAAAATAGCAGAAAAACTTAAAAAAGAAATACCCCGCCACCAGTTCGAGATACCCATACAGGCAGCAATAGGCAGCAAAGTTGTTGCAAGGGAAACACTGGGGGCCTTGCGCAAAGATGTATTGGCAAAATGCTATGGCGGTGACATCACCCGTAAGAAAAAACTACTGGAAAAACAAAAAGAAGGTAAAAAACGCATGCGCAACATAGGCGTTGTGGAAGTGCCCCAGCAGGCCTTTATGAATGTTTTGAAGTTGGATGAGGATTAGAGCAAATCAGGGGATGGGATTATATATCCACATCCCCTTTTGTGTGTCCAAATGCGGGTATTGTGACTTCCTGTCCTTCGAAGGCAAAGGGACAGACCTGCAAGAGCAGTATGTCAACGCGCTGTTAAATGAAATAAAGGCCACCTCGTACGCACCCTGTAGGGGCGGCAACCTGCCGCCCGTATCCTTTGCCCAAGACACACCCATAGACACCATATATATAGGAGGAGGCACCCCAACAGCCCTACCCTCCCATTTGCTATGCAAAATTTTAAGCGAAGCGCAAGCCTTCAACCTAGCCAAAGACCCAGAAATAACAGTAGAAATGAACCCGTGCACCACCCCCCACTCCATCCTGCCAGAACTAAAAGCCCATGGCGTCAACCGCCTAAGCATAGGCCTGCAAGCCTTTCAAGACAATTTACTCAAAACAATAAGCCGGGCTCACACCGCTGAAGATTTTATCAACACATTCCATTCCGCACGTGCAGCCGGTATAAACAATATCAACGTTGACCTAATGTTTGGCCTGCCAGGCCAGACCCAAGCCCACTGGCAGGAAAGCCTATCCCAGCTTATAGCCCTATCCCCGGAACATGTCTCCGCCTACAGCCTAACCCCTGCCGAAGACACCCCCCTATGGGACGCCCTGGAAAAAGGCAGCACCCACCTCCCCAGCGAATCGGCAGACAGGGAAATGTATCACGAGGCAATTTCCACGCTGTCAGCAGCAGGGTATCAGCATTACGAGCTTTCCAATTTCGCAAAACCAGGGCACGAAAGCCGCCACAATGTCAGCTGCTGGCTAAGAAAACCCTACCTAGGCCTTGGGCTAGGGGCTCATTCCTTTGACACAGCCGCAAGGTGGCACAACACCATGGATATGAAAAAATATTTATGCATGCCTGATAATATTTCAGAAATAAGAGAAGATTACCAACCCATATTAGTAAAAGACGCCATGGCAGAAACCATGTTCCTGGGGCTGCGCCTGACAGATGGGGTCAACCCCCAAGATTTTTTCAACCAATATGGAAAACAACTAACCGATTGTTATGGCCCAGAATTGGAAATGCTAATATCAAAAGGCCTGCTGGCCTACAAGCCAAACATAGCTACCCCACCAATCGTAGGGGCGGTAACCTGCCGCCCGCAGCCTGGCACACAGTGCAGTAACATAGCACTAACCCCCCTAGGCCTAGACCTAGCCAACCAAGTTTTTGAAGCATTTTTATAACAGCGATAATATAATAAAACGAAGCAGAAATATAAGGAGGGCAACATGGGCAAATTATTCGGCACAGACGGCGTAAGAGGCGTGGCCAATAGCGAGCTAACGCCAGAACTAGCAATGGCCCTAGGCCGGGCCGGCGCACACATACTAACAAAAAAATCAACAGCAAAAGTACTGGTAGCAACAGACTCCCGCCTAAGCGGCGATATGCTGGCTGCGGCATTGTCAGCCGGCTTATGCTCTGTAGGGGCAGAAGTCTGCCTTGCCGGGGTAATACCAACACCGGCAGTGGCCTACTTAGTACGGCAGCACCAATTCGACGCCGGGGTTATGATATCCGCCTCCCACAACCCAATGGCGGATAATGGCATTAAATTTTTCAGCAACACTGGCTACAAATTGCCAGACGCTTTGGAAAATGAAATCGAAGCCCTAATACAAACCCCAGAAAACCTCCCCCGCCCCATAGGCCCGGAAGTAGGCACAATATCCCCCTACCCAAAAGCCAGCGACAGCTATCAAGAATACCTACTATCAACAGTCAAAGGTCTAAATTTACAGGGCTATAAAATAGCCCTAGACTGCGCCAATGGCGCAACCAGTGCAATAGCCCCAAATGTTTTTGAGGCCCTGGGGGCAACGGTACACACCCTTTCCAATAACCCCGACGGCTTAAATATAAACGCCAGCTGCGGCTCTACCCACATGGAAAACCTGCGCCAATATGTAAAAGAAAACAACATGGACCTAGGCCTTGCATTTGACGGCGACGGCGACCGCATGTTGGCCGTAGACGAAAATGGCAGCCTGGTAGACGGCGATATAATACTGGCAATCATAGGCCACGAATTAAAACAACAAGGCCTGCTAAACGCAATAGTAGCCACAACCATGAGCAACCAAGGCCTGGAAGTAATGTGCAAAAACCACAACATCACCCTGCACCGTACAGATGTAGGCGACAGATATGTACTAGAAAAAATGCTGGCCGAAGACCTGCCCCTAGGCGGCGAGCAATCCGGCCATGTAATATTTAAAAAACACAGCACCACCGGCGACGGCATACTAACCGGCCTAAAACTGGCGGAAATAATGGCCGCAAAAAAACAATCTCTGGCAAAGCTGGGCAGCATAATGGAGCACTTCCCACAAGTGCTGGTAAATGTACATGTAAGCAACGCAAAGAAACGCGAGTGGAGCCAATCCCCCAAAATCATGAGCCTTATAACAGAAATAGAAACCCAAATGGCAGGGGAAGGCCGGATTTTGGTAAGGCCATCTGGCACAGAGGCACTGGTTAGGGTAATGATAGAAGGCCGGGATAAGGCTGATATTACGGCTAAAGCAGAAAGGCTTGCCGGGGTTATTGGTGAAATGCTTGGGTAAAGTAATATAGAGGGTCATGATGTTAAGTATAATAGCACGATAGTATAACATGGTGAAAGGGTGCAGGATTGCCCTTTCTTGCACACCTTTTTATATAACAAAATTATGGTCATTTCGCTGCATTCATGTGGATATGTACGCCAATGTGCGTCTATTGTGTTGACCATGGACTCATAAACCCTTAAAATTGCATTGAGGTGATAAAAATGACATCTACAAAGTCAACATTAAATGTAAAAATTGATAAAACAATAAAAGAAAAAGCAACGCAGCTTTTAGAAAGCATGGGATTAGACCATACAACAGCAATTAATGCCTTTTACAGGCAGATAATTGTGGAACGACGCCTGCCTTTTCAGCCTACATCAGGTCTAACACTTGACGAGCAAATACAGGCTGTGGCATTAAAGCAAAACCCTAAACGAGTAACGCTTCAAACCGATGAAAGTGGCAATGTAATTATTGATAAAGACATGCATCCTGATATTTATGACTGGGCGGTGAATGGTTAATGCTCCCCAATGAAATTTATATTATTCACTTGTCTTGGGGGAGTGGCGGTAAATTTCGTCCAGTATTGGCATTTATAGTAGGTGAAGCCACTGTTGATATTTATCAGATAACAACCAAATATGATAAAAAGAGCACAGAAATTAAGACACAATATTTCGCAATAAATGATTGGGCGAAAGCAGGACTTGACAAACCATCATATGTTGATACTGGTACTTTAATAACGCTTCCAATTAATGCTTTCAAGGAGAAGAAACCGGTTGGTAGATTAACGAATATTGACAAACAACGTCTATATGATTTTTTTGCTACAAGTGATGTGTGATTGCATATCATATAATTTCAGCTTGATTTTTCACAAAGGCCTGTTACACTATTATCAACAATTGATAAAAGGCTATGATGAGAATTAGTAGGTATGGTTGGCGTTCCAGAGAGAAGATGGTTGGTGCGAATCTTCACAAAGACATACCAAAGCCCCCTCGGAGCTGTGAACCGAACGGATTATTCCAAGTAGGCTTCAACGTGTGCGCACGTAATAGCGCAGCGGCGTGTTTGCGCCGGTAAAGAGCAGGGCAGTAATGTCCTGAACTTAGGTGGTACCGCGGAGCAATATGTTTCGTCCTAAGAATAAGCTTTTTTATTCTTAGGGCGTTTTTTATTTTACAGTTATGACTATACAAGAAAGGGGCCGTTTGTATGCGAGCCGAAGAAATGCGTCATATGTATATAAAGTTCTTTGAAGAAAGGGGGCATAAAGAAATCGCGTCAGCATCGTTGATACCCGATGACGATCCAAGTGTTTTGTTTACGACAGCCGGGATGCACCCCCTCGTTCCATATTTATTAGGCGAGCGGCATCCGATGGGTAAGCGCTTAGTCAACGTCCAAAAATGCATAAGAACAGACGATATTGACGAGGTTGGTGATGGTTTCCATCATACTTTTTTTGAAATGCTGGGCAACTGGTCACTTGATGATTACTTCAAAGAGGAATCAATCCAGATGAGTTTTGATTTCTTAACTAAAGTGGTAGGCATCCCCATTTACAAACTCGCTGTAACTGTTTTCGAAGGCAACGGGCAGATACCAAAAGATGAAGAAGCATATGAGTGCTGGAAACAAGTTGGATTAAGCAATAACCAAATATATTTTTACGATATGAAAGAAAACTGGTGGGGGCCAGCCGGTGAAACCGGGCCGTGCGGGCCAGACACAGAAATATTTTTCGATATGGGAACTAACTTCTGCGGAAGCGATTGCGGCCCAGCCTGCAAGTGCGGCAAATTTGTAGAAATATGGAATAATGTTTTCATGCAGTATAACAAGCTGCCTGACGGTTCATTTGCTTTGCTTGACCAAAAAAATGTTGACACTGGTATGAGTTTGGAACGCATCCTTGCCATATATAACCGCATGGAAAATAATTACGAAACAGACCTTTTCATGCCGATTATTGAAAAAATCGAAAGCCTAACAGGTTTGGCTTGTTCAAAAGCAAATATACGGGAGTTCCGTATAATATCGGACCATATGAGAGCTGTCGTTTTTATCTTGGGTGACAATAAAAATGTAAGCCCATCCTATACCGGACAGGGGTATATTTTGCGGCGTTTAATCCGCCGGGTAATAAGATTGGTAAAAAAGATGGGTGTATCTGAAAATATATTGCCCATTATAGCCGAAGTCATTATTTCGCTTTACGCTCCTGTTTACACGGAATTGTCGGATAACCAAGACTTTATTTATAAGCAACTTGAAAAAGAGTTTGCTTTATTCAATAAAACCCTGGACAGCGGATTAAGGGTTGCGGAAAAGACATTGTCTGCCCTTAAAAGCGGCGAGTGTCTTGATGGGGGTATAGCATTTAAGCTGTTTGACACTTATGGATTCCCGTTAGAATTTACCCAGGAGTTGGCAAAAGAGAAAGGCATCTCCATTGACATTGAAGGCTATCAAAAACATTTGTCAGATCATCAAGAAAGGTCACGAAGCGGTGCGCAGGGATTATTCAAAGGCGGATTATTAGACCAATCAGGCCAAACCGCCCGGTTACACACCGCAACACACCTTTTGAATGATGCGTTGCGCAAAGTTTTAGGTGAAAGTGTTGCACAACGGGGGAGTAATATCAATGCCGAACGGCTTCGTTTTGATTTTTCATTTGAACGGAAAATGACGAAGGAAGAATTGAATGCGGTGAGCGAAATAGTAAACGAAGCCATCTCAAAATCAATAAGTGTAGACTGCGTTGAAATGACTACAGAGGAAGCAATCGCTTCTGGAGCTACTGGCGTATTTGAAAAGAAATATGGTGAGATTGTTAAAGTCTATACAGTTGATGGATATTCAAGAGAAATATGCGGAGGCCCTCACGCACAAAACACAAAAGAGTTGGGATTGTTTAAAATCATCAAGGAAGAGAGCTCTGCATCTGGTGTCCGTAGGATAAAGGCTGTGCTTGACACTAATCTCAGCATAGACTTCTAAACATTTATACGCTGGCATGTTATAATTATATTGTGAAATTGTGTTAATACCAATTCCAAGTAAAAATTTATTTTTCCGGAGGTTAATATGATTAGAGACAAGCTGCTTATTGCATTTGATGGAACAAATGCCGCAGGTAAAACAACGTTAATTTATTCCGTAGCATCCCGGCTAAAAGAGCAAGGGGTTAACTGTGAAGTATTGGTAGAGCCTGCACGCAACAGCCCTACCGCCGATGCCATTTTGCTGTACAATCAGGGCAGCTTTGATATGCCTGCCCAGTTAGAGCTTTTTGCTATGCATGTAGTGCAGTGTGTCCGGGCAACCAAAAACGCAACGGTTATTATTTCTGACAGAACCCCTATAAGCACTATGGCATATAACGGTATGTTAATAACAAACCCAACCAAACATGAAGAAGATTTAATAAATGTGGCTGAATCTTTTACAAATGTGTGGGCAGCATATTACGATATTATTTTTTATTGCCAAGATTATTTTGCGTCTACCCAGGATGATGATAAGATTCGAAAAGGGGATGATGAATTCCAAAGAATCCTTGATGCTAAAACAAAGGAATTGTACGAAAAAGCAGGTGCCAACCTTATATATATTCCCAAGGGGATGTCACTTGCGGACAGGACTGATTTTGCACTTAATGAACTTAAAATTCGTACAACTTCTAAATAACGCCATATACCCACGGAACATTATCATCAATACAGCGATTCATAAGTTGAAAACAAAAAAGAAAAGAGGTTCTCAAATGAAGAAAAAAGCAATTATCGCCCTGGCATTGGCAGCGCTTATGGCACTAAGCAGCCTAACCGTCTTTGCCCTAGACTACTATGTACCAGAAGACGCCCAAACAATAACCGCCCGGTTTAACCTGGCAGACCCAGAAGCCGAAGGCGGCGAGTTCGCCATGGTAAGCGAAGATGGCGGGCTGGTAATCAACATCACCAACTCTACCCTAATCTACTTTGAAGACTTTGTACCCCTAAGCGACGAATGCGATGAAATGACCCAGATGGTACGCGAAGTACTGTTTGACCGCACCCTGGCCGAAGTCCTAGATGGCAGAAACATGCGCGTAATCTTCGAAGATGGCGAAGATATAGAGCCCATAAGCATAAAGGTGTTGTTTGAATCAATAGTGGCCCTGGACAATGGCATAGAAATAGAAAATGGATATGGATATGGATATGAACAGGAAAATGGAGAGGAATATTACGGGGACGGCACCAACTGGACCCTAGACCATATCACATTAAATGGTGAAGTAGTGGTTAATGGCGAAATCCTCGAAGGCGCGCCCCATCCATTCATCCTAGAAACAGCTAACGGCAATGTAGTAATGGTTCCATTAAGGGTTGTAGCGGAAGCCCTAGGCTACGATGTAACCTGGAATGGTGAGCTAAGAAGCGTTCAGCTAGGGGTTGCAACACACCTGTGGATTGGCGGCTATGAAGTGCATATAGGCAGAATGGCCCCGATAGAACTTACAACCGCGCCAGTGATAGTAGACAATCTTACATTTGTACCGCTGGAATTTTTCCGCAATGTTCTTGGCCAAGCAGCATATGCCTTCGAAGGCCAGGTTGTGGTTGAAACCGAGAGTGATATGATGTAGTGTGCAGGCATTTATAAGCTGTGCCTGTAATACGAGAAATAATTTCCGCCCCTGCAAAGGGGCGGTTTTTTGTGCAAAAATTATAAGCATGACACTCATGCCACGGAAATCAATTTTCAACAAAACTTGCGAAAAACCATCCTCTCGTCATCCCGGCCTTGAGCCGGGATCTCATTATCTATTGCAAAAGAGCGGGGATCCCGGCTCAAGGCCGGGACACGTCATTCCAATTTGCCGAAGCAGTCCACAGGAACTAAAATGGGTCCGAGGTGATACGAATGACAAAAATAAGTGAATTGCAAGAATGGCTAGAGGAAGTTGAAGAAATGTCA
>Ga0131853_10025413_pt1 | contig 10674 bp, 5 predicted proteins | sample TergutLab28metaG_FD_92764 | JGI IMG/M metagenome (GOLD analysis project Ga0131853, IMG submission 92764) | Labiotermes labralis P1 segment gut microbial communities from Petit-Saut dam, French Guiana - Lab288 P1 (version 2) (version 2) | ecosystem: Host-associated > Arthropoda: Insects >... | reverse complement strand
TCAACTTTGGATATAGGTGTTTTGGGTTATATCGGTATACTTTAACATAAGGAACACTCTCCCGAAGTCTGGCACATTCCTCCTGGGACACCCTGTGTATATATATATATATATATATATATACAATGTGAAATTGTTACAGGAAATTGTAACAGTATCCCCAAACACCTACAGGGGCAATGCCCCCTGTCTCCACTCTAGGCAGCCTTTTACTAAAGGGCTCTCTATCTCTTTGGTAACCAGGCTAACAGCTTCATTGACTGTGCAGCTATTTTTGTTGCTACATCCCTCTGAAAATTACCAATGTCAGTCATTGCTTGCTTTAAATGGAATTTGCATACACTTGCCACTGTATCAGCAGTAAATTTTATCTCTACACTTCATACAGTCATACCACAAGCATGTTGCTGGACATACCATTTCATCACAACTTTATCTAAACTTCTTGTTTTTCGCTGGCTTCGTATTTTTACTTGGGTCACCTTCCCCATAGTGGCTAGTGCCTTGTATATTAAAAGATACTTAAATGTTTCTGATGATGTGAATTTGTTTTCATAATGTCAGACATGGTTTGCTTGTTTGCTAGTATATATGACTGCATCACTTATATAAAATTCTAGCTTTTTCTTTATACTTATATGCAAATCACATCTCCTGTCCCCAAAGGCAGCAGGTATGATTAACTCATATAAAATGAAATTTTCTTTTTGAAAAATAATGTCGACAAATTTTATGACAATGAATGGTAACAAATTTCTAATTTTTCTCACAACATGTGTTTACTGGAATTTTTGATCTCTAGTGGACTGATGCAGTAAATCTAGTCCCAGAATTCGGTCTGTTAAATCTCAGATCCTCCTAGATAGGTGTCAAGGGCCTACTGTGCTTTCATTTTTAAACATTAACTATATGGCCATCATATGATGCATAAACATAATAATAATAATAATAATGAGCAATCTGTGCCCGTTTTCATGACACTAGCCTCACAATCAATCATTACTCTTGTTTGGTATGTACAATAGGTAGCCCTTGTTTTCATCACCTCTAATTCCATCTCCCTTGCTGCTGCCATCTGGTGCTAATATCAATCACATTCTCAAAATTATACACTTATCCACAGTACAAAGGTAAAAAAAATTATGGAAATAATGCACTTATACCACTATTTATGATGTTCAACACTCATCAACAACACACCTGTTAAATACAATCTGCATTTTGGTATCACCAAGCTGAAGTATCATCACTTAAATATGAATATTTTTATTGTGCCTTTCAACCTGTACACAGGACAGACTAAGAGATTTCTCCATCATCACAGTAAAATACAGAACTGAACCCTTTGACACCTAATGTCAACTATAGTGGTCATACCACACCGCTAACCTCTAAAGTTGCATATTCAACAAATATAGGTACCGAATATTTTAAACATGGTATATACTCTCAATTTTTTCTCTTCAAAATGCAGTTTGTTTCATAATTCTAACATATTTGGTTCCTGTATTATTCACATTTTATATACAGGTTGTGCTAAAATTAAAAAAAAATAATTCTGGCACCAAAAGGTTAAGGAAAACTGACTGGCTATCACGGATATTGATGTTTATTTCATTCAAGATAGTTTTAAAATTAATGGGTCTTATGACTTACGAACACTGTTTGTGCCAACAGTTTAAAAAAAACAAAGAACATGTGGTAAAGTTTCTCTGTCGGATTTTTATTTCAATGACCTAACAGTTCATCTATTGAAATACAGTCATCTGTACAAGATATGGTACCCCCACTAATACAATTCTGGGGAAAAACATTGACCCAAATTCTGATCACTCCAACTTACGTCAGCCAACTCTTTTTCCAGTGACTCTATACCTTGATCTTCATCTTCAGCCTCTAATCTGTAAAATAAACGCACATTTATATGAAAATAAAATCAATCATAAATGGGTTTCTCGGTTTAGATTATGTTTTGGATTCTAACTTCCAATCATTTGAACCAAAAAACAAATCTCGCCTATTAATGTATCAATGTAAAAATACTAACACAAACATGGACAGACTTTAAACTTTTATACAAATATGGAAGTGCTTTATTATTGTACATTCACTCAGCAATTAATGTAACTATGACACACACACACAAACTAATGACAATGTTACAAAAGTTTGTCATCTGTGTTTTGCTCTACCTATCTTAAATGAATGTTAACCAGCTGTGATGAAATACATTATTTCACAACACTTAGGGAATTCTTTGTAAAGTAGAGAAGACTGGAATTTTATTACATACATATGGAGATACATATGCCAACAGCCTGTATCATATGGCAGTGTTTCTGTCTGGGTACAATGTGTCCTACCTGTGTGATTTAATGGTCAGGTGGGTGGGATATGAGATTTTGAAACTAAGATCCATCCAAAATGATTTGTTTACAGAATACTTAAATTTATATTATTGCAGGCATATGTTCCTCAAAAAAAGAAAAAACTTTATGTTCATCATAGTTAGATTACAGTTTTTTTTGACACAGTGCAACTGGCGAGACACAAGATGGGAACTTCTGTTCTTAAACTATATACTAAGACACTGCTGCAGTAGTATCACATTACATCTGTATTCAGGAAATACACTAATAGTCACAATTCAGACTGTGTATCTTGATCAACTCTCCACCATGGAGTTAATTACAAAAAGTACTTGTATTTTAGTTTCATATTGCTTTCAAACTGGGTGTCAGATTTCCTAAACACCTGGATGCATAGTTCAACACATCATTTAGTGAAGAAGTGCAAAATTTTAAAAAGTGAGCCCCATCACTCATTCTGAATTTATTTTTGTTTTAATTAATACCATTACCAGGTTTGTGAGAAGCTACTAGTTACTGCTATCAGACAGACAATATTTTTAACATATTCATAACTGTAACCTCTCCAGAAACTGGTTATAATCATTCCATTCATCCTCTGTAAGCTTCAGCTGCTGATCCATAAGGTCCAGTAGTGCATCAGTGCATTCTTCACACAGGGGATGGTCCACTTGTGAGTTGCCTGATAGGATGTCGAATAAACTTGCAGTCACCCTCATGTGATGACTTAAGCTCTCTGTTTCACCTTCATCACCAACTAGCATGAAACCATTTGCACCATTTCCAGACTCAGTCAAACGGAAAGGAGGGATGTAACGGTCCAAGCTGCCAGCCTGTGACTCTAAGTCAACTTCTGGTGCTGCATGAATTGGAACTGTAAGAATGTGAAATAAACATTCATATATTTGTCCATTCAATTATACAAGTATCCCATACCAACTAATGAGGTTAGAGAGGGCTGAATGAAATAACACAGTTGCCAACAGGAATGCAGGAAAATCATTCAAGACTACCCTGGGTAGTTGGACTTCAGCTGGGTTCCATACCATATACTTTCTGAAGGCAAATCAAGCTTATATTGCTGCAACCCATTGCTGTCTTCCACTGGACATAAAAGCATTTCATTTAAGCATGGTTTTTGTTGAATGGTAGGATGACAATGAATAATTAGGATAAAGAAAGAAGCTGTCATTGTCTATTTCATCATAATATCGTGGCATTTGTCAGGAGGAAATGATGGAAACAATGAAGTCTCAATGAGGACAGTTGGTGCTGCAAATGAGATCTGACGTTGGCACCTCCCAAATATAAGCCAGTAATGGTACTGCTTCATACTAGTCCTACATTTTGAAGTATATACTGTTACTAAATCATGGTAAAGGATTCCTAGGATTATAAGTAATGTGGTAAAATGAGAAAAGCCCTGAATGATAGTATGATATTTTAATATCATGTGTAATCATACTGAAACGTAACTGCAGTTACACTGTGATATACAGCAGAAATATTTAATTCTGTGCATATCATGACATAAGGTATAACTGTTGCACAACTCAAATACTTTAGCTTTTATCTCTAAGTTATGTTCACAGCATACAACAATACTAATAGATGCTTTAGGCATATGATAGGTGTAGCAATTATGAGGTGCAAAGAGAAAAATATGTAAAGAATGATACAATACTGTTCTCCAATTTTTATGCACCACTGTACACCAAACATCATATTTGAGTTTACTGTATACTTTCAGATTGTGATGAGTATTTATTTTACTAAACTGCATGCAAATTAAATATTTTGAAAACAAACACATTCCTTACCCTAATCCACAAAAAACTGTATTTTTAAAAACGCTTCAAATGTAGAAAACAGTCAATTATGAAGCTGCTAGTATGTGAATAATGGCAATCCAGACAGTTCAATCCATACAGCTAACAGACAATGCGATGGCAAATGAAGAAACATGGTTCACTTCCTTGCAAGATTTTTCTGTTCTAAACAGCATCCAGTGAAATTTAGTGCCAAAGCAGCCTCCTGTTCAATGGGCACCTGGGAATTTATTGCCGAGAGTAAATCAGCCAAGGTATAAAGCTCACAACTCACCTCCATCTGGTGTTGAGATTATGAGTATGTGTCATTTTACCTCTACTTCCCCATGTGTTTAGGCATGGTGCTTAATTAAGCACAAGAACATGAATACTAGGTGTTCATAAGTCGTTACTCTTACAGGTAGCTTATGTAATTCTCTCTATAATCTTCATTCCAGTATCTGCTGTCAGTAACACATTAATATGGAACAGACACCCCACTTACTAATCTTTCAAAATTACCTTTTTATTAATCTTCATTCAATAACACCTATAAATAATATTATTTCTTATGCAAAGCAAACTATTTTAATGACAATGGTAATGTAACTATAATATACACCTTCATGGGTGTGATCAATATTTCTTGCATTTTATACAAGACCATATAAAATCTATCTATCAAATTCAAGTCAAGGTACCCAAGACCCATAAAAAAAGCTCAAAACACTGTACGCCACTGTTAGGTTTTGAGGTCTAATTTTAGTGACAGAAAATTTATGGTAGCCAATATACATTTATTATACAAACTGTATTCTAGCAAAGCTAGCCTTTCATATTACCAACAGGGCTTCAGGTTTAATTCTATTGACAAACTAAAGAACAACATACTGCACCCAAGGATAGGGTGTGAGGTTTCATTTTAGTGCCAGGTACACAAGCCACATGTAAAAACAAACAATTTACTTTACCAAGAGTTGGCTTTATAGTTAATTTTTGTCACAGCAATGTAAGCTGAACACAACAGAAAAATCTCACTGGTAGGCTCTGAGGTTTCATTTAAGTGACAGGTATCCAAGATGCTTAAAAACAACAAGTAATCCATAATGGTTCAGGTGTGGTAAATGATCCCCCAGCATACATATCAAACATAATCTGTATTCTGGTATAGTTGGTCTTGCATGTTAGGATGGTTTTATAGCAGGGATGCCAAAATTTTCAAAACTTCTAGAAATGACCTCAGTAGGTGCCAGATGGGTGAAGCAAGTTCCATACTGAGGACCCACAAATATAAAATGCCACCATATACAATTCAGTTGCACAGGTGACATGGCACCCTGGATTTGGGCACTTGGGGCTTTAAGATTGTGAATAAGGAAATGCGTTACTATGGCTAAACTCATCAGATACTTTGCTTTATTATCTTGGCAACCATCATGTACTTATATGGTGGTAACTGTCATTCAACAGGTTACCATTACTTCCAATGTTAATTCCATGCCATCAATTCAGGTATCATGTCATGGTTATACTAAGATCTATCATAAATGCTGCTGTTATACCACTAACAGTCATATGAAACGTTAGTATGAGATTTAAAACAGTTCTACATTACTTGGTAAATAAGAGGGGCTCAAATTCTGTAGTACACTTGTATTTTATGTTTGTTCACTTTATTTGTATGCTAAATTTCATATTATAAATCAGAAGACATTAATTACACAAACATTTTGAAACCAGGAATATTATACTGGAGGTTATTGGCAATCCTTCAACGGATTATTTTAGGCTAGTCCCTAAAATACAGACAGAACAGCCTCACACAACCCATCCAAATAATGTAATATTGAGCCTTCCTACCACGTAAATTAGTAAAACTTATGTGTGACAAGACGCATGCCTATATTTACGCATTTCACATGCTGTCACTTTCCGCAGCCGCAACTTACGTGACAATTCGGCGAGTGTGTGTTCACCCAACTTTCCAAATGTCGAGTCGAGTTTCAGCGGTTGAAGACATCGCTGACATACGAATGAAACACTCGTCTTAGGTTCAACCATTTTAGAGAACACAAATAATTCTCATTATCAAGCTTGGGTATTTTTATATAGCACTTCTTTCTTTCAGACTCTAAGGTCTCTATTCTTACTTATAAGCGACTGACACTAATTAGCTTGCGTTAAAAATCGTAACAACATGACGGCGAACTACTTGCAACAACCTCTTCTAACAACACAGCAGACGACCAACAAGTGCTACGACTGGGCTATCGTAGTCTGACTCACCGATTATACTTTCTTCGTAACTGGTCAGGGATGTCACACATGAAACTACAAATATCCCTCATCTCGTTGTTCATTAGAGGACAGAAAACGTGATCCACTGACGCATACGGGTTGCACAATCTTAACATGCCAATCACGCAAGGACAACTGAATTTTTGCTGCGAACATTTAACTGGACAGTACGCAGACACAAGTGACGAATCTGCCATACCTGGAAGTGGCTAACGTATGAAAGCTAAGACTTTTCCCCTTCTCAGTTTTTCATACTTGAATTTTTCCGAGAATATTTACATAACATTTCTTTGTGCTACCCCCTCACCCCTTCCTTAAAATTGTCTCACAAATTACAAATATTACAGTATATTCGCTTATCTGTTTCTTTGACGTTCCATTAATAGCGTAATTTTAATGCTCAAGGCAGGTAATATACGTATTACATATTCTGAGTGTGAATTTGTAGCCATAGGTATCCAGCACGCAATGCGCATGCGCCATATTGTTATCTGTAGATTACACAGCACTACAATATTTTTCCACGTTATCTCATAAGCGGCACCATTTTCGAGAGAAAAAAGTTACTGATCATAAAATGTGGGTTGAGGTTTTCTCTACAACTTTTTTCATGAAGATATCAGCGACATATCAAATATGTATATTAATCTCCATGTAAAGTCTCCGTTATTCTTGTCCGATTGTACTGGAACTTGAATATTTCGACAGATTTTTGAAAAACATTTGTATATCAGATTTCAAAAAAATTCGCCCCGTGGCAGCCGAGTTGTTGCATGCTGACGGACAGATATGACGAAGCTAATAGTCGCTTTCCGAAATTTTACGAAAGTGCCGTTAACCTTTATCCTGCTAACGTGGAGAAATGGTGAGGTTCTGATATCGCCAGCACATGGCATATGTAATTTAATTCGGCGTTTAAAGGGTTAAAGGCACGGTTTTGTCAATGCCACGAAGGGCAAGTTCTTATTGATATTAGAACGACGTAGTACTGACAGTTTCTGTATCCAGTGGTTACATACCAATGATGGATCAACAAATACAAATCAATGAATGAAGGCATATAGGAACAGTGAAGGTATAGCTCCCTTCATTCTTAACCACAACACAAGATGGAGGTGAGTGGTTAACTTCAATACCTCAGCTCAAAGGGACACCCAGTACTCCTGTTTTGACAGAAATCCGACGGACAAGAGCAAAACATCTCCTCCATTGGAACGCCGAGAACAGGCATGAAAACATCTTCATGAGGAAATTTTCACCATCGAGGAGCAGTATAACAACCAGTACAACAAGATTTATGCTCAAACGTCCCTTGAGGTGCATTCTGAGGGTGCAGGAGGCCATCACCCTTCCTTCATCATGGTTTGGTGGGGGGAGGGGGTCCCACCAGGAGCGACACCTCTTCATTTTTGCGAGAAAGGTGTGAAAACTGGTACCCGAGTGTATCAAGAGTATGTGCTGCAAGGAGGTGTGAAAACTCTTAACACGACTGTCTTCAATGGTCAGAAAGGGGTCTTCCAGCAGAACTCAGCTCATGCCCACTAGGCTAAGACAACTCAGAAGTGGCTGCAGGGAGTATTCCAGCCTTTATCAGAACCGAGGATTGGCCCTCGGGAAGTCCAGACCTCAACCCCCTGGACTGTTTTGGAAGACACGGCTTGCCGAAAGCACCACAAAAACCTGGACAGCTTTAAGAGATCCCTCGTGAAAGCAGCAGCAGAGATCCCCCTCGAGATGGTGCGTGCCACGATAGCAGAGTGGCTGGAGTGTATCAAGACTTGTGTCAGGGCAGAGGGCAGCCATTTTGAGTGACATTATTATAAATAAAAACTTAAAACGATTGCTAATAAATTATTTGGCTCAAAAAGTGGATGTTCTGTTTCATTTTCCTCCTAGGTCACAATATACTTGGGACAGAACTTATGGCAGGACTGTGTTAGTGCCTTGTAATAAAGAAATAGGCAACCAAACACCTACAACATGAAAACAGAATTAACGAGCGTGCTTCAAGTAATCACATTCTCCTTGAAATCTGAAGTACAGTCATAAAAGTGGAGACAGATTTTTGCAATTATCCTTTAAAAGTGGATATTTCTCAATTTGTGGATAGAACTCCATCAGAGTCACTTTAAACAAGTTGTCAACACATGCCACCACATTCCATAAATGCAGAGCGAAAATTTTAAGCAGAGTAACTGCTGAAAGAGAAAGTCATACCTGCAAAATCATAACTTGGCATATGCCAGTATGGGTACTTTCAATTAGTTCCCTGATCATGAAGGAATGTTACCTCCCTCAGGTGAGTTGCCTGATATCGTGTCACATTATAAACCAAACTTCATTAATGGACTTTAATTTTAAATTAAGTTTTGAATTATGGGAAGACATTTTTGAGGGGAATGACGTAAATAAGATATTTAACTATTGTTAAATCAATATATAAGACTATTTTATAGTAAATTTCCAATAAAAAAAAAAGAGGAAGAAAAATAGAGACTCTAGATGGATAACATCTTCAATCAAAATATTCAATGATCTTAAAACAGATTATTATCTACTTAACAAACGATATAATAACCAAATACTAAATGATCGCTACAAATATTTTTACCAAACTCTTACAAAAAAAACACCCAAAGAGGATACTAAAAGATTTTACTTCAACACACAAATCACTATTTCAAGAAATAAAATAAAAACAACATGGAATATTGTTAACTCTTTGACTGGGAAGAAATCATCACAAGATGAAATTCATATCCTAAATATATATGCTAATGTAACTAGTGATTAGCAAATTATATCTCATTCCTGTAATGAACGCATATCATCTGTTTCTGAAATAATGTATAATGAAGTGCACAATAAATTGCATATTGATACTCATCATCCTATGTATTATGAATTCAACAGTTTTACAAAACTTATATAGAATACTAATATGATATTTACAACTCATATAGAAATTGAAAATATTATAAAATCCTTCAATTGTTCCAGTGCTTTCGGATACAATGTGATTCCTAACAAGATCTTAAAGGCATGTGCAAAAAACAATTAGCTCATCCTTAGCATACGTATATGTAATCGATCCTTAGTCACAGGAATATTTCTATCATGACTAAAATTCTGAATTGTCAAACCCATTTCTAAGACACGGAACAAAAGTTTTATGTCCAATTACAGACCAATATCACTTGACCCTAATTTTTTTAAAATTTTTGAAGACCTATGTAGGTTAAATTCCTCGACAGAAAAGACTACATTTAATCTATTAAGTGAAATCTATGATGCCTTAAAAGAATAACTGTAAGGGGCATATTTTGTGACCTAAAAAAGGGCCTTTGATTGTGTAGATCATGGACTTCTATTATCTAAACTTTAATTCCATGGCATATGAGGTGAATTCTTAAGCCTAATTAAAACTTGGAGGGCAGATATAAGAAAAGTACAAGTTAATGTAAAAAATCAACTGAACATAACATCCACTAAACGGAGAAGAGTTTCTTATGGTGTTTCACAGGGTTCAATTCTAGGCCCTTTCTGTTTCTTATCTATATCAATGATCTTCCATTAATACTACAAGGGTATTCCTTCCCTGTTCTTTTTGCAGATGATACGAGTGTTGTTATAACTGATACTAATATTACAAATTTTCTGAGTAACAGCAAAGAGATATTTTCACCATTAAATAAATGGTTTCTGCATATGTATTATTCTTAAATTATGATAACACTCACTCTTTACATTTTAGAACAAAAAATTCACTTATTTTAGATATGAAATTATAATATAATAATAAATTTGTAGATACAATGTTAGACACCAAATTTCTTGGAATAATAATGGATAGTACCTTGCAATGGAAAGCTCACATAGATTCACTTCTAACAAAAATCAATGCTGTATGTTACACCCCAAGAACCCTAAAACCAATCATGTCACACACAATGTGGATTAGTTATGGTTTATTTTTCTTATTTCCACTTGATTATGTCTTATGGCATAATTTTTTGGGGTGCTTCACCTTTAGATTACACACACACACACATGCCCCCCCCCCCCCCCCCCAAAAAAAAAAAAAACCACAAAATTTTTTTTTATATTTATTTTTTTTTATTATTATTTTAAATTATAATAAAAAAATAAATAATTTATTAAATAAATGGTTTCTGCATATGTATTATTCTTAAATTATG
>Ga0131853_10025412_pt1 | contig 10674 bp, 6 predicted proteins | sample TergutLab28metaG_FD_92764 | JGI IMG/M metagenome (GOLD analysis project Ga0131853, IMG submission 92764) | Labiotermes labralis P1 segment gut microbial communities from Petit-Saut dam, French Guiana - Lab288 P1 (version 2) (version 2) | ecosystem: Host-associated > Arthropoda: Insects >... | reverse complement strand
AAATCACAACCTGAAGATGGCCCACATATAGGGCCGAAACATGTAGTTGTATTCCTACTGTACTACTAGGTGAAATATAGTTGTGTTCGACTGTATGTGTAATACACAAAAATTCTTTGTTATAGGTACTGTTGGTTTCCCATCACGTCATGACTTTTTCGCGAAGTTATAACAGTAACGAAATTGTAGTGCGTGGGGCTTGCGCATGTTTAGGTCGATGTAAGCTGACGAGAGTCGATCTCAGTGGCCGCGCGGTCTAAGACGTGGGTTTGCGGCAGTTTGCTTGCTGAGATTGTGGGTTCGAATCCCGCCGCGGGCATGGATGTTTGTCTCTTGTGAGTGTTGTGTGTTGTCAGGTAGAGGTCTCTGCGTCGGGCTGAACCCTCGTCCAGAGGAGTCCTATCGAGTCTGGTGTGTCTGAGTGTGGTCATGAATCCTCGATAATGAGGAGGCCTTGGCCCATTGGGGCTGTTGCGCCGTAGTAAAAAAAAAGTGAAGAAATCAGCGATCTACATTATATTTCTTCTGATTCTATTTGAGTGTTGTTACTCACCATTTCGGAGTAAATCCGAGCTTTCTTTCCCCATATTTTTGAACGCTTTTAGATGCTAAAATATTACCCAGGGACCGTAAACAATACACTTGTCTTCCCATAAGGACCAATCCCAAGGGTCATTGTCAGGGTGATTCCACACTTTAGATAACTTATGCCCATTGTGCGTTATGTATAATAGCAGGGACGTTATGCGAATTTATCATCATAGAACGCGCTACCACATCCATGCTAATTAGAGGCGCGATCGACCAGCTAATGACTGTAGATTGATATGTGCTAATTAACAGTGATATGAATATATAAAAGTTGTCAGACCTGATGTCATTGGTGGTTTTTGGGCGGCCTTCAGTGTCGTTACAATTAACGACGTAGTCGCTGTGACTAGTGACCGCACCCGTTACAACACGGTGAAAACTTACTAATGTACTGACATGCGCCGTAGATTGAGCTAAATTGTAGGAATTGTAGGAAGGAATGGTAGGCCTCGTATCAAATGGGCCGCAACGTATCAAAAAGGAAGGAAAAGATTAATGACAGCAGTAGGAATGTTGGTCGTAAATGTTGTAGTAGTAGCAGCGGCGGCGTCAGCAGCAGTAGTAGTAGTAGTAGTAGTAGTAGTAGTAGTAGTAGTAGTTGCTACAGTAATTGCGTCATCTGCACTTCGGGAAACATGTTGTGGACTGTTATTAAATAACAGTAAACGGTCAAAGATTGGTGTTTTCAATTACGCATGAAGCCATGGGGAGTGGGGGGGGGGGTGCATTTGCATGGACTTTTACGCTCGGCATTGTCTGAAGGTGAGTTGTCAGCTTCATGTCCCGGCCGTTTTACACCCGGAGAAATAGCCGCAGTGCTTATTCAGTAAGAGACAATGTGAATCTCAGGATCTCAGAACCGGTATGGAAGCTGAATTCCCTGAGGACAGTGGCATCAAGCTCCTCCTAAACACTTGTAAAGTTATAGCACACTACACGGCATAAACCCTAGCAGTTTAAGTTGATTTATGATATAGGATCAAGTATTGCTTCCGTGCAACATCGATGAATACCTCGGAAACGGTTCATTAAGAGTCGTGAAGGTAACGAACTTACGAACAGTTCGTAGGACTTGCCGACCTGACTGACATTCTTCGTGATTTGTCCAGTTCATCCACACAATCATGGAGATAATGCTTCAGTTGTATATTTCGCCCACTTTCAGACATTTAAATATCCATCATTCGGTATCATACTGCACGTCTGTCAACTGCCCTTATAACCTCTTGATTTCAAGTTGCGCCATTCAGGAGCATAAAATAAATGGATCTAAACGTCAAGATACAACTATGCCTTAATCCATTCTATAGGCGGCATACAGAGTTCCGAGAATCGTCGCAAATGTTTGACATAAACATCTGTTCAACTTGAATCATCATGGCCTTAGCTTGCCGCAAAATCGATGGTTGGCTGACCCTCCGGAAATGCCACACTGCCTTCCGAATGGCAGCCTCAATAAATGCCATATCTACAGCAGATAGTTAAAGGACATAGGACTGTCAGTTTGAGGAACGTTTTCATTTTTCTGTTGCAGGTTCGTGGGTAGGAGTCAAGCTGGCGTCCTCAGCCGGTAACCCCGCCGCAGTCCCAGCGCCCTCTCCTCCGGTGCTCTGGAGCTCGCGCAGAAAACCAGGTGAGTACTAGATAAAAAAATTCATGCATCCATCATATGTTATGTGGCCTGTGGCAGGGGAGGTCCTTTACGAAGAATGTCCTCAGCAGTTGGAACCGCTTCCATGAATAGTTTATGCTTTATTTAAAGACTGTTCTAGCATTTCATACTGTATCTGGTGAATAATGCATGGGAAGGATCGAGAGAGGAAGGTGTCGTGGCCTAATTTGAGGTACTATTCAGGCACTCACTCTGAGAAACCGACGAAAACCACGTAATATTTCAGGGCGCCGATCTCCGGGTCAACATTCAACCAGCAACTCTCGAATATAATGCAGGGCTGTTTACTGTTTATTTATTTAGAACATTATCTTGCTGCACTATTTTGGAATAATATAAACAGTCAACTAGATGCAACAATAACAAATGTTGTTGATAATTCGGCTCAACATGTTTCGGGAGATAATTTGGCCCATCCTCAGGAGCACAAGAATGTGTTTACAGCTTGTGGTATAATGCACCGGCGATGCTGCCTGCTGGTGACAAATATGTCACCAGCAGGCAGCATCGCCGGTTGCATTGTACCACAAGCTGTAAACACATTCTAGTGCTCCTAAGGATGGGCAGATTTATCGCCCGAAACATGTTGAGCTTAGATTGTAATTACCAATAAAATTTCTCATTGTTGGCTGTTTATATGATTCTATCAGTGATGCACGGTCACACAAACAGCAAACTCTTTTTAGAGATGAGCGTCAGAAACAAACTCTTGCAGAAAATCAAAACACATGTTTCGTGTAATACACTTTCCTGAGCATGATGCCGTACACGATATGACTGAATTAAATGCAGTAGAGCCTGAGAAGCCAAAGTAATAGTTGATCCATTGCAACGTAATATGGCTGCACATAGCTGCGATTTTCATGCACGGTAATATGACAAGGATAACAAATATACAGTCTGATCTGAATTCAGACGTATGGTCAGCGAGCAATTACTGTATAATAGGCCGTGAACTTACAAACTTTTTTTTGATGCGTTGTTGCCATTCTGTAAATGTTATTACAATATGTAGAAGTCAACGTCTGCACGTAAAACGTGTGAGTTTGCTGGAACAGTGTGTCAGGTACGTAGTGTTATTGCAGTTAGGACAGTGCAAGCTAAGCGGAAAGTCCAGGCAGCACAGTCACATACAGTGTGTATCTTGCTCTTCACCGCGACGGCCACTGCAACCCTGGGGTCCATCCAAAGGGTACTCAAAGGCAGTATCTCCGGAGATGTCTGCGAGGGCAATGAGCGACAATAAATGAGAAAACTGGTGCTGTAAGCGAATGGAGGTTATCACAGAAGTCTTCTCATGTTGTAATTCCTCAATACATCATTTTACTCTGTTTTATCCATTTAATCGAAGAGTGTCGTTAAAACGTACCGTTTTGTTAACGACACACCCTCTCTTTCACTGTCTTTCTCTGTCACACACACACACACACTCGCTCTCTCTCTCTCACGCACACACTCTCGCTCTCTCTCACACACTTACGCTGTCTCTCCCACACTCTCGCTCTCTCACACACACACACACACACACACACACTCTCACGCTTTCTCACTCACACTCTCGCTTTCACTCACACACACACACACACACACTCTCTCTCTCTCTCTCTCTCTCTCTCTCTCTCACACACACACACACACACACACACACACACACACACACTTCCTCTCTCGATCTCTCATTCACACACACTCTCTCTCGCCGTCTCTCACACTCTCGCTCTCTCACTCACAATGTCTCTCGCTCTCTCACACACTCTCGCTCTCTCTTTCACACTCTCGCTGTCTTTCACTCACACACTCGCTCTCTCCCTCACACACACACACACACACACACTCTCTCTCTCTCTCTCTCACGGTTTCTCACAATCTCGCTCTCACTCACACACACTCTCTCGCTCACTCACTTTCTTATCTCTCTCGCTCTCACTCACTCACACACACACACACATACACACACATGTTCCAGACGTTTTTCTTCTTTTTTTTAATTGAACTGGGCTCGTATGAATTAGAGTGATGTGCCTTTATTCTCTGATGTAACAGGCAGCGCGGAAGTGACGTGTGTGGGTTGGAACAATAATTGCTGAAAAGGGGCTGACGTCTTCTGCCACCAGGGTGTAGGTGGATGTCGGGACAGTGCAACAATGAGCCAAGTAATGACTTTGCTGTAGCGGGGAATTTCTTGCAATAAACCGAGTCGAGGGCGAATATATTGGGGTCTTATCGTGTAGGTCCGTAGATGCCTGGGAAAATGTGCTGGTTTCAAAATACGGTGGGTTGGAGAATAATCAGATATAATCGATAAATAATTCACTACCAGAAAACTCTCTAGTTTTTTTTTTTTGGTACTTGATTGATTTTCTTTTCAAAGGCTTCATTTATAGGCGCCTGTCGAAAGCAGACGCTCAGATCGACTTACAGCAGCTTGATGTCTGGCGTCCGCCTATCTTTCTGCGTCGAACAGCCCAACTCCCACGGGGCGGATTTTATTAAAATTTTATATTTGCGGCTTATATTACAATTAGTCAACAGTTTCAGGTTTTTTTTGTTAAAATCGAACAACGACAATGACGTTTATCATTATGATGTGCATATAGTTATGGTACCCCGTCGCCGTGATTGGTCCCTACCGTTGAGACGGACTCTGCACTCTTACATCGTATTGACGATCTACACATAATAGGCGAGCATGATCGACTATAAATCCGTTTACGAGAAAGGCCTATCAATTCTGATCGAAACATAGCAATAGAGTATGATCGATTTTAAATCTCGTGGATTACAAGTTATCGATTATGACTGTTTTTAAATCTGTTGTTAAGATTCGATGAAAGCTTGTAGTGCGTGCTGTGTAAAACGTGGAATGGAATGTTTCATATTTTCGTATCATCAGTGTTTTCCTTGGAAATAATTACGGATTTAATGTGTGGGGCATGAGCAAAGCGAATGCGCCAGAAGCACATTCTGTGGATATTTCGTAACTTCTTATAGACCTCGAGTGGATTTTTCTAATGTCTGCGCGATCAAAAGATATTTTTTTCGTCACAGCAAACGTACTACTTCATCGTATACTGAATGGCCTAGTTCCCATTATGTCAGAGTACTCAGACTCAGGCTGCTAAAAGTGTATAAGAATCCCCGGAAGTTTTTCAACGGTCTTAAGAATGCTGTATTAGCTAATGGGGGTGTGTGACATCAGAGAAGCTATTTCGATTACTCTGGGTTAAAGGGAAAGGGAGGGTAAGTTATATTGGACTATTTCTTGGTACTTCTTCGGCAGCACGGAGGCCAAAAAAAGCTAATTTTATTTCGATTTGGTGATGATCCAAGCATTTTTGAGCTAGACACTTTCGGAGTAAAGTTAGACACGAGACCGATGAGTTGATGTAGTTGAAAACAATCACGTATGTCTTATTTTTGCTGCGTAACGATCCTGGGAATTGTAATCTTATTTTGTCGTAATTCTCGTGAAATGTGTGTGTATGTATGTGTGAGTTAACAGCAGTTACACGTGCGTTGTGGTAGCCATGCGCAGGGGAGTCTGGTAGTTAGAGCGCACATCTTAACGATGTTGCGTACCAAGTTGTTACACTTACGTTCATTTATTGAAATTACGAATACAGTAGAACTCCACTTACCTGGGTTAATTGGTACGACGAGCCATCCGGATATGGATAAAATCAGGATAAATGGATTTTTCTTTGAAAATAGACTGAACTGGTAGTTTGAAGTTCGGCTGTTATTATTTACACTATGTACCTGCGTCTAAACCTTTCTAGCAGGCCTGATTTGAAGTTCGAGAAGCCATAACACTACTGTACTTCATCCGACAATCGGCAATTTCAAGGCACGTTAGTTTTTAGAATTCTTGACAAATTTACCCGAATTTTGAAAGAAGGCATCACGAAGTGCTACAATAATATGTAATAAAATTAATTATATACGTCAGCACTACCTTTATGTATATTAACCTTTTGACGCCTAATGTCAACTATAGTGGTCGTACCGCACCGCTAACTTCTAAAGTTGCATTTTATATATTTATTCAACAAATATAGGTACTGAATAATTTAAACATGGTTTATACTCTCCGTTTCTTTCTCTTCAAAATGCAGTTTGTTTCATAATTATAACATATTTGGTTCCTGTATTATTCACATTTTATATACAGTGTGTGCTAAAATTAAAAAAATAATTCCGGCGCCAAAAGGTTAATAATAAAGGTAGTATATATTCATATATATTAATAATAAAGGTAGTCCTGACGTATATAATTAATTTTATTACATATTACCCGAATGGCCCAGCCGACCCGGTCAATTGGCGATCCGGATAACCAGCATCCGGATAAGTGGAGTTCTGCTCAATATCTAAAGGATCTCTTGTATGTATCTTCTTCGCGATGCCGCCTATTGTACATACAGATTATTTTTACATTATGTTTTTTTATGTTACTCCATATAGAAAAGATGTAGAATTTTACTTGCATCTGATGAGATCAACTACCAAATTTTTTAAAGAAATACTCTTTCTGAGAATATTAATAATGTCCGATTTGAGGTTTACGTAGAACTTAATGCATATGAAGGTAAAGTAACGTCATGTTGTTCGTGTGTATGCCAAGCGTATGGATTAGTGAAGATATAGATCCATATATTCTGAACCTCGACACTACATGGAAGTGAGTGGATAGCTTCACGCCCGGCCGCTTTGTTCTCAAGGAAGGAGTTCCTCTTACCCTACTGAACAGGAGACTGTGTGGGCCTCAGAGCAGGTCAAGAGTTTTAGAAACGAACAATTCCCATGCCCGTGCCGGGCATCGAACCTCGATTCTTTATATTTTACCCCTACAAAAATGTTTTTTCCAACAGCATTTAATGGACTGCTTGTGACAAATTTAATTGAGTATTTCATTAGTAGAGAGGTGCGCGTTGGAACGGAGAGTCGATCAGACTACCCTCATTTTGTTAACATTATGCAAACAACGAATTAACACATAAGTGGCGTCCATACAGTTTTAATCCAACAGCTGCGGCTTTCGGAAAAAAACATTTTAACCTAAACGTGTTGAAAAATAAACATTTAGGCGTCTCGCATCTTCTGGCGCCTTGAAACGAACAGTTCATCCAGATAAAAGAATGGTATGACGGAATTTCTTTGCGAGATGTCCTCTAGCCTCATATTAATAATACAGCAGCAGGTTTTACGGTAACACACACGTGACTGTTCGCAAAACTAGTCGGTGGTGTCTACCACATCAACTTCAGTTCTCGCATTTGTTTTGGGGTAATTTCATTAATCTTGCCCCTTATTGGTCGTCTGTTGCATTGGCATCAACTCTGAGCCTCATTAGATAAAATAAAGTAGAATTCCTTGAGATATATTGCGTGTTAGATGGGTATTTTTAAGACATGTACTCTACATACATATACCTAAACGTATACAGTTCTACCGCATGCTGGCAAATTTTGGAACTCGACAGATATAGGCCAGAGAATCATAATTATTTTGTAATTTCAGGATACAAGATATTTTGGGAGATGCATCGACTCCATCTTGCGGTAATTGTCGTATTTACAGATTTTCTTCTTGTAGTTTATGGATAACATGTATATTTACCTAGCCAAAGGATCTCGGATCGAAACCAAATGCTGCTGCTTATATCGAGAGAAGAAATAATTTGTCAGCCTAATAATAATCAGCAGCCCGAAGACGTGTACAGTAAATGGATCTCAGTTGGCACGGACCGCATGATGTCGGAATACTTAGCGCTTGTCAGACACTGTCTCAGAACAAATACATTAAGAGGCAGACATCATTGGGAGATCCGTACAGCAGTATTAGAGCCTCTGTTACTTTCCTTTGTTTAATTTATCCCAATGTTAATCTTTTTAAACACTTTAGCAGCAGGTTTGCACTGTAACTGTTTTTCCGATACTATTACACATTTGCGTTAACAATACAGCCAAGTTTCTGTGTACAGTTTTCATATTAGCGTGTATCTTCATCCTTCACGTACTGGACCTTGTAATGAAATTCGTATAGCGAAAACGGTCCAAAAATCCAAGAGAACTACATCGGAAACCCGATTTTTTTTTCCACGTTGTGTTCAAACATAGACCGTCACATTACCTTCATGTACTATAAGAGCAAATTATGGAAATCCACCGAAGTATGCTCCATAAAGACAGACGCATCACGACGTGTATGTCGTTATGTGAATGGTGTGTACGTTTATGTGTGTAACTTAATTGTCATCGTTATCATAAATTTTTCTAACAGTAGTTCCTGCAAAAAGTTACCGCTCATTTTGATCACAGTGTGTTCAGCAGTGCTGCAATGCGATACGAACGGTGGAATTTGAACATGTAAAATATTGAGCCTTTTTATCCAAGCGTCCAGCGTTGTACGGTGCTGACTGTGAGAAATATAATCCTAACAAGTCTCAGAACGGAAATAGGTCGAATTAGAACTGAAACACGAAATTCGGTGTCCGAAGGCGGAAGGAATCATTTTTCATGGAAAACATGTATGACAGCATACATTTTAGCAAATAGAGCGGATTTTAAAGGTAGCGTTTGTTTTTAAATAAACAGTTTCTCTGTTTGACATGAGGACATGATGGTGCATGCAGTCTTGCCTGAATCCTTCTTATTTCTAATCCTATTCAGGATGTGAATATTGCGTTGCATTTTGTAACACTGCTAGTGGACCTTCTTGTCTTCATTCTGTGCCATTAAATAGGTTTCACATCCTTCCTTTAGATTTTGGAAACCCGATTCTACTGATGATTTACAGTCGTAACATTGAACATGGGGACCGCGGTAGCACAGTGGTTAAGGTGCTGTGCTACAAATCGGAAGGTCGCTGGTTCGATTTCAGATGGTGTCATTGGAATTTTTCATTGACATAATCCTTCCGATCGCATTATGGCCCTGGGGTCGACTCAGTCTCTAACAGAAATGAGTACCAGGAGTATTTCCTGGGGGTAAAAGCGGCCGGTGCGTAAGGCTGACAACCCTACAACCATCCTGGGCCATTGTCAAGTAATCTAGGAACCTTAACTTCCTGGAACCCTCTGGGCACCTCGGGCCTGTAACGGGACTGATTTACCCTTTTTTAACATTGAACATAGTCTATAGACCGTTATTTAGCTTGGCTCGTTTAAGAGTTCCGGAGACTTGAAACATGCAGGTTTGTAACTGGTGGTTCTGCAATTATGTGATTGTGCAACATTTCTCCTTTGTCGTCATCAAGCCAAAATTATTGTTGCATTGCCATTTCATTTCCATTTCTGGAAAGTAAAACCTCTAAATGCCGATCCCAGTTGCCGCGCGGTTTAAGCCGTGGGTTTGCGGCGGCTCGTTTGCTGGGACTGTGGGTTTGAATCCCGAAGGCTAGTCAGTGCTTATCACACTAATGCTCACAATTGAATCACACTGATGAACATCGTACAGCTCGTTAGTTGGATTGGAAAATATTACCTCGGAATCAAAATTGTTTGTGGGGAGAGAAGGGGGGCGTATGACACAGCAGCGTCTATGGCTATTTGCGCCTACCGGAAGCATCAGTTGAGGAGTCCATAGTTTATCTGATCCACATCGTTGGTCATTTCACGGATCGTCTTGCATGGTGACAGACAGCGCATCACTGGCTAGTATACCAGTTTGTTGTGAGTCGGAGTTCACGCGTTTTATTTCATTACGGCAATTCAAAATGAAAATTGTTTTGGAAAATGCACGTCGCGTATCTTTTGTCTGAATTTGCGATAACACTTTTTGTAGTATTGTGTGTCTGGCGTACGATGTTGGAATGGTTTCTCATTGCGACTGAAGAATGGACTGATCTAAGACTGCAGACCAACCAACCGGTGCGGAAGATGTCATTTGGGCAGCTCTCTCATGCGGCCAAGTGCTGTGCGGTCGGGTAGCCGACAGGAAGTGACAAACGATATGGTCCAGATAAGCTAGGGTCTCTATACCGGCGTTTCCCAAACTTTTTTGACCACAACTTTTTTTTAACTTAGTAAACATTTGCGGAACACGTACGTTATATGGCCCCTCATTTGTCAAATAAAACTCAGTGCAACGAGATTTGTTAGTAACCAAATTAAATGTTCTTATAATAATACTTGTATGGACAGCGTCTTAAACTTTGATATATTACTTACTTACTCCATGGTGCACAGTCCTTCTTGAGAAGCTAACTGGTTTGCAGCTAGTCAAGAAATTCCCCGCATTTCACAAAACCGGAACGTTCATTACCGCACTCACAAGCGTCCGCCACCTGTCCCTATCCTGGGCCAGCCCAATCCAGTCCATATACCCACGTCCCACCTCCTGGAGATCCATCATAATATTACCCACCCATCTACGCCTAGATCTCCCCAGTGGTCTCTTTCCCTCCGGTTT